>MDSW01054258.1_pt1 | contig 29788 bp, 37 predicted proteins | sample 811171 | NCBI WGS metagenome assembly MDSW01 (sample SAMN05326641, study PRJNA326480) | marine metagenome | isolation source: seawater | place: Atlantic Ocean: North West | collected 2012 | reverse complement strand
CAACCTTCGTGCTTATGACTTTGTATCCCAAGAGATCAGAGCAGCAGAAGATCCAGAGTTCGAGACGTTCTACACAAAGAACATTCTATTGAATGAAGGTCTTCGTGCATGGTTGGCACCTATCGATCAACCGCATGAAAACTTTGTATTCCCAGAAGAAGTTCTGCCCCGTGGTAATGCACTTTAATAAGGATTTGTCTTATTAAAGGAAACTCACTAAACCTTAAATAAATAGAGGGGTAAGACCCCTCTTTTTTAATGTCTTTTTATTTTCCTGTAGGTCCGTTCGGACCAATATGTGATCTAAATCAACCTGATGATATCATCAGGAGAAGAGGTCGTCCTGCTCAAGAAGAAGACGATGATGATGGCAGGATTGATACGTTTCCTCCACTAGATCCTGATAATTGGTTACCTCAGTTTGATTTATTTGATCCTCCACCTCCATGGATCACTAATAGAAAGTGTAAGGTTCGCACTTTAGATGATGGATCGCTGGAATACTATGATTGTATATACGAATATCTTTCAGAGATTCCAGATATTCCATTTGTAAATGATCAACTCGATCGTGGTCTAAAAAGTATTGATCCTGGTGAAAATTTTACAGTACCAGATTTCGGTCCAGATACTTGTGCTCCATTTGATCCTGATATTAATATCAAACCAATAAAATTTTTCTTATCAAATGGCAAAACTCTTTCAAAATACAAAAGGCAGAAGTCTACTCCTGTAACTTTTCCTGTAGATTCTGATTACGTTTTTTCAACGGACGCATCTACAGTCAGTGTAGCATTTGATTCAACTTCTCAAAATCTTGTCGCTACAGGAACAGGAACTGGTATCGTCAACCTTAAATTAAAGTGGGATGATAATCCAAATACCAATGGAACTGCTGTAAGTACAATTGCAGTTGCAGGAAAGATATGGACTCAGACATCTGGAGTTGAAAAAGGTAGTCAGAGCGAATCAATTACAGTTACTGCAGGAACGTCATATCCAATTACATATACTGGACTACACCCAGCAAACAATCCAATCATTCAAAATGGAAGCACTGAATTGTGTTTGAAAGATGGCGATGGAACTGATTGTAATGCTCGTTTTTATGTCACTAGCACTAATCAACAGACCACTGTCAGCAATGCTTCGTACTGGAGTGACACGGGAAATGCATTAGCAGTATGGGTAAACCCTGAAGTTTGTACATTACCATTCCAAACACAAACTATTAATTATGAAATTGATATTCCTACATCAGGAACATATGGATTTGAGTTTGGTGTTGATGACACAGCAACAGTTACTATCAATGGTAATGATGTCCTCTTTAATAATGTTGCTGGTGGTATCTTCAGAGGTGGTGCATTAAGCACTCCATATACAGTAACCAGAACTCTTACTGCTGGTGTCATGCCGATGACTGTAGTTATTACTAACTCAGCAGCAGGGTTTACATCTGTCGATGAAGATGGTAATACTATTCCGACACCTAATAGTCTTGCCTTTTCATGGAGTAGAAACCCTGGTGGTTATTATCTGAAGATCTGCAGAGGTGGTGCATGTATTTCAGGAAATAGTAACCCATGGGTCAAGTCTGGTCCTCATCCAGCATGGGGTGATTTTATGGATACCTATGCAGTGTACCCATCTGCTAATGATGTTTTGACTAGCACAACACATACTGCTACCTGGAACGTTAATGTTCCTTTTACAGGTGACTACCAGTTAGAATATTCTGCAGATAATGTTGGTAATATATTACTTGATGGTACTAATGTTGCTGCAAATTTTGGTAACTTTACTACTTCTGCAACAACTACCTTATCTAATCTGTCGCAGGGTCCTCATGTAATAACTGGAACCATTGTTAATACTCCCCCAGCAGACTTAGGACAAAATGAATGGACAAAAAATCCCGCTGGTCTTGCATGGGTCCTTCGCCAATCAAACGCTGGTGTAAGTGTTGCTGCTAATTTTAAAAAGAATGGAGATCTTAAGGTAACTGGTAATGGTACTGCAGATTTAGTTCTGAACTTTGCTTGGAATGAAAACACTCAATCACAAACTACTACTAGTAATATCACAGCATCCTTCAATAATGGTACAGGTTTAGTTGTTGGTGGAACTGGTACAGGACAGGTTGTTCTTGAGTTTGAATGGGATGACAATCCTGCTGCATGGAAACAAGCATTAGGATCTTGGACTAATGGTGGTGTGGGATTTGTACAACCCGATCAAGAAGAGGGATCCATCACAAAAACTTTATACAACAAAGCAGCAGGAACATATAAAACAATTATTGATGGTAACACTGGAAGCATTGTTAGACAGAATAATAATAAAGATCTTGTCTTTGATGATGATCCTAGCAATGGGTTTGATACAAACGCCACTCTAAGAATCCAGAGTGGTGATGCAACGTTTAATTCAAGTGGAGATTTGGTTGTTGCTACTGCTGGAAATATTGAACTGAAATTTTTCTGGGATGACAATCCTAATACTTCTGGTAAAGCAATTAATCATATTGTTGTTGGTGTTGAGGATAATATCTTCTTCACGCAAGATGATGGACAACGTTCTGGTACAAAACAATTGACGTTGAACGTTGAAGCAGGTAAAACATATGGTGGTGTATTGACAAATCAAACTGGAGGTTATAGAATTGAGGGTAATCAAACTAGAGTTTGTTTCTTTGACAATGATGGTGATGATTGTAATGCTAATCTTAGAATCAAGACCATTACAAATGACTCTGTTACCAACACTGCTAACCCCGATACTGCACTAGGAACATATAGAGTTCGTAATGCATCATTCGTACAATCTGGTGAGTCTGGATCTGCGAGTGCTACGATTCGAGTTCAGGCAGGAACTACATATGCTTCAACCATTTTAAACAATCCATATGGATTTGTACGGCAGAGTAGTAATCAACAACTTGGATTCAAAGACTCTGGAGGGGTGAAAGCGACAGTTACAATTGGAACAATCACTCCAGTTGCTGCAGCTGACGTGGCATCATCACTTGATCTTAATGCTAACAACAAAGATGGTAATCTTATCTGGACTACTAGAGATGGTGTTGGTTATGAATACTACGAAATAGAAGAGTAATGGACTTACCTAAAATCAAAAACAGCGATCTACCTCCTGAGATCAAGGCAATCCTTGGTGATCAAGATGCGGTATTCGATTCTATTGTCGATCCTAATGATATTGTCAGTATTGCACTCAGCAGTGATGACATGAAAAAATACTATGATGAAAGGTATGCTACTGCCATGCAGTTAATTGAAGCAAGAAATAAACTGGATGAGATGCAAAAACAGCAGAGAAAAATAAATAGTACAAAACAGAATAATACAAATGAGATTCAAAGACACGATAAAAGGCGCAAAAAAAATTCTAAAAATAGCAAAAAAGAATCCTGAGTTCTATAATCAAGATGAACTTAGGTATGTACGAATGCTTAAAAAACAAGCAAAGATTAATTTGAAGAGGAAACAATCTGTCACAGATAAGACAGATTCAGTAACACCTTGAACGTTTTAGATTGTATAAATACTGAGTCCGTTACATTTTGACACACTTGACCTGCAGTAGAGTGTGTGCTATAATATTCGGGCAACGCAGACATGTCGAGTCTGCTTTCATCTGCGGGTAATCACTCCGCAAGTAAACTAAAAGGTAAACAACAAATGATTAAATCTTTCATCGCTGCAGCAGCCGCTGCTCCTCTCTTCGCTGGCGCTGCTTTTGCAGGTCCCTACGTTAACGTGGAAACCAATGCAGGCTGGACTGGCGACGACTACACTGGTGCAACTACAGACGTTCATGTGGGCTACGAAGGCGCTCTTGGTGACACTGGTGCTTCCTACTACCTTCAGGGCGGACCTGCTCTGGTCTCTGTTGATGGAGAAGAACTGGAGACTCGTTTCTCTGGTAAAGCAGGTATTGGCGTTCCTGTTACTGAATCTCTGGGTCTCTATGGTGAACTCTCCTTCATCACCGCAGAAGACGAAGTGTTCGATGACCTCGGTGTAGGTGGTAAATTGGGTGTGAAGTATAACTTCTGATACTCAGTCTACATATAATAAACTAGGCACCCTAGGGTGCCTTTTTTAATCTTTCAATAAAACGCCATGAACTTTGTAATCTATACCCGACCTGGGTGTCCATATTGCACCAAGATTAAAAGTGTATTGGAGATGAAGCGATTCTCCTACACAGAAAAACAACTGAATAAAGACTTTAGTCGCGAACAATTTTACGCAGAGTTTGGACCAGCTAGCACTTTTCCTCAAGTTCTGCTAGACTCTAAAAGACTGGGTGGTTGCACCGAGTCTGTTAAATACCTGCGAGAAAACAAAATTATCTGATGAATCCTGAATTTTATGATCTGGTCGAACGTTCAATTGACATTGCATTTGAAGAAAACAAATATCCATTCAAGTGCTATAATTATTTGAAGTCTAGTAAAACAACTAGAAAGAACATTCGCGAGTTCATTGAATCACCCACTGCGAGAAGTATTAATTCTTTGATTGAAGAACTAGACAACTATATTCGTGGTGGTAACAAACAACTTCGGGAAGCGTATGGTCACATTCCCAAACCTAAAGCAAGAAAAATCAAAGAGTACCTCAATACTATATTGAAGGATGCCTCTCAATATGAACTAGATCGACGACCAGGACGCAAAAAACGTACTAAATAAATCAGAGTTTATAGGGGGTAGGTTTCCATATTATTCTCAGTTTAAATGGAGGGAAACCATGTTAATCGCACTAGTAGTTCTAGGCATTATCGGAGCATTCATTTTAGGAATCACAACCTCTTGGTTAGCAAAAGGATATGTTGAGGACTTCATTGAGAATGCTGCATACGCTAAATCAGTTACTCATCCAGAAATGTTGGATGAAAACGGAAACATTTTACAAGATGATTTGATTTACATCCGCCCTGATATTCAGTATTGGGATGAGGACATTTTAGAAGATGAGGATTAAACGAGGTTAAATTATTATGCCAACAAAATCAATTGATAACAGCAACTCTAGGTTGCTTCTTAGTGAGATCTTGAGAAAGGTCTCCAATGCAAAAACCAAAAAGGAGAAGGTTGATCTTCTCCGTAAACACAACAGCACTGCTCTCCGTCAACTATTGATTATCAATTTCGACGAGAGTATTGTTTCTGTATTGCCCGAAGGAGATGTTCCTTATACTCCTAACGATGCACCTGTAGGAACTGATCACACACGTCTTGAGTCTGAGTATCGTGGTCTGTATCGGTTCTTCAAGGGTGGTGCAGATAAACTACCCATGTTGAAGAAAGAATCTATGTTCGTTCAATTACTGGAAGGACTCTCTGCTGAAGAAGCAGAACTTCTGGTTCTTGCTAAAGATGGTAGGATGAATGAGAAGTATAAGCGTATTACTAAAGCGGTTATCTCCGAAGCATTCCCATCTATTGAATGGGGAGGTCGTTCCTGATGGGGAAAGGTGTTAAAATTCTCCATGCGGATTGCGACCCCACTTTATCACAAGACAAAGGTCTTCCTTACACTGCTTATCTTGTAGAGTATATGCAAGATGGCATGACTAAGTTTGATATTGTGTCTGCTGGTAAGCAGGTTGATATCTTTGACCATTACTATGATCTTTACAAAAAAGATTTCATAAACATGAGTCAAGCTGAAGGTAGAATTAATCCTAAATTATGGAAAGATCCAAACGAACCAAAGAAAAAGAAAACAAAATGACTATCTACTTCGACAAACGTGCTGAAGAAGCACAGGATGCCGAAGCAGAAGAACAGAAACAAAAAGAAGAATCGGTCAAAGCAGCAGCTCAAGCGATTGCATTCTTTGTCAAACCTGTAGTTCTTATGTTATTATGGAACTGGTTGATGCCTACTATCTTTGGTCTGGTTACCATTGGATACTTCAAGGCATTAGGTTTGTGTATTATTGCTCGCATTATCATAGACAAGAATGACTAAAGTATGCTTAGTATCTGTCACTCCTGAGGCAGAGAAAACCATTGGGTATATTGCTCGTGTGAGCAACCCATCAAATCAGGACAACCCTAAGGTTGCAGGACTGCTGAAGTATTGTATTAAGCATGGACACTGGTCTGTGTTTGAGCAAGCATCCATGACGTTGCAGATTGAAACTACCAGAGGACTGGCAGCTCAAATTTTGCGTCACCGTTCATTCTGCTTCCAAGAGTTTTCCCAACGCTATGCTGATTCCTCCCTACTCGGTGAGAAGATTACACTCCCCGAACTCCGTCTTCAAGACCACAAGAATCGTCAGAATTCTATTGATGCTATTGACCCTTGGAAGAAGCAGAAGTATGAAATCCTGATGCAGAATCATTTCAAGCAAGGTATGGAACTTTACCAACAGATGCTTGAAGATGATATCGCAAAGGAGTGTGCTCGTTTTGTGCTTCCCCTCGCTGTAGGGACAAAACTCTACATGACGGGAAATCTTAGGTCATGGATCCATTATATCAATCTGCGTACCGCCAACGGCACCCAGAAGGAGCATATGGACATCGCAGAACTCTGTAAGAAGCATTTCATCTGTCAGTTCCCCACGATCTCTGAGGCGCTTGACTGGTGCCCTGAGAAGGACTGCGGATGCCCTGAGAACTTAGATGAGTGGGAATGTTTACAACCATCATTGAGGATTGATTAATGGATTTAAAACAAGATTATCTTGCTAAACCTCTCTACGACGAGTTAGCATTGATGTTTGATGAAGGTAATTACCAATGGTATTACCAAAAAGAAACTGGACTTTATATGCATACTTTGTATGACAGAGACATGGTTCAGAGTGATTCCTTTCAAGTGATCGATCAGATCTTTAGGAAGAGGTGTACTGCTAGAGCATGGACTAGTGCATATGTTCAGGCACTTGCTAAGCGTACAAAGAAAGATTCTGGTTTAGTGATTAACGAACCTAGAGTTGGTGAATATACTGCAGTATTTTACCTAACTACTTGTAATGCTAAGACTAAGATTGGAGATGAGAAGTTTGAGTTTGTTGGGAATCAGATTGTAGAGTTCTCTGCAACTGAATCTTATTCTCATGAATCATTTACTGATGATAGTGACAGAGCAGTAATTCTGACCCTCAATTATTTCTAACCATGCCTACCTACCCAGTAATAAATAAAAAGACTGGAGAGAAACAAACTCTCCACATGACAATGAAAGAATATTGTGATTGGAAGGATGAGAATCCTGATTGGGACAAAGACTGGAGTGAAGGTGTCGCTGGCACTACCTACGGACAACCCAAACAATCCGATGGATTCAAGGAAGTCATGTCCAAAGTTCAAAAAGCACATCCTCGTGCAAACCTGAGTCGATACACTTAAACTATGGCTAGAGCAAGGAAGAAAACTGGGACTCCCCAAACCTATCCCAATGGTATGTCTAAGAAGCAAATGAAACGTAAGAAACCTATTGATTCTTCATACATGGTTCCGATCAAACCCTTGACGGACAACCAGACATTTGCATATGAGCAGTACGAACAAGGAAAGAACTTATTGCTGCATGGAGCAGCAGGTACTGGTAAAACTTTTATCACACTCTACCTTGCACTTCAAGAGGTACTTGACGAAAACACACCTTATGATAAAATATACATTGTAAGGTCTCTGGTTCCTACCAGAGAGATTGGTTTCCTTCCTGGAGACCATGAAGATAAGTCTGCACTCTATCAGATTCCATACAAGAACATGGTTCGATACATGTTCAGTATGCCTGACGATAATTCTTTTGAAATGTTGTACGACAATCTACGAGCACAAGAAACTATTAGTTTCTGGTCTACAAGTTTTATCCGTGGTGTCACTATGGATAATTGTATTGTTATCGTAGATGAATTCAGCAACCTTAACTTCCATGAACTTGATTCAATGATCACTCGCGTTGGTGAGGATTCTAAGATCATGTTCTGCGGTGATATTACTCAATCTGATTTGGTGAGAGAAAATGAAAAGACTGGAATCTCTGACTTCATCAAAATTCTACAAGAGATGCAGGAATTTTCTTGTATTGAGTTTGGTATTGATGATATTGTTCGTTCTGGCTTGGTTAAATCTTACCTTATTAGTAAATATAATCTTGGGTTCTAATGTCCTTTAACTTTATTAATCTCGATCTCAAAGAACCTGAGGTCGAACCTGTGAATCGTGATGGCGTAAGGCATTACCCTATTCCTGGTACTGATAAATATTTTCCGAGTGTTACCTCAATCACATCGTTCAAAAACGCTCAGTTCTTCAAAGAATGGAGAACTAAAATAGGTGAAACTGAGGCTAATCGTATCACCGCTCGCGCTACACAACGCGGCACAGCATTCCACCACCTCGCTGAAGATTATTTCAAAGGCGAACTAAATCTAGACAGATACTTGGAAAACAATCCATTATCTGTTAGAATGTTTCAGACAGCAAAATCTACACTAAATCGAATCGATAACATTCATTGTTTAGAGACCTTTCTCTATTCACATTATCTTGGTTTGGCAGGTCGAGTAGATTGTATTGCTGAGTTCGATGGCGAATTAGCAGTGATCGATTTTAAAACCTCAACTAAAGAAAAAAAGGAATCATACATCGAGCACTATTTTGTGCAAGAGACTGCTTATGCAGCGATGTTCCTTGAGCGTTCAGGTATCGAGGTAAAGAAAATTGTCACACTTATCGCAACCGAAGAGGGATCTATTCAAATTTTTGAGAAGTACAATCTTGATGACTATTTACAATTACTCAAATCCTATATTGAAGAATTTGTTAGGGGAAGACATGCCTAAAAAAGACTTGGATGATAAGTTTCTCACACCTACCAAATTCTCTCAGGAAATTGAGAGGTTAGTGAAAAAAAGTAATGGTCTAATTTCTTACATTGAGGCAGTAGTTACTTACTGCCAGGAAAATGAAATCGAATTAGAAACTGTTCCTAAACTTATTTCCAAACCATTAAAAGAACGTTTACGCCATGAGGCACAACGTTTAAACTACATGAAACAATCATCTAAAGGAGTTCTACCATTGTGACTGGGTTTGAAGTGTATAAAATGTATCTCGCACTTAAGCAACACTTCACTAAAGAAAAATACGATTTCTACAAATACAATGGTAAGGTTCGCGCTAATGAAAAATCTTTTGAAGAAAGGCGCGACCGATACTTCTTTAAAAAGTTAGCGACGAAGTATTCGGGAGCAAAACTCTTAGGATATTTTGTCGCTAACTTTGTTAATAACCCCAAAGGATATCTCAGATCTTTTAGTGATGATATCTACACTGATTGGAAGATTCATCAAGAGTCTTTCACATATAAATTTAAACAGGACGTAAACACTTTACTGGATCAATCTACATTCCCATACCAGGAAGCATTCGATAGAATTTTCAAGTTAGAACCTGGTAAACATCCAAGTGTATTACGTTTATATCTTTCTCAAGATATCTCACTAGAAACTCTCGTTGTATTTGAACATTGCTTAGGATTTGTATCTGATTTTGATAGAGTATTAACCGATCCTATTTGGAAAGAGACTAGACTTAAAATTTTAAAGTATAAACCTTTTTTGAGCATTGATTGCACAGAGTATAAGACAACTATTTTGGATACAATAAGGACAAAGTTATGAGTTTTTTTAAGTCCGATCAAGTGCAGGAAAACCTGCAAGACATTTTTAACATGTACCAATCAGTTTCATATGAAACATCTCGTCTTGGTAACATGTCCATAGAAGAAAAACTTGAGCATATTGAATCATGTAAGATGCTCATTGACAAACAGAGAACCTTTTATGGTAGACTATGCCTTGCTGCTTCGGAAGATCCTGATGCAGCAGACATGAAGACCCGAATCAATGCACTCTCGCAAGCGTTCGGGTATGCAGATCTTGGTGAGTGCCTTGGCGCTATGGTCATGACACTCGAACAAGCGGCACAACGCGAGGTTGACCAAGACTAAATAGTATGCTACGATAACCCAGTAGCAAACAAAACACACTACACATTCAATACGGAGAATACGATTATGTCATTCGCATCCCTCAAGAAAGCGTCCTCTGGTGGCGATACCTTCGCTAAACTGACGCGAGAGATCGAAAAAATCAATCAACCCCAGTCTGGTGGTGGCGCAGATGAGCGTCTCTGGAAACCTGAACTGGATAAGTCTGGTAACGGATATGCTGTCATCCGTTTCCTCCCCGCTCCCGATGGCGAAGAAATGCCTTGGGCAAAGGTCTGGTCTCACGCCTTCAAAGGACCAGGTGGTCAGTGGTACATTGAGAACTCTCTCACAACTCTCGGCAAGGATGATCCTGTCGGTGAACTGAACCGCGAACTTTGGAACAGCGGTCGTGACAGCGACAAAGAGATTGCTCGTGCTCAAAAGCGTAAGCTCTCTTACTACAGCAACATCTATGTTGTGAGTGATTCTGCTCACCCCGAGAACGAAGGCAAAGTCTTCCTCTACAAGTTCGGTAAGAAAATCTTTGACAAACTGGTCGAAGCAATGCAACCTGCATTTGCTGATGAGACTCCCATCGATCCTTTCAACTTCTGGAAGGGTGCTGACTTCAAACTGAAGATCCGCAAGGTCGATGGTTACTGGAACTATGACAAGTCTGAGTTCGCTGCACCTGGTACGCTGGGTAACTTCGATGATGACAAACTGGAATCTATCTGGAAGCAGGGATATTCCCTTGCAGAGTTTGAAGATGCTAAGAACTTCAAGTCCTATGAGCAACTTCAAGCACGTTTGAATCTGGTTCTCGGCAAGAATGCTGCACCTGCTCGCATTGATGAATCCCTTGAGGATGAATCTGAAGGACGAGGTTCTTTCAACTCTCCTGACATCATGGCATCTAATCAACCTGATTGGGGTGCTGAAGTCAAGGACTTCCGAGAGAAAGCAGTGGCATCATCTCCTGTTCAAGATGAAGATGACACTCTCTCCTATTTTGCTAAACTTGCAGAGGAAGAGTGATGGACTTTGTTCATGCTTGGAACTCCATGTCTTATGGCGAGGGGTTCCTCTTCTCGATCTGGGTGATCGGGATGTACTATATAAAACTAAGAATGGATAGGTACTTCCGATGAAACTAGCACTTGCATCACTAATGCTATTGTCATCTATTGCACTTCCTGCTCAGGCAAGAGGTCCAGTCTATGACCCTACCAGAATTCGTTATCGAGATACTGGTGACTATTCAAACTATAAAGCATACGAATCGAAGGGTGGGTATGCTCGTGAAGAAAAATGTTTCAAGCGAGTCTATCGTGAAGAGTACGTCCCTGGAGACATGCGTAATCCTGGGTATGTCAGATCATACAAGAAAAGAGTTTCCGTTCCCTGTGATTGGAAATATTATAATAGGAGACCTGCTGCTCCTTCAGTTCATAAACATAAACATGAACATAAAGAGAAGGATGACAACTCTTGCATCGAAGGTGCAGTTCTTGGTGGCATCGGTGGTGCTGGAGCAGGTGCTGTACTATCCCGTGGCGATGGTCGCTGGTGGGCAATCCCTCTAGGTATTGTCGGAGGCAGCATGGTTGGATGCCAAATTGATGGGGGTTGACCCCAAACCAAAATCGACCCTTGATTCCCAGGAAAGCGGAAAAAAAATTCCGCCAAAAAATGGGTCTCTAGGGTTTTTTAGTATCCTCCTCCATAACCAGGTGAAGGCGATGGGGATGGACTTGGAGAAGGCGAAGGTGAAGGACTTGGTGAAGGCGAAGGTGATGGGGAAGGGGATGGACTTGGAGTAGGAGATGGGGATGGTGTTGGAGTAGACGTTGTAGTCGCTGCTGTAGTTCCACCTGACGCTGATGTGATTGTAGATGTAGCAGTTGTAGTTCCAGCAGTTCCAGCAAGAGATGAACCTGGACCATAATCGAAAGATGTTGTCGTTGTCGTCGTTTCTGTAGAAACCAGAGATTCTGATGTAATGTACCCAACATCACCAAGGAATCTAGAAGCAATAGAAATAGGAGTCTTTTTGTTCCCCTGATCGTCAAGTTCTAGATGTGGAGCATAAGCAATTAATTGTTCAAACTCTTCAATAATCAAATCTACCATTTGAGAAACTGGAAGAAGAATTTGTCTTTTCTTCTCATTTTCAAATGATTCATATTCATAGTTACTAACAGGATATACTGATTCAGTTTCACTCTTAGTAGTGCCATCTGGCATTACTGTTCTCCAAGTTCGGTTTACAACAATACCTCCTGGCATATAGACGATATCATCTAGCAATATTTCTTGTGTTTCATAATGATGGACATCATCAGGACCACTATACTTTTCATTGACATATGTGATTAAGTCCTCTTCATTTCTAGGCCAATCTTCATATACATCAGTGATATTGTTTACTAGTAGGATAACCCAATCTAAGTGAGCATCTTTATAAACTTCTAATGCTAATGATGATGGTGTTTGACCAGCAGTAATTGAATACGCTTCAAATAGAGAACTATACTTTGATAAATCATCTCTAGTTTTGGTGCGTCTGAATAGATTTTTTACTAATCTATATTTGGTTGCTTCATCGTCAGCAACACCTTCACCAACGTATACATTTGGTAAATAAGAAAAAAACCCAGGCATTAGAATCCTCCTCGTCCATCTTTAACAGGTCCAATGTCTGTTTGTGTAATAATTCTTGTTTCTGTAAAGGAAACTGTCAATTGAATTGCAGGGACTTGAACCATGTCACCTGAAACTCGTTTAAATGATGTATATTGACCATCTGGAGTATAGTTGACGTTAATACCTGTGCATACAGATGGGAAAATATTGAAGTGCATTGATTTTTCATTATCAGTAGAATTATCACTAATACTACCATCAGCATTCAGTCTGATAAACTTCAGATCAAACTTATCAGGAACTTCTAAGAATCTATTTGAACTGATAGTTGAGAACTGATCTGAAAGTTGATCACTAACACCAAATCCACTTCCACTTAAAGAACCAGTTGCTCCCATGATAGGTAGAGAACCTTCTTTAATATAATCAATGATCATTCTGACCATTCTTGCTTCTTGCTCAGATCTAGAATAGAATTTAAAGGTGAACTGATGAGTTCTAAAATTCATATTACTAAAGATCTGTTCTTGGAATGGGTTAAATACTTTACCCTTTCCAATTGCTAACAGAGAACTAGCATCAACATTACCTGCCAGACCTAATGCTTGATTCATTGCACCAGCAGCTTGTGCCATTGCACCCAAAGCAACTTCTGGAACTGCTCCAGCAGCAGCACCCTGAATACTCTCTGCCAAAGTCTTGAAATCACCAGAATCCAGTCCTGCTAAAGCAGAAGCACCCAAAACACCCATGACTCCCATATTTACTTGCCTATAGGAGGGCGTATATTGAGTTTGCAACTGCTGAGGCATTGCAAGGTAGCATCTACGAGGATTTAACTCACGTTCTACTTTGTTACCTGGTAAATTCTCACCATAATATTTCGAGGAGTTGTCCTCAAACTTGATTCTGCTTCGTTGCAGCATCAAGTAATCAATAGCTTTTGTGGCACCCTGATTATCATCATCCCCCTGATTTGCAGTAACAGGCGGTTGTAATGGATACCTTAGGATAGATTGTGCCAACTTCGTACCTAAATATTATGTGACCTCTATGTATTTATGAGATATCAAGGAAAGTATCGTCCTAGTTTCCCCAGAAAGTACAAAGGTGATCCGACAAATGTTATTTATCGGTCATCATGGGAGTATAAGTTCATGAAATGGTGTGATATAACCGCATCAGTTCAAGAATGGGGAAGTGAAGAGATCATTATTCCATACATATCACCAGTTGACGGCAAAAGACATAGATATTTTCCCGATTTTTATGTCAAAATAGCAAACAAAAGGTATCTGGTTGAAGTCAAACCATTTAGGCAGACTAAAGAACCTAAAACCCAAAAAAGAATGACAAAACGCTATATTAATGAGGTTGTTACTTGGAGTGTCAACCAAGCAAAGTGGAAAGCAGCAACTGAATTCTGCAAAGATAATAATTGGGAATTTATGTTAATCACAGAAAAGGAACTTAAGGTCTAATGGCAATCCCAAATCCGCAGGCAGCAAAATATAACTCATTAAATGAATTCATAGGGCAATTCAAGGACAATGATAATTTCCCTAGTACGACGAATTTATTTTCGTTACATTTTGCATGTCCTGCTATTCTTAGATCAACACAAACTCAAGTATCTGGAACATTTGCGGGTCAGACCGATGAAGTTTTCAATCCTGAGCGAGGTGATTTAAGAAACTTACTTTTAGATTACTATGCCAAGACTGTAAACTTACCCAGTAAGCAGGTAACTAGTGGTCAAATTGTAAATGTAGGTTCTGGATTTAAGTATGCTACTGGTACAGCATTTAGTCAAATCAATATAACGTTTCAAGTTCCTCGTTCTCAATACACCAGAAACTTCTTTGAGAGATGGGTTGATGAGATGGCGAGAGATTCCAATCAATTTACAGAATTCTATCGCGAGTACGTTTGCCCTAGATTATACATCTTCAAAATGGAGAGAGGTGGTGGAGATTTAGCAATATCAGATCCCAAACTTCTATCGGAGGTTAGGAGAGCAGCATCACAAGGTCTGCAAGTTCTAACCGCTAGAAAGAATGATGTTACAGCATGTTGGGAATTGCAGAACGTTTTTCCATATAACATTGGGTCTATTCAGTTAAATAACGATAAGGCACGAGTTATGGAACTTACTGTTGGTTTTTACTATGAAAGATATAGGTTCTTTACTAAGGATCAATTTGATTCCCCAGGTCGTCCCGATATCGTACTTGACATGGCAGAAACTTCTGATAATATCATTGATACGAACCTCGTCTAAATAAATATACTGAATTGAATTTCTATGGCATTACCTAAGTTAAACACCCCAAAATACAAACTAAAACTACCTTCTGATGGTAGTACGGTGAACTTTAGACCTTTCCTCGTAAAGGAAGAAAAATTGCTTCTTTTAGCAACTGAAACGGGTGAAACAGATCAGATTATTACTGCGATCAAGGACATTATCAGTGCATGTTCTGATGTTAAAAATGTAGACAAATTATCTACATTTGACATTGAATACTTGTTCTTGCAAATCCGCACAAAGTCTGTAGGTGAATCTGTTGATGTGACAGTCACATGTCAAGATGATGGTGAAACTGAAGTCAAGGCATCTATTCCTCTCGATGAAATCAAAGTAATCAAGGATAGAAAGCATAAAAAGGCAATCCAGATCTCAGATGACGTTATTGTGACCATGGGATATCCTAGTTTGGATACCTTTGTCAAAATGAATTTCGTTGATAGTGATGGACCTGGTGTTGATCAAATCTTTGAAATGGCAGCAGGATGTGTTGAATCAATTGCTGATGAAAATCAGGTATATGATTGTTCCGACATGCCTAAAAAAGAAATCTTGGAATGGTTTGAAGAGCTTAATAGCAAACAATTTGGTATGATTCAAGAGTTCTTTGAGACCATGCCTAAGTTATCACATACCTTGACTATTACCAATCCCAATACTGGAAAGGAAAACACGATTGTGCTTGAGGGACTAGCGAGTTTTTTCGCCTAGCACTCCTTCACAACAATCTTCGTTCATACTATGAAGGCAATTTTGCCCTGATGCACCATCATAAGTGGAACATCGAACATATTGATAATTTAATGCCTTGGGAAAAAGAAATTTATATCAACATGTTGATGCAATTCCTAAAGGAGGAAGAAAAACGAATGAAGGAGCAGCAAGCAAAAGGTGGCTAAATTACAAGTCTATAAATTTGTAAATCCTGGTTCAGTAGGTGCCAATGCACCTGCTCCAGTCGCTGCTGCGAGTAAAACTACTTTAGCATTAAACAGAACGGGAGCAATTGCATCCAGTATCGGTGAAATGGTACAGGATCTGGAGAAAATTGCTCTTAAAGGTCAAACATTACAAAAGACTGAAGAAATCCTGGCACGCAAGAGAAAGCGTCGGGAAATGGATGCTGCTGCTGAAGAGGCACAGGAATTAGAAAAACTAGAAAAAGGAAAGGTAAAACCTAAGAAGGATAGTAAGACTAAGAAAGGTATAAAAAAATCGTTTGGTTGGTTAGAAAGTTTCTTTGGACCGATCGGTAGTCTTTTAATGAAGGTTGCCACTCTGGGCATTATTACAGAGACTTTAAAATATCTGTCAGATCCTGAAAAGAAACAACAGATTGTAACTTTTTTAGAGAAAACACAATTTGTTTTTGAAAAGTTATATGGATTTGCTAAAGGTCTAACTACAACTTTCTTAGACGGATTCTCAGCATTGATGGATCCTAATTCAGACTTTGGTACTCGTCTGAAGGGTCTTGGAAAGGTGATGCTTGGCATCACAGCACTGAAGTATTTGATGAATCCATTCAGTTTAATTACTGATATTCTTGGTATCATCGATCTTCTAAGTCTTGGTGGAGGGACAAAGCAACCAAAGAACCAACCAAAGTCGAAGACACAAAAGAAACCTCCTGGAGTAGATCCTAAAACTAAGAAACCACCAGGTAGCACTACTACAACACCAAAACCGCAAGTAAGACCCCAGACTACGTTTACTGGGATTGAAGATAGTGCTTTAAATTCACCACAAAGAAGAATAGGTGACAATATTTCTAAACAGCATGGTAATGCTGCTAGAAATGTATATAACCAAAGATATAATCAATTAATCTCTGAAGGTGTTTCTCCATCTCAAGCAGCAGCGCGTGCTAAAGCAGATGTAGCAAAGAGAATTAGTAAAGGGCAGATTAAATCTGCACCTAAACTGGGTAGTCTATCTACCAGAAGTAATAGGATTACTGCGACTTTATTAGGTGAAAGCAACGAACAGGCAGCAAAATTAGCAGGATCTTCCATCTTCAAGAAGGGAATTGATAAAGCAACACAACGTTTCTTCCTGAAGATTCTTGGCATGGGCGGTGTCAAGGCTCTGAAGAAAGTTTTTAACAGAATTCCTGTCATTGGTCCTCTGATTACATTTGCACTTAACTGGGCAGCAGGTGAATCGATTGCCAAGTCTTCTGCTATGGCAGTTGGTGCAGGTATTGGTGAACTGCTTGGAACTTGGGCGGGTGGTGCTATTGGTGCTATTGGTGGTCCAGCAGCACCTCTCACAGTTCCTATCGGTGCCTTTATTGGAGGTGTGCTCGGTAGTCTTGGTGGTGAAGCACTTGGTGGATGGTTGTTTAGCACTATCACTGGAGAAGGTGGTGGATCAGGTGGTCTTGGTGCTGTAGGCGAATCCCTGATGGGAGCAGTCAAGACTTTATTTACTGGTGAGTTCTGGACACAAATTGGTCAAGGTATAGCAGAATTCTTTGGTAATGTAGTCAAGGGGATTGGCGGTCTGTGGAACATGTTAGGTTCCATGGCAGAATTCCTAGGTGTCAAAAATTTCTTTGATGCCCTTTGGGAGGAACTCGGCAGCATTGCTGGTTCGATGTTCAAGGTGATGAAGTATCTCGCCAATCCACTTAACTGGTGGAAAATTGGTGGCGAGTTATTCAAAATAACAAAACAACTTACCAAACTATTTGTATTCCCTGGTCCTATAGGTTTTATTTGGGAGAATGCTATTCAACCATTCTTCGCGAATGTTGGAAAACTTTGGGCACAAAGAGATAGGTTCTTTGATTTCTTAATGCAACCAGGAACGTTCCAACAAACGTTTGGTGCAAAATATGATCCAAGTCAGACTTCTCCTCAAGCAAAAGGATCTCAAGACAGACAAGCACATTCTGGCGGCGGACTTGTACAACCTCAACAATTATTCCTTGGTGGTATTGTCAAAGGTATTAAGAAAGCGGTAAGTGGTGTAGGTAAAGCAGTTGGTAGTATTGTAAGTAACCCTATTGTTCAGACTGCTGCGTCGTTTATTCCTGGTGCTGGACCTATCATAGCAGGTGTTAATGCAGTTGCTGGTCTTGCCAGTGGTAATCCCATGGGTGCTATCACTCAAGGTCTCAGCATGATTCCTGGAGTAAGTGGAATAATGAGTCAAGTTGGCAATTTCATGGATTCGCCACTTGGAGGAATTGCATCAAACTTGCTGGGAGGAAACTTTGCTGGTGCTATCACTGGTGGATTAAACATGATCAACCCAGCATTAGGTGCCATTGGAGGTAATCTGATGAGTGGCAACTTTATGGGTGCTCTCAGCGGTGGATTGAACATGATCAATCCTAATCTTGGTGGTATTGCACAGCAATTAGCAGGTGGTAACTTCGGTGGTGCTATTCAGAATGCATTCAACTCTTTTGATATTGGTTCTAAACTTGGAAGTTTTGGTGGAACTGTATCTGCATTTGTGAATAGTGGATTCGATGCAATGACTGGTATGCAAGCAATGGCAGATCAGTTTGGTGCTGGTGGTATCTTCCGAGGTATTACTAATGCTATAGGTGGAGATTATTCATCTGCAATTAGTGAGATTGGTTCCGATCTCGGTATCGATCCTAAGATTTTGGGTGTAGCAAGTTCTGCTACAAAAGAAATGATGAAACCTGGTGGTTTATCTGCTGAATATGTAATGAACACTGCTATAGACATTGTTCCTGTTCCAGTTGTTCTTGAGAAAATTGTCCCTATTCCTCAAGCAGTGCCCATAAATAACGTTAGAACTATTGTTCAACATGCTGCCTCAGGGAGATAATTGATGGCAACCATTTCAAAAACTAGCAAGATTAATTTCTATAAGTTCGTTAATGTAGAAAAAGTATCTGTTGATGCTAATGACACAAAGAACGAACCTAAAAGAAGAGCAAAGTTAGTAAAATCTATTAACAACAATACTCAAGCAGTGAATAATCTGGGTGCTACCCTGAATTCAATTGCTGGAATGGTTGCTGGTTTGAAGTCTGCCATGATCGGTAGATTGGAATTGCAAGAGAAGCAAAAGAAAAAGTTTGACGCTGAATATACAGAACCGAAAAAAGATAGGAAACTGGTTAGTTTTGTAGGACAACTTGTAACTGGCACAGGTAGTTTCTTTGAAGCTATCATGAAGATGTTTGGGGGTTTGTTCAAATTATTTGTTGTTGTACCTGCACTCAAATGGTTAGCTGACCCGAAAAATAAACAGAAAGTTATTGGTATTTTAGAAGGTATTGCTAAGGTAGTCAAGTTTATTTTTGACTGGGCAAAATTTGGTGTCGTTAATACTATTGAAGGATTATATAAACTTTTATCTGATGATACTAGTTGGTGGGAAAAACTAAAAGGTTTTGGACAAGCATTTGTTGGATTAGGTGCATTGTTCCTTGGATTGCGTTGGTTGAGCAATCCTTTAAAAATTATTACGGATTTTGGTGCCGTCCTCAAATTGTTTTATAATGGCCTTGTGAGAGGCAAAGCAAGCCTTATAAAAAGAGCTTTGAGGTTTGGACTTAATCCAAAGACTCTATTAGCTGCTGGCGTCATCACTGCAGGTGTCATGACGTACCTATCAAACCAAGAGGGTTCTGCACAGGATGAAGATGCTGCAGCTCAAGGCAAATCTCGTCAGCAGGAAATGTCTGAGGAGAAAAGTGGTGGTGGATTTAATGTCTCCGAACCTTTCAATGTTTTCTCTAGAGGTGGTAAAGTCCCCTCATTAAAAGGTTTCTCTCAGGGAGGATGGATCAATGGACCACAATCAGGATATCCCGTATCATTGGATGGAGGGAGATCAACCGCGTTTATCGGACATGGCTCTGAGTACGTCGCTAGAAAGAGCGATGGGGGAGCTTTCGTCGTTCCTTTTAATACTCCTGGAACAAAAACGCAACCCCACCTAACAGATAAACGACTGGGTGAAGCAAAAAGTTTAGGATATAAAGTTCCTGGATTTGCACAGGGTGGTAATTTAGATAAACAGATTTATTTCCACTGGACTGCTGGTGGATATAATTGGAAGAATGGTCCATATCACACAACTATTCAAGGTGATGGTAGTGCATATAGACACAAGGGTTATGATGAACATACTAACCATACTTACTACAGAAATCGTGGTAATGTAGGTATCTCCATGGCAGGTATGAAGGGATGGGATTGGGACAACTATGGTCCTAAAAACATTCAACTTCAAAATATGGCAAAGGAAGCATCTAACGTTGCTCTAGACTGGGGATGGGAACCAAAACATATTAATATTAAGCGTGTAATGAATCACGCTGAAGCAGCATCAAATAAAGATGGTAGATCACCTCATGATAATTATGGTCCTACTTGGTGGGGTGGTACTGGTGAGCGTTCTGACTTACATAAACTATCTAAGAATGAAGCAGATGGCAGTGGTGGTGATAAACTTCGTGCCATGGTTAAAAAATATTTGGCAAAAGGTGAGAGGTATAATATTCCTAGTGCTGGTGGACCTGCTACTGACAATACTGGATCTGGTTCTACTAGACAGGGTGGAGAAATTTCTGGTTCCAAAGAATTTGAATACTTACAAAAACTCGTTTTAGCAGAAGCAGGTGGAGAAGGTTTAATTGGACAGGCATTGGTTGCTAGATCAGTTCTTAATAGAGCAGGACTAATTCAGGGCAATGTAGTTAATCCTGGAATGTTTAACGCAAAGTCTGGTAGTATCACTGACGTTATTAATGCTCCTGGTCAGTATCAACCAGTACCAGCATCTATTAATGGTAATGGTGATGGAAGTATCAATAAACCAAGAACTAAAGGACAGATGGACGCTGCAGCATCAGCGATTAAAATAGCACAAAATCCTTCAGGTCTTAGGGGTAGTCTTGAGGCACGGGGATTAGGACCAGATCAGATCAATTATTTGTTAGCAGCAACTGGATTTAGAACTGGTTCTGCAAAAAAAGATTCTTCTCAGAATGTCAATGTTGTTCAATTTGGTAATCATTTCTTCACTACTGCTGGCAATAAAAATCTACAAACACCAGTAAGTGAGATTGGTCCTGATGGTGGTACTAGTGGTCATAGAGGTTTAGATTCTCCTGTAGGAGATGCAGCAACTGAATCAAGTAAACCAAAAGTTAAAATTAATTTAGGTCTCGGACCTGGATCTGATTCTAGATCTGGTATGGTGAGAAGGGGTGCTAGTTATGCACATTCAGTAGATGCCCTCATTAGACAGGCTCAACAGGCAGATACTAATCAACGATTAGCAGCACTAAGAGGCGCAGTTCCTGGTGGTCCTACTGGTAATATGTCTAATTTAGGACCTGGAAAACGACCAGGTGCTAGTGATGTACAAAGACAGAGAGAATTGGCAAAACTAACTGAAGATAGAAATGCTGCCAAGGAAGGCATAAGTCAAAGAACTAGAGAGATGATTCAAGCTGTTATGGATCAGGTTGGAAGACAAAATGGTATGAATAGACAGCAGATTGGTGCTGCTCAGCAAGTGATTACACAACTAATGTCACAAGCGAGTGGACAACAGGAACAACATATAATGACTAGTAGTATGAGTGGTCGGGGAACCAGTCGTGTCAACGGAGTACAACAAACATCTGCAAAGGCGTTGAATTCCAACCTAAATCCAATTAAAGGTCTGATCAAATGAGTATTAAAAGAGAACAGGTTGGTGAAATTGATTTCACCCTGTTAGTTTATAGAAATGGTCAAAAACTTCAGAACTCTGAAGGTAGTTATGACCTGAAAGAATTTGTCAGAGGATTTGAGATCTTTGAAAGTATTGAAAATGCCACTATAGAAGCATCATTTATCTTTGAAGATGCTGCTGGTCTGATTGGTGCTTTAACTGGATCTGAGCAGTTTTCTCTCAATATTGTTGGTACGATCGTCGATAAGAGTTATAATTTTAGAAGTTATGAAATTGAATCTAGAACAAGAACTAATCAGGGTTCTGATGTATTCATAGTTAATTGTGCTTCTGATGAGTTTGTTCGTAATGAGGTTACAAATGTATTCGGAAACTCTGAAGTTATCTTTAAGAATGGAACCGAAGCATCTCAAATTGTAAAACAATTAGTTAAAAATCAAAAATATCTTTCTAGTGGTAAAAAAGTATACTTGGAAGAGACTTTGAACGATCATCATTTTGTTGCTCCAAACTGGAGACCCTTTGATGCAATTTATTGGATTGCACAAAGAACTATCAGAAAGAGTCAATCAGGTGGTGGATTTCAAAATGGTTTTGCTTTTTTTGAAAATGGACTTGGGTTTAATTTTAAGTCTATTGACAAAATGATTGAGGATATTAACGATCAATCTCCTACAGAAAAGACAAATACAAATACTGGAAAACCAAGATTGTATAGTTATTCATATAGTCCTAAGCGTGGCGATGATGGTGCTATGGACTCATACAAAATCAATGCCTTAACCTTTCCAAGCGAAAGAAACTTTTTGGAAGGTTTGAGGCATGGTGCATGGTCTGGATTTAGTATTGGATTTGATCCTAATACTGTACCTAACTCTAAGATGGGAACCAGTACAGATATGTCCGTTGATGCATATCGATATTCCCTGAAAGAGTTGTGGTCAAACATGTCTCACTTAGGTAAGAACTCTACAAATCCATTTGAAAAAGCAGATGATAATGTTAAAAATTTAGTTGATTATCCAAAGAGGGTTAGATATACTATCCTACCTAATCAGATTTTCGATCCTAAGTTTCAACAGAATGCAGACACTAACTATGAAGCATTGGTAGAACTTCAAGCATATCAGTGGATGAGATTTGAATCGTTGAAGACTATCAAACTTAGAATTAAAATTCCTGGTAATTTAGATCTGTATGCAGGTCATGGAATCAACATAGTTATACCTGCAACCACTAGAAGTGGTAGTAAAACTCAGATAGATAAAAAATATAGTGGAAGATACATGATTGCTTCCTTGACACATAGTTCTACAGGAACTATCCTAGAGACGGAACTATTCCTGGTTAAGGATTCAGTTCTGAAATAAATAGTAACGTATCAGTAGTATACAAATATGGAATCCATCGAACAACATATCGAGAAGGATAAGGAAATTCTCGATAATCCAAACACAAATCCTCAAATGCGTCGTCATATTGAAAGCGAACTGCATGATCTTGAGGAATACAAAGAGCACCATAAAAAGGAAATCGAAGCGGGTGACCATCATGACCCTACATACCTTGAGCTCTATTGCGACCAATTCCCATCGGAACCTGAATGCCTAGTGTATGACGATTGATGATTTTTTATTAGGACACTGGACAAACAAATATCAAGCACAATCTTCTCCACATTGTTATGCTCAAGTAGAAACAATATGGGAGAAGATTGATGGTGGGTATCATTCAAAAAACTTTTATAGAAAGGATGGTCCCAGCAATCCATATCGAGAAAGATATCACAAACTCGTAGTCATCTCAGAAACTGAAGTTGTCTTTGAAAATTACGATCTAGACTGGACACGATCGGAAAATTGTGATATGATGTTCTCATTCGACGGCACTGCATGGCACGGACGTTTAGTCGGTGATAAATGCACTGGTGTTAAAGGATATCGTGTTGAATCTATGATGTCTCTCTATGGTACTAAATTACATAGTAGAGATAGAGGATTTAATACAAATGGAGAAATGGTGTGGGGATCTCACAATCCTTACAAATTTATCCGAACGGGAGATTAGCTCAGCGGTAGAGCACCTCGTTTACACCGAGATTGTCACAAGTTCGATCCTTGTATCTCCCATATTATGAACATTCAGTATTTAAAAGAACCTTTCCCCCACATCATTATTGACAATCATTATGATGATTGGCAACAAAAAGAAATTTGGGAAGAGTTAGATTATCTTACACATCCTAGTAGGATGGTAAAAAGTAGTGCTGGAGATGGAGCACTATCTCCTGATGGAAAATTGCTTAAAGACAATTATGTTGTATGGGTAGATGATTTTTTCACTGACAGAAATCATTCTAGCATTTTAAGGAATACTGCTAAAATGTATGAAAATGATCTGCAAATATTAAAAGATCATGGACACTGGTATTTTTCTGCACGAAATCTTTCTGCATACAATACTCAACTTTGTTACTATGAAGATAGTAATTCATATAAACCTCATTGGGATGTTTCTATTGTCACAACTCTAACTTGGTTTTATAAAAAACCTAGAGCATTTAGAGGTGGAGATTTAATTTTTCCTGAATTTGACTATAAGGTAGATCTAGACTATAATAGAACTTTGATCTTCCCATCTCCATTGATGCATGAGGTAACTCCTATCAAAATGAAACGACAAGGTGAAAAACTTGGTAGATATTGTATTAGTCAATTCATTATTTGTGAGCAAAATCAGCGATGATTAAAGCAGTCAGTCCCAACAATCTTGGATGGTTAGAAAAAAAATTATCTCGCCAAGAAAAGATACATTTATGGGAATGTATTGAAAGCGGAGGTAAGGACTTAAAAGAACAACTAGCAGGAAATATTTCCACTAGTCATGTGATTCCTGACACTGATGATTGGTTCTTCAATAATACATTGATAGAACTGATAGAAAGATATGGTCAAGAATTTATTGACTTAACTAGATCATTGCCTACAACAGAAGTCCTTCCTATATGTTTGGATAAAATGTGGGTTAACTATCAGAACCAATATGAATTCAACCCAATGCATGATCATACTGGTATCTATAGTTTTGTAATCTGGATGAAAATTCCTACTGAATTTGAAGAGCAAAAGAAATTACCATTTGCTCGATCAAATTCTATGGACATTTCTAATTTTGAATTTATCATCACAAATATTTTAGGTCAACCTTGTCCTTACACATATTTTATGTCACCTGAATATGAAGGAACTATGTTATTTTTCCCATCTAAACTAACACATATAGTATATCCTTTCTATAATTGTGATGACCAACGTATTTCTATCTCAGGCAATTTGTCTTTAAAAGTATGAAAAACACTATTATTGCTGGACTTCTTCTCGGTATGGCACATGGATTCTCCATGCCTGTACAAGCAGAGGGTAAGATTACTAAAGGATACTACACCATGGATGCCATGGGTTGTATGCTTCTTAAAGAATGCACCAAGGATGTAGAAAGGATCAACTCATCTATTGATCTCGAACATGCATTTCCACAATCTGATTGGGATCCAGTCAAAGATGAGTTTGATCAGATTATGATTGCCTTTAAGAAGATTGGTGTTCATGTTCACCTTGCCGATGAAAAGTATTTTCCTGTAGGACATCGTGGTGTCTATCATACTGTAAGTAATCACTTTTATCTCAATCGCTCATATGTGTATCGCCCACATGTACTCATGAGTGTTGTTCGTCATGAAGGTTGGCACGCTGCTCAGGATTGTATGGCAGGGACCATCAAGAATAATATGATCGCTATTATCAAACCTGAAGAAGATGTTCCTATGATTTGGAAAGAAATGGTCAAGCGCACTTATCCTGCACACGCACAACCCTGGGAAGCAGAAGCAACCTGGGCAGGCAAAACTGAGAATATGACACAGGAAGCATTAGAGTCCTGTGCTCGTGGCACTATGTGGACTGATTATGATCCTACACCCATGACTGGTGAATGGTTAAAAGAAAACGGATACCTTACTAAATAAACTTATAGGATATAAACCTTAAATAAATGGCAACAATTGATGGTATTATCAATGAACCTTCAGTAAATTTTGTCGGTAGAGACGGATTTTTCTGGTGGGTTGGTGAAGTAGAAGACAACGAAGATCCAATGGAACTCGGACGCTGTAAGGTTCGGGTTCTTGGATATTACACAAATGTTCGTGGTGGAACTACTGCTGATTTGCCAACTAAAGAAATTCCTTGGGCAACTGTTCTACAACATACTTCTCAGGCAGGTAATGATGGTCAGGGTGAAAGTTCTGGTCAATTACAACCTGGCGCTATTGTTATGGGATTCTTCATGGATGGAGAATCTGCACAGATGCCCATTGTGATTGGTGTCTTGCGTGTAAATAAATCTCCAGAATCTGCAGATAAGAAAGTATTTGCATTTACTGGTGAATACATGGAACCAGGCATTGCACCCAATGCATCTGCTTTGAATCCAACTACGCCAAACTCTGTTACTGCTAGAACTAAATCAGAAGGATATAATCGTCAGGGTAATAATAACTCAGTATCATTGCCTGCTAGTAAGACAACAGGTGTTCAAGGTGCTGGTTCTCCAAATAGTATTGCTACAACTCCTGGTGTTGCTGGTAGTAGTGCTAACCCTGTAAAACCAAGAAATCCAGAAAAACCAATTCCTGCTGCTAATGGTGTTGGTGGTCCATGGAAAACTTTAGAGTATCAATTATCCTATCTTGTAGAAGATCTAGCAGATACGGCAGGTAATCTAGTTAAAGCAGAAGATGGTGACTTCTTAGATATTGTTTCTGGAAAACTGGTTACTGCAAAGGCATTGACTGCAAAGATTCAAAACTTTTTGAGTGCAGTATTTACACAGGTTGTTTCTGCAGTTCGTCAATCAATTGCTAACTTAGCAGAGCAACTGCAACTCGTTAACCTTTTAGGCGGTGCTACTGGTGTTCCGTTTATTATCTTTACTGCTATTCAACAGGCAGTCGTACAGATTCTATCTTCTTTATGTAATATTGACTCTAACTTGATTGGTTACATTTCTGATCCTATTGGAAGTCTTACTAATATTGTTAATTCATTCTTGGATGGAATCATTGATAAGGCAGCAATGGTTCTTCAGGGTGTTCAGGAAATCATTGATAGTATCGTCTGCAGTGTAAATAACATCCTTGATCAAGTTCTTTCAATTGTTGATACAGTTTCAACTATTGTTCAGGGTGTTCAGCAAGCACAAGAAATTATTGAAGCATGGAAATCTGGTAGTGCTATTTTCTCAGAAGGAACAGACTTAATCAAGAATGGAATCAGTAGCATCACTGGTCTCATTGCTATGTTTATTAAGTTTGCTGCTGGTAATTGCAACAGAACTCCTGATGGCGGTGTAGATACAGTTGGTTGGTTCCCTCTCTTTGGTGTTACACATTGTACACCTGAAGAATTAGCAGAAATTAATAAAATCCGAGGAAAACAAAGAGGGAGTTGTGGCAATAATAGTGGTGGTGGAAGTTTAATCGATAACATCATTGCTGAAGCAGATCCATATATGACTGCTGCAAAAACATGGATTAATGGTGCATATGAGATGTATGTTGGTACGCCAGGTAGACAAGCAAGTCTAAAAAAAGATACCAACGGAACTACACACCTCGCGGTTAAAACTAACAATCATGAGTATGCTAAACATGTAGCATATAAAAAGATTCGTGAAGAGAACAAAGATCTCAGTGATGAAGAAGCACAAAAATTAGCAGATCAAACCGCAAAGCAAAATAATAGTGGTAAAGGTGATACTGGTAATTTAGTTGCAAACCACTCAACTTATGCAGGTAACTACACTCAAGAAATTCATGGTGATGATTGTAAAACAGTTGACAATGATAAGGTTGTCAATGTAAATGGCGATTACTTCTTGAAAGTTACAGGTGACATGCACCTTGAAGTTGGTGGTGGTTTATTCGTTGATGCTGAAGGTGCTCCTAAGGTAGTTGATAAGAATGGTGAGGATAAAAACACTAAGATTCAAAAGCATACATTGAAATTTGGATCTGATGTTGATATCAACGTTGTTGGTGCTAAACTTGAGGCACAAGCATCCGAAATCAACCTCGCATCACAATCTACTAAAATTACTGGTGCATTGTATGAAAACTCTTGTAGTCAGCAAAGTATGTCTGGTGCAGAAATTATCTGCACAGGATCTAATAGTATCAGTTTAATTACAACAACACTGAATGAAACTATTAACATGCTTAGTGCAGGTATTCCTCCTGCAAAAGCAGGTATTTTCAGACTAGTAAAAGGATCTGTAGAAACTATCATGTCTCCTGCTGGTTCTGCTGCTGATGCTGTTCCTCGGTATACTATTTCAAATACTGCGGGTCTTAAAGCAGAAAACTATGGTCTTACTTCTGTATGTGACGTTAAAGGTGCATACACATTAACTGTTGGTGGTGTCGCTACTACAAAAGTTGGTGGCGTTTGTAGTATCTCTGCTGGTGGTGCGATGAATCTCATCGCAAAAGGCAAAATGATCATTGGAGCACCAACTATTTACTTAAACTAATTATGACAAATTGGCAAATTCTTCCGATGTTTGCTCGTCCGATAGCAATCACGAAGATTGATGATGAAAAAACTAAAGCAGTTCAAAAACTTGCATCTAATGTGATGTGGTTTGCTTCAAAAGAACAACAGGATATTGAGATAGCATATTCTAAGAAGGATAATGTCCTTAAAGGAGAACTGCAAGAATATTTTCTCGACCTTTCTGCAGACTTAATTGGTGAGTTTGGGTATCAATGTGATATTCAAATGACTAGATCATACTTCCGAAAGTCTGATCCATCAGGATTTACTTGGGAAGATTGTAACCCAGGATCTTGGTTTACTGCTATTTTCTGGTGGGAAGATTATACAGAAGAATCTGGTTCAATAAAGTTTTCTTGTGATCCTGATCCATACGGACAACCTAAGGAATGGAATGTATGGAGTTCTCCTTGGATCGATATTTACCCCGATAAAGGTGCTTTATGCGTATTTCCCAGCACCATGCGTAATCGCTTGACTGCTAACCAGTCAGAGGTCTCTCGGAAGGAACTGATGTTCCACTTTGTGCCAAAGTAACTGCTGGCACACCCCCCTTGCGTTTCGCTCTGGTTGTGCTATAATACATAGGTAATCAAGGGAACTCCCATGGACACCGAACTGGCACATGTCTTCGTCAACTTCTCGAAGCGTTCTATGAAAATCGTAGACAACGAAGGATATGACAAAGATGTCAATTGGAAGTGGGACTATGAAGGAGCAGCAGGTTTCTCTGAAACTGTTTCTGAACTAGGGGAAATTCTCGATCCCGATATGATCACCTATTGTTTTGCAGAAGTATGATTGGACCTATTGGTATTACCCTACGTCAAGCAGAAGATCACTTTGATTTCATTATGGATCTAACAGAATCTCAACATGTATGCTGGAAGATTACTCGTCCAGATGGAAAGTCTGCGATGATGGTTCCTGTAAATGAGATCCCTCCTGTTGCAGATGAAATCCAACAGCAAGCAGAAGAATTTCGTAAATCATTTTTAGAAGGAGTTGGTGTTTCCGATGAGACCTGAAACTCGTAAATCTATGGAAATGCTTTGGTCAGCAAAATGGAACTTGCCAACAGCAGCAGTACATGCTAATCTTAGCAACAAGGAGATGAAAATCACTTTCAATGAGTATTGTCATTTCCACCCCCCAACCTATGATGGGAGTGTGGCGGAATCGGTAGACGCACCAGACTTAAAATCTGTTGAGAATTAATCTCGTGGGGGTTCAAGTCCCCCCTCTCCTATTATGAAACTTCCCTCAAAAGCATATACATTTTTCAATAACAATTTTTACATCAAGTATCCCATCATGAATTTTGATGATATACTTGAGTTCTGCGACCAACGCCAACCAAATGATAATACTAGTTCTTGGGGTTGGGGAACAGAATGTAAAATCGAAAGATGTGTTATCCCATCAGACGACATTAGTCAACTTCTGTGGCCAAGCATCAATTTATTTGCTTCAGAGTTTATGCCTTGTCAAGTCAAACTTTGCAATCCGTGGATAAACTTCTATAAAAGAGGTTTCTATCAAGAAACGCATGAT
>MDSW01135538.1_pt1 | contig 29811 bp, 23 predicted proteins | sample 811171 | NCBI WGS metagenome assembly MDSW01 (sample SAMN05326641, study PRJNA326480) | marine metagenome | isolation source: seawater | place: Atlantic Ocean: North West | collected 2012 | reverse complement strand
TTGATGCGTGTCTGAACCAAAACGCGAGCGGGTGGGATTCAGATGGAGATGGGTGTATCGATGACCTTGATGGCGATTCAATTGGGGATGACCTCGACGAGTGTCAAGGTGAAAACGCCAGCCAATATGATATGGATTCAAACGGGTGTATCGACGATACGGATGGCGATGGTATCTATGATAATGTTGATGCGTGCTACACCAATGCCGTTTCGGTATTTTGGCCCGTGGATGAATTAGGTTGCAGACCGGTTGATTTGCTACCTGTCATCGATTTTGTTTTGTCCCCTGAAGACGGGGGGGAATGGTATGATGCCCTTCTCATTCAATGGAGTGTTGAGGACGGTGATGGTGATGCGTTTGACACCGGAGCTGAAATTCACGTACTCAATACCTCGAGTTCTGGCGGGTCGTATCCCGTCGCTTCCTGCTTTGAACAAAACGTTCTGAATGGGACTTTTTCCTGCACGTGGTATATTCCAAGAGACTTGCCTGTTTGGGATATTCGGGGTGAGTCGCTCCAAATTGAAATTCATGCACAAAGTCGAAATAATTCTCCAGAAGGAAAAAGGGACCTTGTGCTTCTTCGAGATGATGCCGTATTTACCAGTGATTGGAAGAACCCGTTGCTCGACAACAACGATTTGATTTCTTCGCCGGAGGAGGGTGTTGCTTCACAAAACCGTGCTTTGGCTTGGGGCGTGATTGGCGTCGTTTGTGGCTTCGTATTTATGTACCAATTAAGTTGGAAGATTCGTCGAGAAAATACCGATAAAAAAGTTCCACCGGCTTTTGAAGAGGGTGCGGGGTACCACGCGGACCAAGCAATTGATGAAAACGAGTGACGGAGAAGCGGAACAGGGGCGATTTTTGCCCTATGTGGCTATCGGAGTAAAGGTGAACCTTGAAGGGTGGTGGCATCCTCGCCGACATATCCGCAAAGCGGAAGGTGAAGAATATGAGTGACCGTCTATATGTTGGAATTGACCTAGGTACCTACCAATCTACTATTGCATCAAGTGCTGGCATTAGCCACACAATCGAAACTGTTGTCGGGCGTCCAAAAGACCCTGTTGCACGAAATTTCCTTGGAAGAGATGTGTTGTTTGGAAACGATGCTCTCAAGAATAAACTCGCATGTAACCTCTACCGCCCTATGGCTGCTGGTGTTGCACAAGATGATGAAGCAAATTTGGCAGCTGCCAAGGCTTTCGTTTCTCACCTTTTGGAAACAGTTGACCCTGAAGAATTCGATGAAGTGTTTGGCGTTATCTGTTCTCCAAGCCACGTTTCATTCACTGACAAATCTAACCTCGTCGCAACTCTTCGTGGTCAAGTAAACGCCATCATGGTCGTTACAGAACCTTTTGCTACTGCTTTTGGCATTGGTGAAATTGCAAGTTCAATTGTCGTCGATATCGGCGCTGGAACAACTGATATCGCTCGAATTTATGGTACATTCCCTACTGATGAAGACCAAGTCACTATCCAAGAGGCTGGAGATTGGTTGGACAACGAACTCATGGAACTTATTCGAAAGAAATACACCGGCGCACAAGTCACGAAGGACATGGTTCGCAAGTGGAAAGAAGAAGTCTCCTATGTTGGCGGCGATGACCGTGAAGCAATGGTTGAATTGTCCGTTGAAGGAAAGAAGCAAGTTGTCGATATCGGCGACTTGGTCAACCAAGCATGTGAATTGATTATCCCGAAAATCGGAAATGCAATCAAGAGAATTGTTGCTGGCGCAGACCCTGAATACCAACCAATTCTTCGAAACAACATCATCCTCTCTGGCGGCGGCTCTTTGATTGAAGGTGTCGCAGCTCGAATGGCTGACGAAATTTCCGATATTGGTGATGTCAATGTTTGGTGTGTCGATGATCCAATCAACGCTGTTGCTACAGGCGCTCTCCAACTCGCTGGTGAAATGCCAGATGACATGTTTACTGCAATCAACTGATTGCGGCGCTTCTGCAAAGGGTGGAAAACCGACCCTCAAAGCCCTCTTTTGATGGCGAAAGTTCAAGTGTAGTTGGGCGGCGATAGCCGCCTGTATGACGCTCGACTCTTCCGGAACAACTGGTATCAACCGAATTGGTGACGCAACTGGCGATGAGCGAGCAGCGCTTGAGGGGATGCTCAAAGGCTACCCAGTAGAGCAATTGGTCGAAGAAGTTCTCATCGCATGGAAAGAGTTGGCTGCTCGAAATGAAGAAATGGTTTCTGTCAAACAGCGCCTCCGGGTGCTCGAACTCGATTTGGCGGAACGAGAAGACATGGTGGCTCCCGAAGTTGCCCGTCTTGCTGAAACCGATGCAGCCCTGCAAGACAGTGAAGCAAAAGTGATTCACCTTGAGCGTCTTTTGGGCGACACGCGAGAAGAATTGGCTTCACAGCAATCCTCTCTTTCACATGAAGAACGTGAATCAATGGCAACTGAAGTCGGACAATTACGGTCTTTGACAAGTCAGCAAGACGAAGTCATTGGAGAAATGGAAGGTCGGATCAGTCAGATGGTCGAAGCACTCGAACGTGCAGCTGATGCGGGTCTAACATCCGTTACTGCGGAAGAAGTTCGAAGTTTGAAAGCACAACTCGACACTGCATTGGCTCAGAACGACGCCGAGCAAGCAGCCAATAAAGCACTTGAAGAAGAGCGTCAAAGACTTCGAGATATCGCAGACAGATTACGCGGGCTTCTCGATGCAAGAGACGGTCGGCTCGGAGAATTAGAAGAACAATTGGAGCGAGTGATGCAAGGCCCCCGTTCTGTTTCAGCAGAACATGATTATTTGGTTGAGCAAATCGATGAGCTCAAGCGACGGTTGCTAGAACGAAACAGGGAATACGATTCTCTACGGCGTCGAGAACGGCGTTTGCATAATGATGTGTTTGAACGCGATGAACGTATTCAACAAATCACCCTTACCCTTACCGATATGGAGGCTGCATTGCAAGACAGAACTGCAGAACTCAGAGAGATTGAAGGGCAGCGGGAAACGATGGTGCATGAACTTGATTCTGTTCGCCGCGGTGAACGAACCCGTGAAGTTGTAGGTCGTGTCTTTGCTGACTCTCTTTCATTGGTTCGAACCCATGATGCTCGTGAAGCGAAGAGAGATGCATACAGTAATGCTCCTGATGTCGAGAGAACGCTTTCAACGCCTGACACCGAGGATATGTCAAAACTCGCAGAAGGTGGACGCGTCAATCTAGATGTGAGTGAGAGTGAAATCGAATCCGGAATTGATGTCGATGGTGTTCGGCCTCCATCACCTGGTGGTTCTGGAGACCCTGTTGTCTTTGAAGATGAAGATTAGTCCTCTAATGCCGAGGTAATCGCGCTGATTCGTTGGCGGAGTTCTTGTAAATCTGCTGCGTCTTCTGTAAGCGTTCCAGTCACAATCCAATCCGCACCGGCCTCTGCAGCAAGTTTTGCCTGCTCTGGCGTACGGATGCCGCCTCCAACAACAAGTGTGAGGTTATCTACAGAGTGAGCGCTTTCAATCAAGTCTGGATGAACTTGGGTGTCTGCGCCACTGCCTGCTTCAAGGTAGAGAAGTTTGAATCCGAACATACGTGCTGTAAGCGCATATGCATGAACTAAATCCGCCTCGTCAGGTTGTATCAGTTCTGCCTCTCCAACTTCCCCAACCTTGCCGCCCGGTGCGCAGACCAAGTATCCCGTAGGTAGGGCTTCGACACCAAATTTTTCCAGATAAGGTGCTCCACGGATTTGTTCACCGACCAAAAATCTCCGGATGGTAGAATTCATCAGCATCATGAATGTGATTGCGTCGGCCGCTGGAGAAAGGGCATGTGCCCCGCCAGGGAACAGAACAACGGGTATTTGCCATTGTGATTCGTCGGACTCTGGGTCTTGGCTTGCAGCAAAGGCTCGTAATTCAAAGGCCTCTTGAATGGCTTTGCATGTGGCATGGACGACTTCGTCAGGAGTGTCTGTTGAGCCCCCAACAAAGATCATGCTGCTACCACACTCAATGGCAACCATTGCCCTATTTGCAGCCGTGTTCGGGTCTTGCTTTGCTGGGTCAATCAAGGTGATGTGTCGCGTGTTGTGGCTGCTTGCAGTCACATATTCCAGCGTCGTAGCATCGGCCCGCCTCATGTCATCCCCACCTCTCCGTTTCATGGACACAGCATAGGCGTTGCGCACAGAAACATCTCGAAGAAGGCAGACATAGACTTCTCATACTTCTTCGCAGTCGTCAAGGTATGTCGGAAGTTGGGCCTTTCAAGCGACTCCTGCACCACATGCGTTCTCACAGAGGTACAATCCGTCTTGCTTCTGCGTGCTCCATAATCAATAAAATTTGGGATTTGGCACCCCCGCTGCTCATTGGATTGGCCGTTGATGTCGTTGTTTTGAAAGAAGATTCGCTGTTGGCATCGTTCGGATTGGTTGATCCTTGGCATCAATTGGTCTTCTTATCGATTCTCACTTTTGCGATTTGGGGCTTGGAATCTTTGTTTGAATATTTTTATGGGATTCTTTGGAGGAATTTAGCCCAAACAGTACAACACGAATTGAGACTTGATACGTTCAATCACGTTCAAAAACAAGGAATGGGATGGTTTGATGAGCGTCAAAAAGGCGATATTTTAGCAATTCTCAACGATGATGTCAATCAACTTGAACGGTTTTTAGACAAAGGGGCAAACGATTTTCTCCAAGTCAGTACTACAGTCATTGTAGTTGGTAGCGTCTTTTTGTTTATTTCTTGGAAGGTTGCTTTGTTTGCAGTTCTGCCGATTCCTGTCATTATATGGGGGTCGTTCCGATATCAGAAAAGTCTAGAACCAAGGTATGCGGAAGTTCGGAAATCTGCAGGTGCAATGAATGCTCTACTTGAGAACGATTTATCGGGGATGTCAACAATCCAATCCTTCACCGCTGAAGAGCGTGAAATGAAGCGGGTAGAAGCATTGAGTAACCAATACCGAGATGCAAATCGTGAAGCAATTCGTTTGTCTGCTGCATTCACTCCACTTATTCGAATGGCCATCTTATGTGGTTTTACTGCAACACTTCTTCTCGGTGGATGGATGACGTTAGAGGGTACTCTGGCGGTTGGTGCGTATTCCGTACTTGTGTTTATGACACAAAGATTGCTTTGGCCACTGACCCGTCTTGGTGAAACGTTTGATTTGTATCAAAGGGCAATGGCATCATCAACTCGCGTTCTCGATGTTCTGACCTCTCCAACCGAAATCAAACAAGGTGAGTATGTTCCTTCGCTTGAAGAGATTGAAGCCTCATGTGTTGTGTTTTCGGATGTTGACTTTTCTTATCCTGACCGAGATCCTGTTTTTTCGAACCTGAACCTTGAATTGCGTTCTGGGGAAACTGTTGGCGTAGTTGGTTCAACGGGCGCAGGTAAAACCACATTGATTCGCTTGCTGTTACGATTTGCAGAACCCACGCGGGGAACTGTTGAATGGGCAGGAAAGCCACTCGATCAATGGCGTTTAGAACGATTGCGCTCATCTATGGCTTTGGTCGATCAGCACATCACTTTATTCCCGGCGACAATCAAAGAGAATATCCGCTACGGGAATCCTGAAGCGATGGATGACGCGGTGTATGAAGCAGCTCGGCTGGCTGAGGTGTCAGAGTTTGTTGAGGAATTACCCGAACAATGGGACACTTTAGTTGGCGAGGGGGGCCATCGTCTTTCTGGCGGTCAAAGGCAACGTTTGGCCATAGCTAGGGCCGTGCTCAAAGATGCGCCTCTTCTCATTCTCGATGAGGCAACGTCGGCTGTCGATAACGAAACCGAAGCAGCACTCCAACGCTCAATCAACAAACTCTCCCAAGATCGTACTGCTGTTATTATTGCTCATCGCCTTTCTACCATCCGGAATGCCGACCGGATACTGGTGCTCGACCAAGGGAAGATTGTCGAAGATGGCGCGCATGAAGATTTAGTTGAAAAGGGTGGAATTTACACTCGCATGTGGGCCGTTCAAACGGGTCAAAGTGAGTGACTTCTGCGTATTTGTTAGCAAGATCTGGTTCGGTGTTGTTGCATGGATGGGTGCACGGAAAGCAACCGAAGCCCTTGCTGCTTCAGAGTGATTTTCGAATCCTCTTGAGAAGTGTCTCGAAGTTGGCGTGCGGCCATTGCTTCATCCAAAGGGCTGAGGCTGGGATCCATGCCAACGTGTAGAGTAAGACCGATGCAGCAGATGTTGTCAACTTCCACTGATGAATGACTTCAAAATCGTTCATCAGTGAGAGGGGAATGAAATGAATCAGGTATATTGTCAAAGAGACCTGTCCCGTGCTGTTGAGAAAGGACAGTTCATGCCGCTGTATGAATGTCCAGATGAGGAGAACTCCCGTCATTGCTGCAATAATAAAAGCTGAATTCGCTGGAAAGAACGTCAGGTAGGCGTCTTCGGTTGGGTGTGCCCATAGAGCATTTTCGATGTTTGAATATACGAAAGTCGAGAGGCAGAAAACCAATCCGAGGACAAGTGCGGATTTGGTGAATCTATTTTGTTGAAGGGTTTGGCCCGACTCTGAGTTTACCAGGGATATTGTCACTCCGAGGAGTGCGAATATAATCCAAGGGAAAAGCGGATATGTACCGGTTAAAAATAAGTTTGAAACGATCTGATGCACTGAGTCGTCACTCACTCGGTCTGACCATTCGCCAGCACCTTGAATTTCAGGGAAGAAAACCTGTATTCCAAAGACCAACGCTGTTGTTATGGCAAGTGGCTGAATATTGGATGGCTTCATTCGAAGGGTTAAGGGCGGCAGAATAAGTGTCAAAAGTCCAAAGAGAGAAAGTATGCCTGGGGTGAAGGAATTGAACAAATGAGGTGAGGTTGTGTTCACCAAAATTTGTGCTGTAAAAAGAAAAAGAGCTTGAAATATTCTTGCTTTTACAGATAATTGGCTGCGAACGACTCCCCAGCCAAATAAGGTGACAAAAAGGGGCGCTGCTAGACCGCCTAGCCCAGATACAGCATAGGCCAAAATCGATTGTTGTGTACCTTGGAAGGGGTTCCAAGTAGCTGCAGCATGGACCATGACCATCAAAAGTACTGCCGCCCCTCGCAGAGAGTCGATATGGTGAATTCGTTGTGTTTGTGACATTCTCTCAGCGGTTTTCCAAGACGTATTCGACAGCGTTGCGGAACATTTGGAGCCCCTCGCCTTCCCATTCGCCCAGTGCATCACTGTTCAATGGGCCTGGTGCTGATTGACGGGTGTGGTCGGGGTGGAGCCATTTGGCATACACGGCCTCAGGGTGGGGCATCAGGCCGAACACTAAGCCTGTTGAATCGCAAACTCCTGCAATGTTTCGCATACTTCCATTCGGTGAAAGAGGGAAAGGGAGGGGTTGGTCTGTACTGCCTTGGCCGAGTGGGGTCGCTGGGTCGACGTATCGTACGGTGAGTTGGTGATTCGCTGCTAAAGCGTCGAAATCTGTTGTCGATGGCATGACGAATTTTCCTTCTCCGTGGCGCACTGGACAATCAATTCGTTGGATTCCTTTCGTCCAAATACAAGGGCTTTCGGCATCGAATTCAAGGGTGACCCAACGGTCTTCATATCTCCCAGAATCATTGAGCGTCAGGCTCGCTCTTTGTACGAAATCAGGAAGGGGTGTGCTAGCAGCAGGGCCTGGCAGAAGACCTGTTTTGACAAGTACTTGGAAACCGTTGCAAATACCGATAATCGGTTTTCCTGCTGCTACAAAAGCATGCAATTGCTCACGAAGTGCAAAACGCATTCGATTACCCATCAAGCGTCCACTCCCCAAGTGGTCGCCGAAAGAAAAACCGCCCGGCACTGCAAGAATTTCAAAATCAGCGAGGCTGCGGTTGCCGGAAACGAAATGGTTCACGTGAACTCTTTCAGCATCTCCACCAACCAAGTTGAAAACCGCCGCTGTTTCGTGGTCGCAGTTAATGCCAAAGCCAAACAAAACCGCAACTTTTGGAGCACCCATCAAGCAACACCTCCAGTCATGTCAAGTGTATTCTGCCACGCCTCAACCATTGGGTGTATTTCCGCATCGACGAGAACATCATATCCGTCTGAAATCGTGAGGTTGTTCGAATCGGTAACTGAACCAAGTAAAGTGATTGGATGTCCGGACATCCATTCAACGAAATCCGCTTCATCTTCGGGTTGAACGCCGACGATAAATCGTCCAAGGGATTCGCCCCAAAGTCGAGCCCAAACGCTTGCATCGCCCGTCCCATCTATGTCGAGGTCGGCGCCAACTCGCCCACCAATGCACATTTCTGCTGCGGCAACGGCAACGCCGCCTTCAGAACAATCGTGAGCTGTACGAACAATGCCGGCTTGAATTGCTGTGGAAAGTGCACGATAGGTTGTAATGTTCACTTCAGGGTTTGGCAAGAGAGGCACTTGCCCTCCGATTCCGTTTGCTTCACCACTGTCTCGTAGCATGAAGGCAATCTCTGAAGCGCCCAATTCTTCTTTTGAGACTCCAACGAGGTAGATTTTTTCACCTGCGTTTTTGAAATCGCTCGTGGCCGTAAATCGAACATCGGGTTGGTCTCCAAACACTGAATAAAGTAATGTTGGAGGAATTGAAATCTTCTTTTCGCCCGTCCCGTAATCGTTCTTCATCGAATCTTTACCTGAAACGCATGGGAGGTTGTATGCTCGGCACACCCGTTCAAGTTCTCGGTTTGCTCGAACGAGTTGGGCGAGTTTGAATTTTCCATCGGGAGTTTTTACCGATTCGATTGAATCTGGCCAGCAGAAATTATCGAGGCCTGCCATTTTGTCAACATTTATGCCAGCGCATACTGCATTACGAACCGCTTCATCGATTGATGCAGCGGCCATTGCGCCAGCATCTAAATCTGAATATCTCGGGGCTATGCCGCATGAAATGACAAGTCCGTGAGGGTCGCCGTGAATCGGTGCGATGACACCGGCATCACCAGGTCCATCTCGTTCAACACCGACGAAGGGTTTGACGGCTGTTTGGGCGATGACTTCGTGGTCGTATTGACGAACCCACGATTCTTTTGATGCGATGTTTGGTCGAGCAAGCATTCGAAGCAGAAGATTGGAGTGGCCTGCTTCGTCAGAAACTTCAATGGATTCTGGTGTGAAAAGTTCTGGGGAAGGAGTGTGCCATTCTGATTCAAGTTGAAGTTGTGGAACCCCATCATGAAGAAAGTCAATGGAGAGGTAGGCCACAGTATCTTCTCCGTATTTGACATGAAACATCCCTGTGCTGGTGAAGGTTGCAACGGGTGTCGCTTCGACTTCATGGAGTTCTGCCATTGCATCAAACGCTGCACAATCCTCTGGCTTTACTGCAATCGTCATCCGTTCTTGGCTTTCTGAGACGAGGATTTCCCAAGCAGAAAGTCCCGGTTGCTTCAAGGGCACTTTTGCTAAATCTATTTCACACCCATTGGTGTATTCTGCCATTTCCCCAATTGAAGACGAGAGGCCTCCGGCCCCGTTATCTGTAATACAGGATATCAATCCTGCATCTCTGGCTTCAAGAACCATGTCAAGCATTTTCTTTTGAGTAATTGGATCGCCAATTTGTACCGCGCTGGATGGTGATTCTTCTGTTAGTTCAAGTGAGGAGAAGGTTGCTCCGTGAATTCCATCGTAACCAACTCTCCCCCCTACCATGTAGACAACGTCGCCGGCTGTTGGGGTTTTGATGTGGGATTCTCTCCCATCGGGCAATTTTCGCGGCATGATTCCAACTGTTCCACAATAGACCAAGGGCTTTCCAATATATCGGTCGTCGAAAACAATCGCTCCGTTCACCGTTGGAATTCCTGACTCGTTACCACCTACACGAACACCTGCGTGAACGCCCCGGAAAACACGTGAAGGGTGGAAGAGATTGTCGGGGAGTTCCCCTTGCCAGTTTGGTGGTCCGAAACAAAACACATCGGTATTTGCTATGGGTCGGGCGCCGAGGCCGGTGCCAAGAATGTCACGATTCACTCCAACAATGCCTGTCATTGCGCCACCATAGGGGTCAAGGGCTGAAGGGGAATTGTGGGTTTCTGCTTTCATACAGACGCTCCACTCTTCGTTCCAGGCAATGACGCCAGAATTGTCATGGAATACCGAGAGAAGCCAATCCACTTCTTTTTGCATATCGTGAGTTGGCTTCATAATGTGAGTTTTGAAAATTGAATCGATAACTGAGTCTTCACCTGTTTCAGTATCAATGTGGTGGATTCTTGAAGCGAAAATTTTGTGCTTACAATGTTCGCTCCACGTTTGTGCAAGGCACTCGAGTTCAACATCAGTAGGTGCATCAGCAACAATTCCAACGGCTGCTCGTTCTTGACGAACCGTTTCATCTCTGTAGTGAGATTGGATTGTTTGCATTTCTTCAAGATTCAATGCAAGAAGCCCGCTTTCAGAAAGGGAAATCAGTGCTTCGTTTGAAATTTCGAGGTCCATTCGTTGAGGGGGGGTAAGAATTTGAGGAGGTTTTTCGGGAAAATCGATAGCGGGCCATTGTGCAGCTGCGCATGCTGCGGAATCCGAAATAACGGCTCGCTGGATGAGGTTGTTATGGAGGGGTGAGGCGAGCCATTCACTGGTCACGCTTTCTGGCAAACCGTAGAAGGCGTAGGTGTGATAGGTCGATATTGTGGCATCAATTCTGTCCTCGTGTTGGGAAAATATTGTTCTGAATCCGTCGTATGCAGCGCTTCCAGGATTATCGGTTACGCCGGGTTTGAATCCGATTGTAATAGCTGCATCTGGTGTTTTTGAAAATTGTTCGGCGGAGGAAAGGAAAAGTGAGTCGGTGAGAACATCTTCAATGATTGGGTCTGAAAAAAGGTCGTCGACGCGTAGAGCGATTTCAGATTTTTCGATGTCAGATTTTACGAGGAAACCGTTGATAGAACGAACTTCACCAACGTCGATGTTGTGGTCTGCTTTCAATTGGCGGCGGATGACATCTCCGCGAACATCCCGCATACCGTCGCCTTGTTTTGGAGTAACTTCTACTCGTGTTATGGCCATCGGAAAACACCCGCCCCCTACGGGGGCGTAAAGAAGGCCATCGACTACGCTCTTTGAACAATACGGAAGGTTCAATTGAGAAGTTTAGCTAAATATTGGCCCGTAAAACTCTCTTTGTTGGACGCAATATCCTCTGGGGTGCCTTGTGCAAGAATGGTTCCTCCCCTTTCCCCACCTTCCGGTCCAAGGTCAATAACCCAGTCTGAGGATTTTATGACATCGAGATGGTGTTCGATGACAATCACGCTGTGGCCCTTGGCTCTCAACTCCAAGAGTACGTTGATGAGTAATTCTACATCTGAGAATGAGAGGCCTGTTGTTGGCTCGTCCAGAATGTATACGGTGTGTTTGTTGGGTGGTCTGCGTAATTCGCTTGCAAGTTTAACGCGTTGGGCTTCTCCGCCGGAAAGTGTTGTTGCTGGTTGTCCAAGCCGTACATATGAAAGGCCAACGGCACGGAGGGTGTCGAGTGTTCGGAAAATTTTCCTGTGGTTTTCGAAAAAGACGACTGCTTCGCCAATCGGCATTTGGAGAATATCGTTGATATTCTTTCCTTTCCAAGTGACTTCGAGGCATTCACGCGTATATCGAAGCCCTTGACAAACATCGCAAGTAATCCACACATCGGGTAAGAAGTTCATTTCTAATTTCATTGAACCGGCCCCTTTGCACGATTCGCAACGGCCACCTTTGACGTTAAAACTGAAGTGTCCGGGTTTGTATCCACGCTCTTTAGCAAGCGTTGTTTTGGAAAAGAGTGTGCGGATTTCATCGAACACTTTTGTGTATGTCGCTGGATTTGAACGCGGCGTTCTGCCGATTGGTGATTGGTCGATGATGATGGCTTTGTCAACGTGTTCAAGGCCTTTGAGGCTTGTGTGTTTTCCGGCGATAGTATCCGAATTATGGAGGTGGCGCTGTAAGGCTGGTGCAAGGATCCCGGATACGAGAGAGGATTTTCCAGAGCCAGATACGCCGGAAATCGCCGTCATACAACCGACTGGAAATTTCGCATTGATGGATTGTAAATTATTGTGACGGGCTCCTTTAATTGAAATCCATTTTTTACCAGGTTTTCTTCGCTCTTCCGGAATTTCGATTTTTCTTTTCCCACTCAAAAAAGCACCCGTTATCGAGTCTTTGGTTTTCATGGCGATTTCTGGTGGCCCGTTTGCAACGACCGTTCCTCCTTCGAGGCCTGCCCCTGGGCCCAAATCACACAACCAATCTGCTTGACGAAGTGTGTCTTCATCGTGTTCAACGACAATGAGTGTGTTGCCAAGATCGCTCAATTCTCGAAGCGTGGCTAAAAGACGGGCATTATCGCGTTGGTGGAGACCTATTGAGGGTTCGTCAAGCACGTACATTACTCCGGTAAGGCGGCTGCCGATTTGGGTTGCAAGACGTATACGTTGACTTTCGCCACCAGAGAGAGTGTTTGCTTTCCGGTCGAGTGTGAGGTAGTCGAGGCCTACACTGTCGAGGAAGCCGAGACGGTTTTCGATTTCTTTGAGGATGTCTTTGCCGATGAAAAGACTTCGTTCATCAAGAATTTCAAGTACGTCAGCAAAATTTTCCGGAGCACCCGCCCCGTTGGGTTGCCACGCACGGATGAGGGCGAGTGAGTCGTGAACAGAGCAGCGGCTAACTTCAGGTAGTCGAATTCCACCAACGGAGACATAGCGTGCAGCTGCGTTGAGTTTTTCTCCTCCGCACCCTGAACAATCAAGGTCAGTCATGCAATTGATGAGGCGGCTTCGTGTTCGTTCAGATGTTGTGTCGGTGTAGGTTTTCTGTAAACGCGCAATGATTCCCTCCCAAGGGCGATTCATTTTGTAGACCGAGCCGTTATCGGATTCGAAATGGAAATTGATGATTGTCGAGCCTGAGCCATTGAGTAGAATGTCTTTGTCGTCATCACCGAGTAATTCAAACGGGGTGTTTCTCGAAATTCCATAGTGGCTACAGACTTGTTCAAGCAATCGACGATACCATGATGGCGACATTGATTGGCGCCAAGGGCGAACACAACCGTTTGATACCGTGAGGGTTCCATCGATAATGAGGTCGATGTTGAATTGCCTTTCAACGCCAAGGCCTTGACATACATTGCAAGCGCCTAAAGGAGAGTTGAATGAAAAGACGCGCGGGGAAAGTTCTGGCATGAATGCTCCGTGGTCCGGACACGCAAAATCTTCTGACCAAGCAACGGTCTCTCCTACTTTCGTGAAATGTGCACGGGTTCCTTCAGAGAGTTCTGCGTCTTCGGGTGGCGCTTCCATGCTCTCGATAGCTACTGTGCCGCCTCCAAGACGTAAAGCGCCCTCAACCGCTTCAGTGAGGCGCTGCCTTCTGTTGATTGTACAAGGTAGGCGGTCTATTCTGACATCGATGTCGTGCCTGAAGTTTTTATCCAGTTCCGGGGGATTTTCAAACTCAACTTCGTGGCCGTTGACTTTACCATGGAGATATCCTTGTTCGACAAGTTGGCGAAACAAGTCTTGGTGGGTTCCTTTTCGAGAACGTACTGCTGGAGACCAGAGAATGATGGCATGCCCCTCCATATTCCATATGATATCATCAACAATTTCCTGTACGGTTCTCCGAGCAACTTCTCTACCACACGTTGGACAGTGGGGCTTACCGATTCGAGCCCATAAGAGTCGGAAGTAATCTTGAATTTCTGTGACTGTCGCAACGGTCGAACGAGGATTGTGGGAGCCTTGTTTTTGATCGATTGAAATTGCTGGGGAAAGGCCTTCTATGCCATCGCAATCAGCTTTTTTCATTTGACCGATGAATTGCCGCGCGTATGAAGAAAGGCTTTCGACATAGCGTCGTTGACCTTCTGCATAGAGGGTGTCGAAAGCAAGGCTGGATTTTCCAGAACCAGAAACACCAGAAACAACAACAAATTTCCCGCGCGGTAGTTTGACGGTGATGTCTTGAAGGTTGTGCGTACGGGCGCCGCGGACTTCAATCCAGCCGTGTTCATTCGCCTCGCCCATCGTGCTCCCACTCACTTGCGCTCGTCGATGGTTCAAGAAGTCTCGGAATTTTTTATCGATTCCTAGAGATTATACAAAAGGGATTTTGGATTCGAATCGAACGGGGTCGTCGGTTTCTGGATGAAGGAATTCAAGTGCGGTTGCATGGAGACAAACCCGATTGAATGAATTTGATTCAGCTCCATGTAATTCATCCCCAACTACAGGGCACCCCAGAGACCTCATCGCCATACGAATTTGGTGTCGGCGGCCTGTTTCGATGTTGATTTGAACAAGGGATGTGTGGTTGTCGGTATCGGCTACTTCCCAGTGGGTGATGGCTTCTTTAGCGCCGTGAAAGCTTGATTTGACACGCTTGACAAAGAGATTTTTATCTTCGACAAGCCACTGCCGGGCCGTTCCTTGCATCTCTTTAGGGCGGCCTTCTATCAAGGCGTGATATGTTCGATGTACAGCTCGTTCGGCAAATTGGGATTGAAGGTATTCTTTGTGCCTCTGGTGGAGGGCGAATACCATTATTCCAGACGTGTCTCTGTCGAGTCGATGGACGATGAAGCACCATTTTTTATCATCTTCTTGTCGAATATATTCGACGCACCTTGCATGAAGGGTATCAACTTCGAGTTTGTCGGTTGCGATTGAGAGAAGGCCCGCTGGCTTTTCAACAACGAGAATTGCGTCATCTTCCCAGATGACTTTAAGGTTGGATTTCTTTTGTTTTATCGCTGGTGGTGGGGTGATTTCGTGGGCTTTAACCCTACTCAATAAATCAAGTTCCATGCCTTTTGATAGAGGGAATTTTGCTTTATGTTGGACCGTTCCATCGACCTGAATACGCCCTTCGGTCAGCATTTTACGTAATTTGCTGCGGGATGTGTCGGGCATGCATTCTGTAAGCATATCGAGCAAGGTGGTTTCTTTTTCTACTTTGAATTTCATGAGCATCGCCTACAATAAAAGTGCATCGCACCACGTACCTTTTTCCCCACTATGGCCGGGCTCAAGTAAAGTTAGGGCGTCGGCAAGAACAAGGCTGTTGAGGTTGCCTGAGCCTTGATATCCTGTTGAATAAGCAAGAAGTTTCTCACCAGAAGTATCAACAAATATACGGCGAAGGATGAGGTTTTTCCCGTCTGTTTTGAGAGATTCTGCAAGCTGTACTCGAATTCGCCGTTCTTGAATTCCTCCACCTCCTGTCGATGCTCGTAAATACGGGCCGACGAGCATTCGAAAAACGACATGGCTGCTCGCTGGATTTCCCGGTAAGCCAAACAACGGCACACCTTTCCAATATCCAAACAACGGCGGTGAGCCGGGGCGTATTTTTACTCGCCAAAATTTGATATCCCCCTCTTCTTCCATCAGTTTTCGAACAAAATCCCAATCGCCCATCGAAACTCCACCTGATGTTAGAATAAGGTCGCATTCTTTGGCTGCTTGGTCAAGAGTTGCACGTAAAGTATCGATAGAATCTACAACAGATGTGTATCTTTTTGCTTGATGCCCGGCCCATTTGACAAGACCGACGAGTCCGAAGGAGTTTGATTCGTATATTTCGCCATCTTTCAGTGGCATGCCTGGTGTTTGTAATTCATCACCTGTTGACACAATACCTATTTTGGCTTGACTGAAAACAGGGATTTCTGAGTACCCCATCGTAGCACATAACCCAATTGAAGAAGGTGTCAGAACTGTTGCTTTGTGAAGTGCTGTGTGGCCTTCCTGCAGGTTTTCTCCTTGTTTGCGAATGAAGTGTTTTTTCCCTTCTTCTAACAAAAGAACTGTTTTGTTTTCTTCATCGACTTCGCACAGCTCAATTGGAAGGATGGCGTCAGCTCCTTCTGGCATCGGGGCGCCAGTCATTATTCGAGCCGTTTGTCCTTTCACTATTGCACCAGGGGGGTTTGCCGGTCCTGCTTGGATGGTTTGAGTGATTTGAAGACGCGCTGGTGCTGGGGTAGAATCTTGATGGCGAAAGGCAAAACCATCCATCGCAGAATTATCAAATCGGGGGTCGTCGACTTTTGAGTCAAGGTTTCTTGAGATTATCCGATTATAGCCTTGGTCCAGTGGGATGGTTTCGGTTGGTAGAGTGAGTGGTTGGCTCTCGAGAATCTTTACCGCTTCGGGATATGAAACGAAGTAGGGGGTCTCGGGCATGGTTACACCATGGGTTCTGTTGGTTTGAGGTTCGCGGTGAGGTCTTTAGAAAATTAATTCGAGAATTCGTTTTGTAGATGCGAGAAGGAGAACGGCGACGAGGATGTTTCGTATCGTCGATTGATGAGCACGAAGAGAGCCGTAACGTGAGCCAAGAAAACCTCCGATAAGAACGGCGATGATGAAAGGGACGAGGGTTTGAGTTTCCAAAACCAATTGGCCAGATGTTGCCGCTCCTAAAAGTCCGGATGCAGAATTTACCCAAATGAAAAGAGCCGCTGTTGCAGCGGCTGATTTCGGCGTAGCCCATTGTTTGAGGAGGAGGAGAGGTGAAAGAAAAATTCCTCCACCCACCCCTATAATTCCACTGAACAGTCCAATTATTCCGCCAAAGGCATAGGCTTGGGTTTTTTCTGGGTCTTGAACAATGAAAGAGGCGTCGTCTTTTCGCACTTGTAGGAGGCGTATAGCGGCATAGAGGAGTGTTATTGAAAGAAGGGTGTCATAGATTGCGCCATCAACTCGTAGATATCCTCCGATAAATGCGAATGGGACACTTGCAAGGAGAAATGGGATTGTTTTAGATGATGAATGGTGTCCTGCTTTGGAATAGTGGAAAAAGGCGAGTCCGGCTACAACGAGGTTGAGTACCCAAACATGTTGTTTCAACCAGGCGCTTTCCATTCCACCGTATGCTGTCAATGAGAGAATTGCAAGATATCCTGAAGCCCCGCCGTGGCCAACGCTGGAGTAAAGAATTGAAATACAAAAAAGCCCGAAACATATTACAAAAAGGGCAAAACCCTGATCCATACTTTCGCCTCAAGAGCGTTTAGTCAAAATTCATAACAAAACCGCATTCTGGGAAAGCGCAAGTAACTGTATATCGCGCTTTCTTTGGTTTTGGGATTTTGAGCATAGAACCACACTGGTCGCATTGAACTTTGAGGGTTTCAGGTGCTACAGTGGTTGGTGCATCCCCTAATGTTCGGCCGACGTCTTGGGACCAACCGAGTGAATCGGTATACTTGTCTGCTTTGACATTCAGCTTCTTTTGTTTTAGAGAAAGGCGCATCTTCCGCTTTCTCTTTTTTGGTTTGGAGCCTTTTGGTGCCTTTGCTGCCATGGGTATCGTTCACCGCTTGTCGTAGTTATATTCAATTACTTCGGCTGTATTCTTCACCAAGATACTCTGAAATCCCATTTACTGGATTGTGAACAATGTGCCCGTTTTTCTCAAGTGCTTCAACGAGGGGGGGGCGCGCATGATTCGGGTCTGTGTGGTAAACAATGACTTCTTCAGCCTCACATGCTGCAGCAAAATCGACGATTTCTTTGTGTCCAGCATGAGTAGAAAAGGAATACGACTCCCATTCAAGTGGAATTTCGGTTTCATTACCGAAAATATTGATTTTTCCTTCGGTTTGAAGTTTTCTTCCTCCGGTATTCGAGGCTTGATATCCTGTGAACAGAATTGCGTTGGAGGTATCTTGACGAAGACGATTGAGATACCATATTGATGGGCCACCTTGGAGCATTCCAGAAGTTGAAACGATAACGTCTGCTTCCAATGCTTTTTTCCGATCGGATTTACTTGATACTCGGCGACACCATGCCCAAGCATCTTTGAAAGCTTGTGGGTCTCGCAGAGTTTCCGGGTGATTCATTTGCATTTTTGCAATTCTTTTCCCCATACCATCTACGTGTACATCCAAATGGGGAAGGTGTTTGTAGAGTCGCATGACAACATCTTGGGTTCTTCCATTGGCAAAGGCTGGTATGAGGATTTTTCCTCCACGGTCGATAACGCGTTGAACGTGATTGGTGAATTTAATCTCTTCTTCTTGAAGGGGTGGATGTTCGCGACCGCCGTATGTTCCTTCCACAAACAGTGTATCGGTTTTTACTGGTTGAGCGCCTTTTGTAAGAGGCGAGTCTCGAGTGTCAAAATCCCCTGAAAGGAGAATTTTTCTTTGGGGTGTCTCAATGTTGAGCATTGCGGCGCCAGGAATATGGCCAGCACGCTGAAGTTCGAGTTTCCAATCATTATGCATCCAAGGTTTGTTGAATTCATGGATATTCCAAGATTCGAGTGCTGTATCAATATCTCTTTTATCCCAAGCCAATGGGTATTTCTCAATTGAGCTTACTTTATGGCAGTCATACCACATCAATTCTGATATTTCTGCAGTAAGGGCTGTACCATGAAGGCGAGTTCGATGATTTGCACATAACCATGGTGCCATACCTAAATGATCTACATGAGAATGTGTTATGACAGCATCTCGTACTTCAGGGGCTTCAGAAGGATACCGAGGTGGTGTTGTTGGTGCAAGCCCATAATCGAGTAACAAACGAGTTTTTTGAGCATCTTCAAGAATAATTCCAACGTTCCCAACTTCATCACCACCACCTAAACAATGGTAACGAATCCCTTTTTTTGGATGGTCTTCTGGATAAGAAGTTGTACGACCTGGTGAATAGAAGACCATCTGAACCGTTCTTTGCTGACAACAACATGTATTGAAGTTGGTTCTGTTTTGGCCACCGACACCCCTGTATTTCCATTGGAATGAATATTGTTCAGAAGTGGAAGTTTTCCATGATGTTTGTAGTGGTTAAGTTAAGTGCTTGTCGCGACCATATTCTTCGGGGCATACTCACGTTTCTTTCCATCCCTTTCTTCGACATACTCACTAGAATCATTCGATTTTGTTCTATAGGAAATAAGGGGGTCTTCGAACACCTCCTGCTTTTCTTATTGAAATCTTGAATATTCTTTCTTCTGGATTCTAAAGAGATTGTATTCTCTTGCCTTTTACAATTTCAAAAACAGTTTAAGATTCATTTCGAAACAAGAAAATATCCACTCGAGCACCATCTTGTAAACAAAAAAAGCGAAGGTGAGATGAACCCCTCCCTCATGGACATGACATGGCACGACAAGATGGACACCACTTTCTTGTCGATGAAGACCGATGTTTTGGATGCGCTGCCTGCATAGCTCTTTGTCCGGTCAATGTGCTTACACTTGTAGATCGTTTAGCAATCGTTGATGAAGAAAACTGTACCCATTGTGAACTTTGTATCCCCTCATGTCCCGTCTTTGCACTCGATATTCTTCCGATAAAAGGTGATTGAAATGAAATCAATCGGTTTAATCGGTGGTACATTTTCGAATCTTATTCTCGCAATCGAACTTGCTGACACACATCGAATCACATTGTTTGAACTGAATGCTGAAATCGGTTTACCTTCAGTATCTCCTGGATATATTGAAAATAAAAACATACTAACACAATACCTTACACCTCAACAAATTGATTTTTTACAAATTCATCCACTACAGAATGGATTTACATTACGTTCAGAATGGGCTTTGAAACACCTTGCAGTCCTTGCAGCAGAAAAAGGCGTTGAGATATTCACCCGTACTCGAATTACCGAATGCACTGAAAATCCGAATGGACTCACACTCTTTTTTTCCGGAGCCGGTCCAAACAGTGCTGGAACTCTTGAATGTGATTCAATCATCAACGATATGCAATGGACCTATCAAGCACCTGGTGCAAAACACCATCACCTCATACAATCAACCAAAATCCAAACACCCCACTTCGGGGACTTTACATCCATGCATGGAGGAACCGCTCTCACCAGCGACTGTTTAACAATCCCAGTTGAAACCATAACATACCCACGGGCAGAAGGATTGACAGAAGTCTGGCAAGACTCAGAAAAATGGATACCAGAAAAGGGCTGGATTGAAACTATCCAATGTACGCTACCAAACCATCTTGAAAAACGCTCCATAGATGCTCAAATACACGAAGGTCGACGAATATCAGTCTTGTTAAAATAAACAATTGCGGTGTCGCCAGACACACCACCTTAAAACCCCCCACCGTCGCCCTTTGGATGAAGAGAACCACTTCAGGAGGGGCGGATATGGCTGAACATCCACTTGCAAATCTACGAAAAAAACTGAAAGAAGAGAACCTGCTCGACAAACCAACGAGTAAATCTTGGACCAAAGTCATCCTTCTTCTCGTTGTGGTTTGCGCCCTTTATGTCGCCCACATCTATCTTCCACTCAAGTTTGGACTGATACTCATTCCAATCACCGCTCTTTTTTCAACAACACTTGCTATGACTGGCCATGAAGGTGTTCACGGTTCAGCATGCCGTTCGAAAGCAGGCAATATCTCACTCGCAGCAGTTGTTTTCCCCCTCTTTGCCGGATTATCAATGGAATATTGGCGTGAAAAGCACAACGTCAAACACCACGCTCAACCAAATGTGGTAAACAAAGACCCAGATATTCATTCATGGCCGTTTACTTTCAGCCAAGAAGAGTACAACACCAGCGGGCGAATTCGCCAATTTTTCCAGCGCCACCTCCAAGGATGGACCTTTTGGCCCATTTCCTTACTTGTCGGCCACCTCATGAGATTTGATGGGTTGAAGTACATTGCTACGAAACCTTTCAAATCGAAAAAGAACAAGCGTGTCACGAAGATTTGGCTCCTCGACTCCTCACTCATGCTCGTGCACTTTTTCCTTTGGTTGGCTCTTCCTATTCTTCTCGGCCTTTCCTGGCAAGTAACGTTCGGTTTCTACGTTCTTCTCTGGGGTCTTGTTGGAACATATCTTACAGCGATTTTCATCGTAGGACATGCAGGACGACCAATCATTACAGAGTATGACCAAAACTGGCGACTCCAAATCGAAACAGCTCGTAGAATTAAATTCGGCCCTATCGGCTCCTTCTTCTTCGTCGGACTTGACTACCAAATAGAACACCCCCTCCTCCCAGCACTTTCTCATTTCAATCTCCCTAAAGCAGCTCCTTTAGTGAAAGAATATGCAGAAGAACGCGGGTGGCAATATCAAGAACTTGGATTCTTCCGCGCCCTTTGGCAATCAACAGTCGCCCTGCAGTACGCTTGGAAAACCCCCTCACTTGTGTTGAATGAAAATGGAGAGTTGAACGACCCTCTCAAATCTGAAAAATCAACATCCTGAAAACCTCTTCAAAGGTGACTTCTACGCATCACCATGACAACCGAATTGTTATACCTCAAAAGCATCGAATCGGGTTATTTCACTGATTTTGATGCTACAGTATCTGCGGTCGATGAAGAGCATATAACGCTCGATAGAACACTATTTTACCCTCTCGGCGGAGGTCAAAACTGGGATACAGGAACGCTTGAGGGCCCAAATGGACCGCTTCAAGTCCAAGAGGTTCGCGGGCGCGGAAACATCCTCCATAAAGTCGGTGAAAACCACCAACTCGAAGTTGGCGACAAGGTTGCCGGTTCTCTTGATTGGCAACGACGGCACGCCCATATGCGCATGCATACAGCACAACACCTTGTTTCAGGCATTGTGTATGAAACGTTTAACGGGGCGAGAACCGTTGGTAATCAAATTCACAATGACCGGTCAAGAATTGATTTTAACCCAATCTCATTCACAGAAGAAATGCTTCACCAAATAACCACACAAGTCAACAATCTCATCGATGAAGATTACCGAGTTACTGATTCAACAATGACTCGCGAGGAAGTTAACGCAGAAATGCCCCCAGAACGAACCAATATGGACCTTCTCCCCTCATCAGTGAAACAACTTCGGGTTGTTAAAATCGGCGAAAACCTCGACTTATGCCCCTGTGCAGGGACGCATGTGCAAAGACTTGGAGAAATTGGACACATTGAGATTACAGGGAAGAAGTCGAAAGGAAAAGGAACACAACGAATAACCTATGAATTGGCGATACCCGACATAATTCCAAAGCCAAACACCGATAGAATTTGACTGGACCTGAGGGGAGAAACATTCCCAAAAACAAATAATAATAATTGTTATTTGTAAAACAATAATTCAATCTTCAATATTATCTGATTCCTCGAGCAAATCATCGACTTCGGAAAGAACGTTTTTCCATTCTTTTCGTTGTTCTTGTAATGCTTCAAAATTCTCTTTTTCCACCTGTTCTTTCTTTTCAACAGGGGCGCGTTGCGCCTCAGTAGCTGCTTGCAAGCGGTCTGTTAACGCCACATCTTCACCACTTCTTTCACTTCTGTCAACCTGCTGTATATCACGCGAAGGTATTGTTCGTGCCCCATATTCAGAATGGTCTTGTTGTTCGAACTTTCCAATCATTTCTTTTTGCAATTCTTTTGATGGAACCTCATCTTTCCATCGGTTTTGGTTTGCTATATCCTTTATTGGGTTGGGCTTTATTGCGCTTTTTTGTTGCTCAAAAAGCGCTTCAATATCTTCGAGAGTTGATTCTGGAATAGGCTCCGAAAGTCCAGCAGCGAGACGTTGTTGTTCGATTAATATCGGCCCATGGATTTCATCATGGTCGTGCCGATGTGGCGCAGACGCCATCACTAAGATTTCTTTTGCGAATTGTGTAAACGGGTCTGTTGAAACCCCAGTGAGTTTGTCTCGAACGCTTGTATGCCGAGAAATGCACCGTTTACAACGTGCAGAAGCAGCAACATCTTCGGCATCACAACGAAGACAACAGGCTTGAAATCCCATTTCTTTCATTGCACGCCTCGGCATCGACATGGTTGGCCCCTTTGATGTGTGGGAGCGCTGCCGCATCAAACTTCGGATGCGAGGCTTCAAATCAAACAGCATGAAACAAGAATCATGGCGAGAAGGGATTCACGAGCAGATATACTCGATGAAGACCCCTTCCGGAAACAAAAACCACGAATCCATCGAGTCCATGCTCGCCAGGCACAAGATGGAACAATACATTTTGAAACAGGAGCAAGCGCAAAGATGAATCCGCTTTTTGCTCAAATGATGGGACTTGCACCCCAACAGCCAGCAAAAATGCATAAAGGCAGCATTTGGCATTTTAGTTCTGAGGAAAAAAAACACCTCCTTCTCGCAACCGCTGCTTTTACAGTAGCTTTGGGTTTTATGGCCGTTGGAGGGATATGGGGCGTTGGGAATTTCGGATTGAGTACATGGTTCATCCAATTTTTGTTATCTATGCCTGTTCTTCTGTTAGCAGTCGGGCCTGCTTTTCTTTTGCATGAAATCGGCCACAAAGTCGTTGCAAAGAAAAACGGTTGTTGGGCTGAATTCAGAGCAGACCCAAGCGGCCTTCGGTTTGGGATTTTCCTATCGTTTTTCATTGGAATTTTATTTATGGCCCCAGGTGCAGTGATGGTTGCAGGTCTCGTTTCTCGTCGCCAAAACGGCCATATCGCTATTGCAGGCCCACTTGTTAATTTCGGATTATTCCTCATCGGCATCCCGCTCTGGGGAATTATTCTTGGGCTAACCGGTGCTTTTGAAGTAAGCAGCCAAGGAAGTATGTATCTTGTGGGGGGGCAATTAATTTGGCAAAAAATGCTCATTGATGCTGGTATTTTTTGGATTGGCGCAAATTTAATTCTCGGTCTTTTCAACATGATACCTTGGGGCCCCTTGGATGGGTCGAAAGTAAAAGACTGGAATGAAAATGCATTTTATGCGACCATTTCATTATTCGGAATTCTTGTTGCATCTTGGCTTTTCCTCGGGGTATGGAACCCAGAAACACTCATCAAATCCATCGCCGAGTTCTTTTGAACCCGTTTGACCGAAACCTCACAAGTAGGCGTTGCGAACAGGTGTTTCATCAAGGTGGAAGAATGAGTAAGTGGCCCACCAAGTAATGGTGTCAAGTGCATCAACAAGGTTACTTGTTCCAGACTGTTCATCGCCGTAATCCTTACCAGTTGTGTCCATCCAATCGACCATCTCATCCACTGTATCGCACGTCTGGTGATAACACCAATATCCATCGACAAGCCCACCAAAGCCCATTGTAACCGTTCCTAAATTATCTTGGAAAGTTGCGTGGTCAGAACGTGCCGTTGTATCCTCATAGACGATGATTTCAGGTCGGTCTTTTGCCATCCAATCATCAACCTTCCAAGTTTCTGCATCATAACCTTCACCAAGAAGTGGGGCCATTTGCTCTTCAACACCAATGGCATCAGAACCGATCCACATTGCGAGCCCAACCATGCCAGGTTGATTCATCACATCGTGGTCGAGACTTGGACCAATATAGACGCGCATTGGCCAGACTTCAGAATCTTTTGGATATCCATCTGGGTCGATTTCCGGTTCCGGGTCACAGCCCGCAGCGCCGCCGCCATGGCCGTTGCCACAAGGAGCGCCACCGCCGCCAGGCCAGTTCACGCCAGCCATATCCAAATTCACATAATTGGTAACTTCAACATTCGGGTTGTCTTCTTTTACCCAGTAATCAGTCCAGAAATCACTTCCTCGCTTTCCACCCTCTTCACCCGACCATAAACAGAACACCATCGTGTTACGAGTACTGTATCCAGCCATTGCTTCAGCCACAGTGAGAACCATACTGGTCCCAGCAGTATTGTCGTAAGCTCCTACACGTGTTCCATATGTTCGCCCAAAGATGTGTGGGTCTAACATTCCACCATTTACAGGTGGTGCAATATCGAAGTGTGCTCCAAACACCATCCACTTGTCCGGGTCAACTTCTCCAAATCTGTAGCCACAGATATTGTATGCTTCAGGATTTTGAGCCCCAGTCATTAACGAATCATAGGTGAATCTCTGCGTGATAACTTCTAAGCCAAAACTTTCGAGTGTTTGAATGAGATATTGGGCTGCATCTTCGTATGCAGCGTTTCCTTGTCCTGCCCATCTGTCGAGGTAACCAATAGCACCGTCAGCAGCATCAGTAGGGTCAGAACTTTCATCTGATAGCATTGAGAGGTAGTTGAACGTAGTCCGCCCATCAACGATTCCAGTGGAATGCCGCCCACCATCTGCTTCACTGTATGCAGCTGCCATTTGCCTCTTGACTTGAAGCGTGATTGCAATTGCTGAATCTGCACTACCGTTGAGAGTTTCAACGGTATCAAGTGAGCCATTCACGCCCTCGATTCTTACAATACCTGGGTTGTCATCCGACTGCTGACCGCCGCGTTCATACCATGTTTTCCACGATTCGTCAATTGACCGAATAGGCCACGTATCGCGTCCGTAGTCTCCAATCAACACCAGAGCAGTATCGGTTCTCGGTGGCGCAAGCACATTCAGCAAAACAGATTCGCCAGCCCTCAAATCAACAACGGTGGAATTTTGAACATAACCCGAATCTTCGTTAAGGATGAGGTAAGGAATAAACGCAGAAAGGTCTTTTTCAGCAGCGATAGTCATTCCTTGAAAGACACCACCTGTCAGTATCTCAGGTGTAATGACGGCGTCGCTTTCTGAATTGACTCGAAGACTCTCGTTTTCTCCAAAACATCCCGATAAAGGCGCGAACGCCATAATCAAAACAAGCACCAATGCTTGCATGCATTTGCTACCGCCCATAACCGCTCCTCCAAGCACACACTTCTCAAACCTACGCATAGATGTGAAAAGGGATTCCAATCTTATGAAGTAGGAATCAAACTCCACTAACCCGAACAACAGTATGAAAAAAACGATTTTTGAACATTTCATTCCGTAATCCGGAAAATATTACCAAAAACTCAACAAAAAGAGGCGATTGTTTGATATAGGTACCATGACAATTATCAACTGATAACATGATTGGAAACGAAAATTACTCATTCGAGATTCTTTTTATTACCCGGGCCAGAAGAAAAAACCGCACAAGCACCCCGATTCGAACCCCTTATCTTTGGGCGAATGCTGTTGTAATTGACGATGTCGATGACCGCTGCCCGCTCATCGAAGGCTAATCATTCAAATCCCAGTAATTGCGAAAACAGCGAATACATCCAAACGTTTGCCATCATTCTTTTCTTCGAATGAATAGACAAGCGCCCAACATTGCAACACAAGTCAACAATCCCGAAAACCCTGGCATCATTGAACCAGCATAATCACCAGCATCAGCATCAAACAATCTCACTTCAAATGAACCATCTGTTGCATCAGTTGTTGATATATTGAATATATCGGGATGATCCACCAATCCATTGCTATTTACATCGCTCCAACAGACAATCCAAACAGCACCGCCATCATCGGTGAATGCATCTGAATCACACCCTATCGTATCACCTATATGCTCGTCGGGATCTAACAAACCGGAAATCGAAATGTTTGCAATCACTACAAAGTCCGAATCATCTTCACCGCCCCAATCATTTTCAATTTCATCTGCCCCATTGCCACAGTCTTCCCAACCGTCATTGACATCATCCATAGAAATATTCGTGTCGGCATCATCCATACAATCGAACCAATTATCTGTAACTCCATCTCCATCAAAATCTTGAGGTTCATCGGAACCATCACCACAGTCTTCAGTTCCATCATTTACCAATTCAAAAGAAACTGTCATGTCTGGTGCTCCACCTACAGTTGAACTACAATGCCACACAGGAGGGCCAAACATCATTTCCATTTTGTCAATGAAAACTTGCAATTCAGACATATTCAATTTATCATCTCTGGAATCACTATCGCTTTCATTCAAGTAATACATATCCGACTCATTAAATAACATTGAAAATTCATCAGATTCTTCTAAAGTCATAGTGTCTTCTTCCATCATCTCCCAAGCATAAACAAATTCGCTCCAATTAATATGGCCATCCCCATCAGTGTCATTCTCCATAGCTTCTGCAGCAGTAGGTGGGGGGGAATCAGGTTCTGGGCCCATTATGTGCAAGTATAGGTTTTCATTTGGCGCTTCTAACCACTGGTCATCTTCATCAATTGCCATCCATCCTTCAATGTATTCACCATCACTACAATCGCTGATATAACACGGCTCATCGTATCCAATCATCATATCTGTAGCACCTCTCATCCAACCATCGCCTTCAGAATCGACAAGATTAATCACAACATCATCGCCAAACATGAAGTATGTACTCATGCTCATTGTGTCATTGTAAACCACCATTGAAGTAACAGTTGGGGGGGTAGTCGGGAGTACTGTGACGAGGATAGTTAAATTATCAACCATGGTGTTGACGAATTTTACTTCACCAGTTGTTATATCTACGATTTCAACCAATGCCCATGTTCCATTTACCATGACCTCATCATCAATCTCAAAATCAGGAAAAATCCCATCGTCGGCTCCGGACAAATCCGGCAAAATCCCTTCATCATCGCCTCCATCACAATCTTCAGTTCCATCATTTATTTTATCCCAAGTAACAGAGGTCCCATCAGCAAAACACATGTAGGAGTTGTCTACAATCCCATCCCCATCAAAGTCTTGGGGCTCATCTGCACCATCGCCACAATCTTCAGTTCCGTCGTTAAGTTTCTCCCACGGAACTTCCATTTCAGCACTATCGGGGTCTCCTGCTACTGTACGGCATCTAAAACTGTGTCCAGAGTCTTCATCATCCTCATCATCATTATCATCTAAGATATCTTCTGAAACATCATCCCAATCCCATGCCCAATCGAATGCAAAATATTTGATTAAATTCCCAGTCATTTCTCCCGATTCATCGGTTTCACTGGTTATCAAATTTACAATTCCTTCATACGAACTTCCATTTGGAGCAGCCCCTTCTATCCGAGTATTTTCAATAGTTTCAGTTTGAGCGACCCCCGCCTCATCGACTCCAGTTACAGTCAAAATCGTTGAAGTCATCATTCTTTGAAGGTCTTGATCATACATTGAAGTCATCGTCATCGTTGTATTTTCCATAGGTTCGCCCATTTCTTCCCCGAAATCAATCGTACAACAAATTACAATCTGAGTGCCAGCCTTTGATATATTGCTTAAAGGAGTCAAATCGCCATCGTCAACTCCGCTCATGAATGCAGTAAAATTCTCTACGGTCATCGGTTCATATATTCTACGAATGTCATCTTCATCTACAATTGGTTCAGCAAGGTCGCCATCACCCAAACACCCGGCAAAGGTAGATGCACATAAAATCAATATTACAAGTATAGAAAATTCTCTTCTCATAATACGAACTCACCGCTGACGGTTATTGAATTTCACGGAATCCGCAAAACACGACCGCCTCTTTTCCTTTCCGCCAATCTTTTGCGTTGCGTTAGCAACCGACTCACCCGCCAAAGGTTATAAGCACCCCACCGAACCGTTAAGAGATTGTTGCTCAAAGAAATGAATAAAACCATTGTGAAAACAGTGAAGACAACCCCACAACCGACTACCATTTCATCATCGAAGGTGAATCATTCGGATTCCAGGAAAGCAGAGGGCCTATCTGAATTTTTTATTCTACGTTCCTTTCGAATACTGAGAACCATCATAAAAATTCCTAACGACGCCATTGCCATGACGGCAGATAACTTTGATTCTATTGAATCAGAAGTCTGTTGCACTTCATCACTGACACCAGATTCTTCATCACACCCAGCTCCAAAACAATCCCCTACAGTCGGTTGACCAGGCTCTTCGTGAATGTCAGGCCAAACTTGGATTGAATAATTCCAAACTTCACTCGTAGAGTTCTCAATCATTCGTTCGATTTGATAATCATAAACCCCTTGCGAAGCATTTCCAAAGATGATTTGATGAGAGACGGCACAGTTTTCATCGACTAAAGACCCATTATCATCGAGGATACAAGAACGCGTAAGCCATACCGAGACATTATCTTCCGAACCATTGAATACTCCATCTTGATTGAGGTCGATTCGTATCTGCATTGAGGCGTTTTCAGTGGTGTCTCGCATTCTGAAAACTATACCATTCCCCTCGACAAAAGCGGAGTCTGAGACATTACCGGGGCGCGCCTCCTCTTCAACAAGAATCACATTCAAGATTTCTTGCTCGTGAGCGTAGACTGAAGGCGAAAGAAGAATCAGTGCTAAGAAAATCGCGATTGCGCCGATGCAACGACTCTCCCCCATGTTTTACGCTTCACAACCTTACATAAAGACAAAACGGAAGAGTGTATCGGACAGACCATGGGCGCGAAGGAAGTGGGTCTTGGCATTTTCATTGTCATACTTCTCGGTTCGGCATCTATGCTCACTTTTGGACTGTCATCTTCAACAGATGAAGAAGTCATAATGATTCAAAACCTCGAAGACCCGCTGTTCCAAGGGGAAGGCCACGACCATTCAAACGCATCACAACATATTGCGGGCACAGATAACATGGAATTACTCGATTATAACTCTTTAACGACGACTGGAAATGCAGAAATCCAAGTCGCTACAACTCCTGATGGCATGGAGACATATGCCTATCTTGCTGGGTGGAACGACATGCACATCGTCGACGTAACCGACCCAAATAATACCACTGTAACCGGCGTCTATAACGATCCAAACACCCAAGTTCTCGACGTCAAGTATATTGAATACAACGGCAGAGAATATATCGTTCAGCAAAACCAACTCATCGACCCAGGTAATTCCGACCCAAACATCGGAGAATGGAATGACCCGATTCAAGTTTCAGTGACGTTAATCGACGTAACCGACAAAACAAATCCAGTATATATCGACTCTTGGTATGACGTTGACCACCCAAGCGGCCCTCACAACATCTACACACATATGATTGATGGCGAATGGTACATCTTCGTTGCCAATCCTGATTATGAAGGGTGCAATGATGCC
>MDSW01126810.1_pt1 | contig 29832 bp, 24 predicted proteins | sample 811171 | NCBI WGS metagenome assembly MDSW01 (sample SAMN05326641, study PRJNA326480) | marine metagenome | isolation source: seawater | place: Atlantic Ocean: North West | collected 2012 | reverse complement strand
GGACCTGCCTTAGGATGTCAGAGATGACTTCCTCGTTCTCTAGGCCCTTTATCTGGTGCTCTGGCTTCAGGATCAGCCTGTGTGAGACTGCTAGTACCGCAACTGCCTTCACGTCATCGGGCGTGATGAAATCACGCCCACTCATGGCAGCTGCAGCTCTGCTGGTCTTCAGTAGGGCCTGAGATCCACGAGGAGACGACCCTACGAGTACGCGGGGATCTTCCCTTGTCCTAGTCACTATCTCGACCATGTACATCCTAACTGCTGGGTCGACGTACACCTCTTCGCACGCTTGCTGCATTGCAACAACTCGTGCGGGATCGGTAATCGTCTCGACCTCCACTTCATCCTTCTTCCTTGCAACACGTCGGGCTAGTATCTCATCCTCGTCCGCTCGGTTCGGGTATCCAACGCTCATCTTGAACATGAACCTGTCAAGTTGCGCCTCCGGTAGGGGGTAGGTACCCTCTTGCTCGACCGGATTCTGTGTTGCCATCGTTAGGAAAGGGGCAGGGAGCTTGTGGGTTACGACTCCAATGGTGACTTGCTTCTCCTGCATCGCCTCAAGCAGAGCAGCCTGTGTCTTCGGAGGGGCTCTGTTGATCTCGTCCGAAAGAAGTAGGTTGCAGAAAATCGGCCCTGGCTTGAAAGTGAACTCTCCCTTCTTCGCATCGTAGATGTTCGTTCCTGTGATGTCCGCAGGCAGAAGGTCGGGCGTGAATTGAACCCTCTTGAAATCGCACCCTAGCGCATCAGCGAATGTGTTCGTCATTAGGGTCTTGGCCAATCCGGGGTAGTCCTCGAAAAGTAGATTCCCGTTTGAGAGGATATTCACGAGAACATTGTCGATTACGTGGGACTTACCGATGATGACCTTCTGCACTTCTGCGCTGATGGCCTCCCCGATTCTCCCCACAGCTTCTAGCTTATCGTTAACCTTCTTGGAACCGCGGGCCTTGGCTGCCTTCTCCTCGTAGCCTTTGCTCACGGCGTCTGCTGGTGGTGCTTTATCTGCTGGTGGCGGTGCGTTCATACTATTATCTCCAGTTCAACATTGCTTTTGTCAATTTTGCTTGTCTTAATTTGCTCTCCCCCACCGTCTAATGGCCTTCATGAGCTCTCTGAGCTCTTGGGGGGAGTATTTCTTTTCCTTGGAATATGCTAGCTCTACTAGCCTGGGATTGCCTATCATTCCCTGAATCTTAGATGGCTCCATTAGTGCCATCTCATCTCTAGTCAGATCATGGTGAACTCTGATCTTGGTGAATAGGGCCTGCTGTACCCTCTGCCTGTATGAAGAGGGGTCTAACTTGTTTGGCCTCTCAGCGAATCTCGTCAGATCGAATACATGTCTCCAATTCTCTTTCTCGGGTACGATCATCATGGCAACCAGCAGTAATAGTCCAACGTTCAGGACTACTAGCCACTTCAGGAAAGTGTTCGAAGTAAGCAAAACCACAGTACCCATTGCCTCGACAAATGGGGCAGATACTATTCCGGTAACGTGCCTGCTTTCATCGAAAACAATTTGGAAGTTGGAGAAATCATCTTTAATTTCCCCAGACAGCTTTTGATTGTCAAACTCCATCATCGAGTGTATCAGGAGTTTGAAGTAGTCCTCATTACCGTTCCATTGAGAGCCTTCTGTGTTCTCAAACTCGTCGTTCCAGCAGCTTTGGTACGCCCCTTCAACTTCGCAGACCCTGGGGATGCCGTATTCCTCCCCTACCTGATCGTCCCAAAGAAGATTGGAGAAAGCCTCTGGGTCTGAGACGAATACTATGCTGCCTGTCACATCAAGCTCGCCCGTATCTCCTCCCACTAGGCTACCTTGGCCGCTTCTGACTTTATCGTACACAGAAACTCCAGCGTAGTCGACCCTGATCATCAGAGACAGATCGCCAGGTGCGGGGTTGCGGTAGTCACTGGAGTCACCGTTTCCTGCTAGATCGATGAACGCTGAAGGAGATGCCTTGGCGATTCTTGTCACCACTCTGTGGTCAGGGTCATCCCTGTCCATCTCTGTCTGCTCAAATTTCAGGCCGGTCGGGTTCCTGAAAAGTACAGGTAGGGAGCACCCGTCATTGTACTGCGATATCTCGAAGGTCGAACAGCCATCGTTCCCTGCATCAGCAGCTTCTTCCTCTAAAGTACCGACACTCCAGACATTACTCCACGAATACTCCTTCAAACCATCATTGTTCGGCTCGGTGACGTAGTACTGATTCTCGTCGAGCAGAGGGGCGTCGAAGTAAGTAACACCGAATCTGTTTGCGAGCCTGTTTGCATTTGTATCGTCAGCTGCCACGATAACCTTCCCACCGCGTTCAGTAACGAAATCATAGATCGAGTCCGCCTCGGTCTCGTCTATCGGTTTCTCGGGAGCGATGATTAGGAGCATCGTCCTGTGAGGGTATTTCCAGTCATTGACTAGCATGGGCGTCGACATGGTATTGGCAACAAAATACTCGTCAGGCCGCTCCTCCAGACTGTCCCTCATATCGGAAAGCTGGGCTAGTCCTTCATAGTCCCCATCCTGCGAGTATGCGGAGTATTGAGTGGATTTGCCTATGACGAAAATCATCGGTAGGAGTAGCAGAAGTATGGCGGTTACTGAGAGTGACCAAATGACATAGGTTGCGAAGTCACGACCTCCTTCTTCTTCTTCCATGACAATTACCAGTCCCGAATTAAGTCTGTAAGCAGCACCTACGGTGCTGTGCGGAGTGCGATTCTACAATTATATGTTCGGGTAAATAGTTTCCGCCAATGCTTCCGATATCTACGCAGTGATGTTTTTTTTACACTTAGGGAATAATTGCAAAAACCCATTAATCATTCCATTTTTCGAGTCCCTATTGCAGCTAATAGTAACAGAAAAACAGTCAATATTGGGCTGATGAAGGGTAGGTTGGAACTGACAATTTCTATCGTATCCTCCGGACCTTCGGGATCTTGCGGATCCTCTTGATTGGCAGGAGGTGGTTCCACGGTAATTCTCGCCTCATCTTTGGAAATCTCGGAGCCTCCGGAATTAGCCGCCCCATTGGAGGAAACCGCGACTTCAACATCACAGTTTCTTTGAGGGTGACTCTGAGAAGCAGTGATCAAGATGCTGGCGCTTGTTGACTGTCCTGATTGTATGTCCCTTGTAGTGAGAATTTCCAGGCCATTGTCAGTAGTCAGCAGCGGGCAGTTGTCAGACACCTCTATCGAACCGACCCTGTCGACCACGTTTCCAATATTTTTCACTGTTATCTGTAGGCTCATTTCCGAACCAGAATTCATTGGCCCCACGGGATCTGAAACATCCACCTCCAGTGAGTAAACACGCGGTATCTGAAGCTCCCCAGTTGCCTCCTTGGTCTCTGGGAGTGGTTGCGGTATTGAAGCCCTTGAAACCAACGTAACCGAGATTTTGAACTCCTCCTTACTATCTGCCTGGTGGGCCCAGACATCAATCCCAGTAACCTCGAGAGTGAATGTCTTGTTCCCCCCTGCTGCTATATTCTCCGATTCAGGGCCGTCTCCCTCGCCATCAAATGGTATTTCATATCCAAACTCAACAGTAATTGGAAGCAATTCTTCGTTGTAGACGAAGAAATCTATTGATACTGAACCGTCCTCCTTAACGGGGAATGGATTACTGTCATCTTCTTGGGGGAAATCGATTCCCACATCCCATCCGCCAATCTGCGATTGAACGGGAAATGAGACGGCAAGTATGGAGATGATTGAGACCATGGCAGCCCAGGAGTGCCTATTCACTTGGAATCCTCCAGCATACCAGAACATGCCCGCCTTGTTAAGACCTTGACCATCTTACGTCTATAGGAGGGCGGGAACCAAGTGTTTAGAACTGGTTTCACAGATTTTCTCACTGATTCAGCGAGGAGATCGATACTTTCGGCCCCATTCCAGTTGTCCAGAGCTAACTCCGCCTCTTCCCTGTGAAACCCAGGGACTGACTCCAAACCAGTAGTTGCAACCCTAAGATCGGAAACGACCCCTCCACTTTTCTTCCAGACAACTGCTACTCCGGCCTCGGGGAAGTCCCAACTTTCACGCTGCCTCAATTTTTGATAATCCCCATGCCATTCAGAAACATCTTCGGGTAAGGTCACGTGAGTCACTATCTCTCCATCTTGGAGTACATTCCGAGTCATGCCGTCCAATTGGAAGAAGTCATTCATGGGCATCGACCTCTCTCCATCCTTGGATGCTAGATGAATGGTCGCTCCGAGGCACATTAGTGAGGGCGCTAAATCGGCTTGATACGTCGCCACGCAGAGTGTGTTCTGGTTCGGAATGACTCTACAGTCAGCATCCGTCCCGCAATCGCATTTGTGACACCAGTCGATAGATTCGCGCCAATCCTCAGTCTGGTTGAACCAGAAACATCTCGTATCTAGGCAGAGGTTTCCTCCTACAGTGGCAGAGCGACGAATTAGGGTGCTAGCCACTGACTCCGCCGCAGACCTGATCAGCGAGTGAGTTTTTTCTGACTCCGCCAAATCATGCAGCCGAACCATCGCTCCGATGTGGGTACCGGTAAGCTGGGTAAGTTCGCTGACCCTCGCAAGGGATATCACGTCTGATTTGGCATTCAGGTGCCACTTGTAGTTGGGAAGGAGGTCCGTCCCACCTGCTACCCAGTCGAATTCTCTGTTCGAACTACCTAATTCAGAGGCTATCGAGAAAGCCTCTTCTAGGCTCTTTGGGCTATGAAGCTGGAACGGAGGCATCTTCATCAGGAATCGCCTCTTTTTCTACGTTCTACATGTTTCCATGCGCTACCAGCAAGACCCGGGTTGTCGAGATAATCCTCAGGTGGAGTCACCACCGCTGTCCATCGGGAGTCCTGCTCATCCCCTGGAATTTCTGGATCGAGGCCAAACAGTGCCCCATTGTGGTAGGGGGAAGGATCGCCCCCTCTCCTCCTATCCACATCCCTTTCGGAATGTGACTTACCTCTTTCAACTAATTTTTCCTGGAGTTCAGAGTGCGAGATCATAGGGGGCTGCATGTCAAGTGGGCCAGATACCCCATCGATCCTGCACTTCTTTTCGATTTCCTTGTAAAGTCTATCAGGCGAAATGGGGAGCTCGCTGACTCTGACCCCAGTCGCATCGTAAACTGCGTTGACCACAGCTGGAAGGATAGGAAGAAGTGGCCCCTCTCCTGCCTCTTTGGCTCCAAACGGCCCCTCGGGGTCATTGGATTCAACAATGATCGGAAAAACTTCGGGCATCTCGTGAACCGTGGGAATCTTGTAGTCTAGCAAATCAGGATTCAGGAGATGACCGGTCCTACCATATTTCATTTCCTCACTCAGGACCTGCCCCATCCCCATGTGACATGAACCAATGATCTGACCTTCCACGGACAAAGGGTTCAGGGCCTTACCGCAATCATGCGCAGCCCACACCTTCAAGACTCTAGTTTGTCCAGTTTCCACATCTACCTCGACCTCTGCAACATATGCAGAAAATGAGTATGCGGGAGCGAGTCCGGCGGCCGCACCCTTGTGAGCCCTCCCCATGGGGGGCGTCCTGTAAGAGCCAGAAGAGACTAGCGCTCCCCTATCTTCCTGAGATTTATGCAATGCCTCAAGATACGAAACGCCCACTGCAGGATCGTCTTTCCTGAATATTCGCCTGTCACCAATTACCAACTTTTCCTCGGGCGCCCCCGTTATCTCTGAGGTCGACCTGATCAACTCGCTCCTGATTTCCATTGCAGCAGATATGGCTGCATTGGCATTCATGAAAGTTACACGGGAAGAGTACGAACCTAGGTCCACAGGAGAAGTGTCACTCTCTCTACTCCTGACTCTAATCATGTCTAAAGGAAGGCCTAAGACTTCAGCAACCGATTGTGCTACTACGGTGTCGGACCCCTGTCCAATATCTGCCGCGCCAGTATGTACGGTGACGCCCCCATCCATGTCAATCTTGAGGTGGACAGTGGCGTGGGGGAATTTGTTCGGGTCCCAGTGGATGGGCAATCCGCTACCTGAAATGAAAAAGCCGCAACCTACGCCTATTCCCCTCCCTAGGGGCATATTGCGGAATTTCTCATCCCATCCGGAAGCCTTTCGAACCTTTTCGAGGCATTCCCTCATGCCTATGCTGGTCACTCTGAAACCAGTAATTGTGGCGCTATGCGGTGGCAGAAGGTTGGCCAACCTGAAGTCAATTGGATCTACCTCTAGCTGCTCACAAATGTCATCTAAGCCAACTTCCACTGCACACCTTGAATTGACCGCCCCATGGCCTCTCATCGCCCCGCTCGCAGGCTTGTTCGTCCATACCCTTGCACCCGTGTAGTGAAACCCACCTATCTCGTAGGGCGCTGTATGCAAAACTCCATTGTAGTAGGTTGTGACGTGTCCGAAGGAAGCAAATGCCCCACCATCAATTAGCGCATCTGTTTCTATCCCTGAAATCCTTCCTTCGCTATCCGAGTGTATCGACATGCCTATTCTAGATGGGTGTCTACCCCGATTGACCCAGAAGACTTCCTCCCTGTCGAAGTTTATCCTAACTGGCTTCCCAGTCTTCCTTGCCAGAATTGCTGCGCACATTTCATGTGGAAAAGGATCAGATTTACCTCCAAAGCCACCTCCTACAAATGTCCTAAAAACGTTGATTTGGTGCATTGGAATTTCTAGGACATCTGCTAGTGCCCTGTGGAGGTAGTGGGGGACCTGTTGAGGGGTGTACAACGTAAGCCTCCCCGATGGGTCCCACTGCGCGACCACCGCGTGAGGCTCCGTGAAGCCATGGTTGGCCCCTGCAAATAGCCAATCCGAATTATGGCTAGCCACAGAGTCCCTCATGTCCTCGACATTTCCAAATTCCTGGAATACCCTCTTCTGTACATTTGACTCCCCGATGTGATACTTCCCCCTATCGTGAATGGGGGATTCAGACTCTTCTAATCCGTCTCTCATGTCATGGATGCTATCGAGTACCTCGTATTCTACCTCGATGAGTCTGCATGCCTCTCTTGCGGTCGACTCATCCACTGCAGCGACACAGGCTACCAAGTCACCTACATGCCTGACCTTTTCTTGTGCCATGGCATGCTCATCCTTAGTTACCGGCAATACGCCGAAAGCACTCGTAGCGTCCTGGCCAGTTGCCACTGCCATGACCCCGGGCAATTCCAATGCCTTGCTAGCATCAACAGACAAAACTCTGGCATAGTGATGCGGACTTCTGACTATTCTGCCGACTAACTCGCCAGGTAGTCTGATGTCATCACCATACTGGGCCTGTCCAGTGACCTTCCAGCGACTATCTATCAATGCTGTAGGCTTTCCAATAACCCTTCCACTGACAACATCGTCATGCCGATGTCTCCCCCATGGCTGACTCTTCGTCCCACCCTGGCTTTCTGGAATCATCCCCTCATCCCGGGGTTCACTGAATTGGTTCTTGCCACCCGAACCGGGCTTTGAAAATGGCAATTTGCCCGGCTGCTGTCTGTATCCAACCATCTCATCGGAGTCTTCGCCGCTCAAATCATCACCCCGCAAATCCTGGATGAGGATCGCTTTTCGGATCTGTGGAGTTTTCCACCATGTCCCCCCTGCAAAGAATTCCCGATGCCTCTTTGACAGAGTCCACAATTTGTTGGTAACCCGTACACCTGCACAGATTTCCTTCGATTGCGGATTTTATCTCATCGTCCGTGGGCTCCGGATTTTCTTCCAGCAGAGCCGAGATTACAACTAGGAACCCAGGGGTGCAGAAGCCACATTGACTGCCTCCGCATTCGGTGAATGTTTCCTGGATTGGGTGGAGGTGATGTCCCTCAGAAAGACCCTCCACTGTCGTTATTTCACACCCATCGGCCTCTTGGGTTAGCATAAGGCAAGATAGCCTGGGGGACCCATCAACGAGAATCGAACAGCACCCGCATGTTCCCATATCACAACCTCTTTTTGTTCCGAGAATTCCCAAACTGTCACGAAGAACGTCGAGCAATATCGAATTACTTTCCACCCTAGTAGAAATAGCATTTCCATTAACTGAGGCGCCCCAATCAACCTCGTCTGAGGGAGGGAGCATAGGCAGTCTGTACTGAACCATGGCGCTCCCACCAAGGACACTCGTGCCTTGAGCATTGGGGTCTTGACCCCATAGGGGTCAATCAAAGGTCCTCTCTCACCTTTTTCATTATCTCGTACTCGGCTCTTTTGATATGTTCTCCCAACGTGCTTCTCGCCATATCAATCTCATCAGCTATGTCTTTCAGTTTTACATTTGAGTTTGGATCATAGTAACCCATTCTTATTGCTAGTGAAATGACTTCTCGCTGACGTTCAGTGAGGTCACTAGTCCACCCATTGGAGGCATCCTCTCTTATCGAGTGTACACTAATTTTGTCAGGTGGCATTACCATCCTAAGGAGGGATACGAATCTACGGATGGATCCCGAAAGGCCGGACATTCGCATTTCCATTCCCCGCTCGGAGTCTATCCTATAGGGCGGCTGAACATGAATATTAGAGAGCTCTATTGCCGTTTTTGCGAATGGATGCGTACATAGAAGACTCACCACAATCACTTCATCGTCCTCTTCGTGTACCTCCAATACTTCTAGCCATTCGAGACTGGATAGATCTTCCAATTGCTTACCTTCTCGGACTATTATTTCGGCCAATTGGACTACTCCGTCTTCCCTAACCGCCAAGTGACCAAGAACTTCGATACTATCCACTATTTCCAGAATTCTTGAGATGTCGTCAGAACCTTTCAATGAGGAAATTTTCCACCTTAGGGAAACTCTCCTCATGCTATCTCCAATGCTTCCAGTCTATTGAACGCAGCGGAATGGTATGAAATAGGGCTAATCCCAGTAAGCCTCTCTGATTGCTTGATTGGCTTCCATGCACATCACTACATCAGAAGGCCTGTTGGGGATGTCCGATGTACCATTCAGATGCTCTATCATTGGTACGACATTACTCTCATTGACCACTCCCCAGCCTACTTGGGTACAAGGTGCGACTGGAGAGATCGGCATTGTGCCAGAGGTTGGATCCCAGGTGGAGTATGAAGGATACCACGCTGACAAATTCAAGGCGTCCCTGATGGTGTCACTAGTAATATTGACTCCCTGTATCATGAAGCCAGATCTTGTGGCCGGATCTGCACCAGAAGAGGAATCTCCGAATTCGGCCCTCAGTGTCTGTATTACCATGGACAACAAACCAGCAGTCCTTGGTGTGGCAAAAGAGGTTCCGGATGTCTCATGGTACCCGTCAACGTCATCGTGATTCGGTAGTACTTGGGTCCAATCAGCCGCTATATCGGGATATGATCCACTCATGGTTTCCTTCTGATCATCTCCCTCCTCGGCGTACCCTGAGACGCCGATGCTCCAGGGCGGACCAGCCGTTGAATCCTGTACTGCTGGAGAGGGCGTGTTATCAGCTGCTCCAGCATGTATCTTCCTATTTTCCACTACAGCCACCTTGGTAGCGTCTTCAATCCCGGGAACTGGAATCGATCCGATCGGTCCAAAACTGGTTGTAATCACATCGACGAGTGGTTGATTTGCCGCGGCCAGAACCGCTGCGTCGCTGAAACCCTCTACGAAAAATATCACCGCATCCGGATTTGCGTTCAAGACGGCCCCAGTCACTGCCGTGCCGTGACCATCCTGTGGATCATCGAGGATTGGAATCTCAGTGTCATCGTCAGGGGAAGTCCCGATTATCTTGGTGCCTCTGAACCAAACAATATCTGTAGAGGTGATTTGGTCCCAGCAGTCTTCCTTGTCAGACTCATACCGCTCTTGCCATGTCCCGTTCGTTGAAATGTCACAGATCATTGTAACATTTAGGCCATCAAGAAGCCATTGAGGATAGGACTTGTTCATGATGAAGTGATTGTGGTAGACATTGATTCCGGTATCTATTGGAGCTACTACTGAGAATGCGCCAAACTCACTATCTACGACCTCCTCAATCGGTTCAGCGGGCCCCTCGTCCCAGAAAATACAGCCACTGATGCTACTTGAGAATAGCAGTAACACAATGGCCAGGGGGACCCTCCTCATGCCTTGCGGTCAAGTCTTGCCGATTTCAGTCTTCGTCTGCATTGGGCAGCCTATGCATTGCAAGAATCTCTGCACAAATGGCGACTGCGATCTCTTCAGGGGAGTCAGCGCCAATATCCAGTCCTATCGGGCACCTGGCATTTGAAAGCTCACCTTCTCCAACTCCTGCCGCCTTGGCAGCCTCTCTGAACCCCCTCCACTTTGTCGTCGATCCAATCACTCCAATCCTGACATCCTCGTCGACACTCTTCTTTAGGCAGCCGATTAGGAATTCCTGATCAACTTCCCAGTCATGGCCTAGGATAAGAATGTCCGTGAATCTCGAAATTGATTTTCCACCATCAGACTCAAAGAAATCGGAAACAGAGCAGCTGTGGATCTCCTCAGCAAATGGGTATCTTTCATCATTGGCGAATTCCTCTCTCACATCGAAAACACTGTGTTTCCATCCAAGGGTATCGCAGACGATCGCAACCGACCTTCCTACGTGCCCCCCTCCAGAGATGAGTAAGTGTGGCACTGGCTCAACAACCTCCATCGCAACCGTAACACGGCCTCCGCATAGGCTGTCAAGGGCCACTGCCTCTTTTCCCTTCCCATCCTTGTGAAGTACGAAAGTCTCGACACGACCCCCAAGCTTACGTGTCTCCAATGCAGAAACCCCCAGTAGCCCATGAAGCCCATTTTCTACCATCATCTCTAGGCCTGCACCTCCCACCGTGCCAAATTTTGCACCATTCGATGAAACCGCTAACCTTGCACCTGGCTTACCGGGAACGCTACCACTCGCACTGATTACAGATGCCATAGCGACCCTCTCGCCAGCACTTACTCTCTCGACGACCCATGCGAGAACCGCGCACGTCATAGCACTGGGAGGCACTTCGAACACTTTGGGGTTGCGCTACTACCCCAGGGCCACATCGAGAACCATCATTATGGTGAAACCGATCATCAGCCCCATCGTCGCTATATCGCCGTTCTTTCCCCTGTGCGCCTCAGGGACAAGCTCCTCAACGACGACGAAGATCATTGCACCGGCAGCGAATGCCAAGGCATAGGGGAGGATGGGGGTCATGTAGACTATTGCAGCTGCCCCGATGACCGCAGAGATCGGCTCGACCAGTGCCGACAACTGCCCCCACCAGAAACTCTCCTTCCTCGAAAGCCCCTCCCGCCTAAGTGGAACCGAAACCGCCGCGCCCTCGGGAAAATTCTGAATCCCTATCCCAATTGTTAGCGCGATAGCAGCGCCTATTCCGTCCCCAGAAGCTGCGGCACCAAAGGCGACTCCTACGGCCAATCCCTCGGGTATGTTGTGGAGGGTGATTGCCGAAATCAGTAACTTGCTCCTATGCCATGTCGTCTTGACCCCCTCGACCTCCTCAGGAGGGGCCCCGGGGTGCAGGTGTGGGAGATATGCATCGACTATCCTCATTCCAACCCCTCCTAGGATGAATCCAAAGGCAGCAGGCAGAACCTTCTCTAATCCTTCACCGGATGTTTGATCTATTGCTGGCCCCAGTAGCCCAAAGCAACTGGCAGCTATCATCACGCCTGCAGCGAAACCAAGCATTCCGTCTAGCATCTTACGATTAATTTCAGCGAAGAAGAAGACCAATCCTGCTCCTGCTGCCGTCATTATCCAAGTAAAGAGTCCGGCTATGAATGCCTGCATAACCGGGTCCAAGTCACCCAGTGTATCGAAAACATCCATGCCTCTTCGCCGCACACCACGCTCATAGGATTTACCTAAGTTTGGTGAAGGCCTCTTCTAGGCGGATCAAATCAGATGGCAAATCTACATTGAGATGAAGGAATGGGTCTGAAACTTCGATCCTTGCAGGAACTACCAGGCTCCTCAAAGGTTCAGACGGAACGGCATCTAGAACTCTAGCCGCATCGTCTTCCGAGAGTAGTATTGGGTGCCCTCCCCTGCCTTCCATCGATGGGCATGCAGTATTCTTCGATGTTAGGAGTGAGGATAGTGTGTTGCTGGAGAAACCAGGCCTGTCTACGGGGACGATCAGGAACCTTCTCCCTGGCTCTAGGCCTATTCTTCTAATCCCAAGTTGAACTGTTCCCGTCCGTCCCAAATCCGGATCCGGATTGCACACGACATCACAGTCTGCCGATTCTAGGACATCCTCGAATATCTCCTCGCTAGTCACCACTACTGGTTCCAGTCCCTGACCCCTTAGCCTTCCAACCACCCATCCGACAAGGGTCTCTTCACCCACCATTACAAGCGCCTTTGGCCGACCAAGCCTCTTGCTGGAACCGGCTGCCAAGACTATACAGCCGACACCCAGATCCATGTCACAAGCCTCTCAGCATCTCTCTGCTGATTATTAGCCTCTGAATCTGACTCGATCCTTCGAAAATCTGGACTACTTTGGCCCCTCTCATTCTCCTCGCTACCGGATACTCTTCGGAATAGCCATAGCCCCCGAAAACCTGCACTGCATCTGTTGTTACCTCCATCGCCATGTCAGCAGAGTACCGTTTGGCATGCGCCGCCTCAAGCGTGTTCCTTTCTCCAGAGTCCAACTTGATGGCGGCCTTCCATGTAAGCATTCTAGCAGCCTCAACTTTAGTGGCCATGTCAGCTAGCATGAAGGAAATCGCCTGGTGTTTTATGATGGGCTTTCCGAATGTGCTCCTATCGGTTGCATACTGGACGGCCTCCTCTAAAGCCCCTCTCGCATTACCTACCGCATGAGCGGAAATAGTCGGTCTAGAGAGGTCAAACGCTTTCATCGCGTTCATCCATCCCCCATTTTCTTCTTCTCCGACTAAATTATCCGACGGAACTCTGACGTCATTGAAAGTCACAGAGCGAGTGTCAGAGCATCTCTGCCCCATGTTCTCTTCTTTCTTCCCCAACTCCACGCCTTCCGAGTTAGCATCCACAATGAAGCCGCTCATCCCTTGGTATCCAGCAGCCTTGTCCGTGTATGCAAGTACGAAGAACCAGTCAGCATAACCCGCCCCAGTTATCCACATTTTACTGCCATTGAGGATGTAGTCATCACCATCCTTGACGGCTTCAGTCTGGATAGACTGCACGTCGCTACCGGCACCTGGCTCGGTCACGCAATAGGATGCGATACATCCCTCCGTCACTTTGGTCATGTAACGCTCCTTCTGATCTTCAGTACCGCCTGTCAGTATAGGATAAGACGCTAGCATGGTGCTACCACACGCAGTCGCGAACCCAGGATCGCCCGCCCCAAACTCTTCGCATACGAGCACCTCTTCGAAAGACCCCATTCCGCCCCCTCCGTATTTTTCGGGAATCTTCAGGGTCAGTAGGCCGTTATCGCTGGCCTTCCTGATTGTTTCTCGGGGGAACTCGCTATCCCTGTCCCAACTTCCCGCATGAGGCTTAATTTCGTCATTGGCGAAGTCTCTGGCTAGTTCTTGGAGCATTAGCTGCTCCTCACTCAATGCAAAGTCGACCATGGCCCTAGGAGTGGGTACAGGGATTAGAGTATTATGGCCATGTAGACGAAGTATCCAACTACCATTGAAACACCTGTTATCTTCCCGATTTCCCGATCATCGAGTAGCATTGCGGCAACTAGTCCGGATGTAACCAGGACCACCCAGACGTCTCTGTCTGCAAAGTTAGGAGAGATCAAAACCCCTCCTCCAAGTGCGGCCGTAGCCCCAAGTATCCCTAGGATATTCATCATATTCGAGCCAAGGATGTTTCCGACAGCCACCCCTCCTTGCCCCCTGAGTCCAGCGACTAGTGTAACTGCTAACTCTGGTAGAGAGGTGCCCAGGGCCACTACTGATAGCCCTATGACGGCCTCTGAAATTCCGAGATCAGTTGCAATTCCCGTTGCACCGCCTACCAAGAATTCCGCGCCTTTCCAGATCAAAGCCCCTCCTATGATAGTCACAATCATCGAGATCACAATATTGTCTGGAACCCAAGAATCGTCCAATTTCCTCTCCTTGTCTTCCTTGGAATTGAGATATGAGTATGAGTAGTAACCAGCAAGAAGCACTAGCATCAGTACTCCGTAGAGTGAAGTAATTTCTCCATAAACCACCAGTGCCAGGAGGATTAGAGTAGCAGTAATCATTGCAATTGCATCCCTCCTCACACCTTCGCCTGGATCTGAGGCAGCACCAAGTATCGATGCAGTACCAAGTACAAGCATCACATTAGCAACGTTGGACCCCAACACTCCTCCAACCGCAATATCTGGCTGACCCCCTGCAACTGCTTCCAGTGACACGGCTAATTCGGGTAACGATGTCCCTATCGCGACTATGGTGAATCCGATTAGCAGAGGTGGGACCTTCATCTTCTTCGCGATAACTACCGCACCCTGAACTACGACCTCCCCTCCGCCCAGCAGGAGTACGAAGCCACCAATCACCAATAGCCAGTCAGACGACATGGAAGCATCCATGCAACTACGGAAGGAGGGGGACTCATGACGGTTTCCATAAGCTACAGGCCCTATTCACAAGATCTCATTACGTGCCTCAGGACCAAATCCGAAGTTGGAATTGTGTGATCCTCCAATGTGGGGGAGAATGGCACTGGGGTGTCTAGAGCGCCGATTACCGTTGGCGGGCTCTCAAGACTCCAGAACGCCTGTTCTAGGATCCGACTGCTTATCGTATGCCCCAAGCCACCCGTCCACTGCGCCTCTTGCAGTACAATCAATCTGCCAGTCCTCAGTGTCGAGTCAACGCATGTTTCAACATCAAATGGCTGAATGGTCCTCAAATCAACAATCTCCACCTCTACTCCCTTCGCAGAGGCCTTCTCAGCAGCTTCAAGGGCAACGTGAACCATCGCCCCCCATGTCACTATCGTGATATCTTTGCCTCCTCTGACTATCTTCCCCTTTCCGATTGAGGTTTCTCCGGATTCCAGTCTACGATGAACAGACTCGGTGTCTACAATCTGATTTATCGAATCCCCCCATCCCGTTATCCCCCCTCTGAGTCCATAGAGCCCGATATGTTCCAGAAATACGAACGGATCAGGAAGCGCGTGCCCTTCGATTAGTAAATCGAATGCATCTTGAGGATTGCTCGGGAAAGCGATAACCAGACCTGGGTCATTCGCAAACCAAGACTCAATCATGTTGGCGTGATAAGGGCCGCTCCTCGTTTTCGCACCCAATGGTATTCTTACCGTCATTGGGACATCTGCTCCCCACCTCCATCTCAGCTGTGCAGCATTGTTGATCAGAGGATTCATCGCCAAAGCTGCAAACCCTCCGAATTGGATCTCTGCAACTGGCCTCATTCCGCCTAGGGCAGCTCCAGTGGCGGAATTGATTATTATCGACTCAGAGAGGGGCATATCCAGCAGTCTAGATTGATGTCCCTTTGCCCTCAAGGGAAGGTTCATGCCGAACGCACCAGCGACTTCCATGTCCTCTCCCATGAATATTATTTGTTCTCCATATTTTTCCGCTAGCTCCACCATGGCATTCTGTATGGATCTACTAAATGTCCAGGAATTTGATGCATCTGAGAACTCGATGTAAACCCTTCCGGACTCCAGTTTACTTTGCCCTGCCTGCCTTTCTGTGTTGATTGTGTCAAATTGCTGTGCATGGCTCCTAGCGTCGTAGATCGAGGTCACACCCTCTCCCACGCTGTTCCCCTCTGGCCACGGCATCTCTTCCATTGCCGCCCTTGAATCTTCGACAAACGCCCTTTCCTCCGATTCCATGGCCTGCAACTCTTTCTCACTAGCCCCTAGTCCAATTAGCAGGTTTCTGTGGTTCGGGAGCGGGTCTTTCTCTGACCAGTAGGAAATCAATTCTCGGTCGACATAACCAGGCGGAGTTCCCGATATTGACCCCAAGTAAAGGTCGTCATGGTGGTGAGCGTGTCCGCAACCACGCATCGTTTCAACGTGAATCAGAGTGGCCCCGCCCCCAGAAACAGCAATTTCTCTAGCAACGCAAACCGAAGAATAGAATTGCGATGGATCTGATCCGTCTATGGTCCAAGATGGTATGCCCATGGCGTGCCCCTTGTCCCCAAAGGTCTCTGCTCCTGATTGCCCCACAACGAACGTATCCAATGCGATTTGGTTATTTTGAATCATGTAGCATATCGGTAACCCCCTGGTGCCAGCTAGATTCATCGCCTCCCAGAATTCTCCGCTACTGCTGCACCCCTCCCCCACAGGTGCTAGGTGGAATCTATTCAGCCCCAGCCTATGCGATGCTAGTGCGACACCCGTTGTGGTCGCGCTAGCAATGGGCAGTGGAGCAGTAGGGGGAAGAATGCCTTTCTCCCAATTCCCAATATGCAAATCTCGTCCTCCGGAACCTTCGTTCCCACCATCCATGTATGAGCCTGATTTACCCATTTGAGCAGAGAGGACCTCCAAAGGGGTTTGACCCATTGCTAGTGCTAAACCCATGTCCCTGATCATAGGGGCGATGATGTCCGAATCACCGCCATTCCCTTGGGGGCTGTCCACCGCCCTATTCATCGCAGAAGCGCAGGCTACAATCCCCTCTTGCCATGTAGATCTGAAGCCTTTCCCTCCAAACCTGCCTCCATCGGGAGTGGGGACCCCATCCGTAAAGAGCTCCTTTAGATGCTCGTCAGTGACCCTAGTTCTAGTCATCCATCTCTGCCATTGCTTTCTCTGTTCGAGAGTAATTGATGATTCGTAAGCAATCCTCCTGAGACAAATTCGAATATCCAGTAGGAATCTTATATTCCGCCTACTCAGGTGACTCGTCCCCGATCTCCGGGGAATGACCTCCGACTCCCCTATTTCAGCAATTAGTGGCTCTAGGATTCGCTCCGATAGGACGCTTCCGATTCTGGTGAGAAGGTCAAGACAGAATTCATGGTAGGAATCCCCCTCAAATGATGCGGGCGCCCTTTCTTCGTCCCAACATCCCGCAACTAATTCGAGGTACCCATCATGCCTCTCTGCAATGAATCGTAGTAATTCGCCCCTGGCCCTCAAAGATTGGAGGGGGTGGGAGAATTCTAATCCGGAGGACGGTTTCCAGTTTCTAGCATAGATGGTTGGAAGGTCTGTCTGTTGGGGCGTCTCGGACGCCCCTTCCTCTACCAAACTCCCTTGCTCCGATATTTTCCGATCCCTTCTAGAGCATTCCTTCTCTAATTCATCAGGGCTTACCTGTAATCCCCTCTCCCAGACATCAACCTCCCTGCGCCTACCTTTGCCCGTACTTGACCTGTCTAGTGTCACCCTAACCCTGGATCCACATTCCACACAGGCTCTATCCAATCTGGTTGTCTTACCGCTCCTCGTCCTCCAGACTTGATGTTTCGAGCAATCTGGACATTTCCATAGTCCCTGCCGACGGTCCTCCATGGTCCATCGGAAGGGTACTTAGTACAACAATTGTTCGATTGATTGAATCTTTTTTCACCACATAACAATGAAAAATCTCAAAAATATAGGTTTTTCATATGTATTTATATTTATTTACCATAAAAAAACGTTGCACTGAATCTTTTTTCACCACATTTAATACTTTACAATATCAGAATCTACAGTGTCGGACCAAAGATGAATCCCTCCATCCAGGTTTAGCACCCTTTCTTGGTCCCAACCAGATTGGACTAGGAATCTCACTACTGCAGCAGATCTGCCGCCTGTTCTGCAGTAGACAACAATATCTCGATCAGAGGGGATTTCAGAAATTCTCTCTGGTACCGAAGTGTGGGTGATTCGCAAATCAGTTGCATCTAGAGAAGCTATTCCCTCCTCTCTTTCAGAGCGTACGTCCAGCAGGAATGGCGTCCAGCCACTATTCTTCTTAGATACGAAATCAAGCGGGCTAATCGACTTCATTTGCATTGGATCACCTTCTAGGGCGGTCACAGTCGCCCTTTCCGAGTTGCGATTGAATGTAAGGACCCTAGTAATCATTGTCAGTGAGTCAATTGCAAGGAGCTTCCCATTGAGGGAGTCGCCAATATCCAATATTATCTTCAGTGCCTCGGTAGCTTGTATCGTCCCAACTAGCCCGGGAAGGACCCCCAGAACTCCCGCTTCTGCGCAGTTGGGCGCCAATTCAGGCGGCGGCGGCTCTGGAAACAGATCCCTGTAGTTGGGCCCTCCATCGTGATTGAACGTCGAGACCTGACCCTCGAACCTGTGAACGCTACCGAAGACCCAAGGCTTCCCTAGAATCTCGCAAGCGTCCCCAATTAGGTACCGCGACTCAAAATTATCCGTCCCGTCGATAACTACGTCGTATTCAGAAATAATCGACAGCGCATTTGTTTCGGTTAGCCTTTCCACAATCGGCAGGAATTGACCATCGCCATTCAACTCATACAGCCTTCTCGATGCCGACTCAGCTTTCGCCTCACCTATTTCTGAAGATACGTGGATAACCTGTCTCTGGAGGTTTGATATATCTACGCTATCGTGATCAATAATGCCTATTTTGCCCACTCCGGCTGCAGCCAGATAGAGTAGAGCTGGAGATCCTAATCCTCCTGCTCCGACCACCAATACGGAGGACTCTAGTAATCTGGCCTGTCCACTCTCTCCGACAAGAGGGAGCACTAAATGGCGGGCATATCTCTCTCGCTCCTCATCGCTCAGATGGTCCGCCATGTGCCTGCGACAATGCACCAAGGACATTTGGCCTTCGGTCCAGAAGCCTCAGTGCTGGTCTTCTAGCCATCTTTCGGCATCTATTGCGGCCTGACATCCCATGCCAGCCGCAGTAATGGCCTGCCTATACCGTGTATCTACCACATCTCCAGCCGCAAATACGCCTTCTACGCTGGTCATCGTATTCGATTTATGGAGAATGTATCCTTCGTCGTCAGTCTCAACTTGATCCTCCAAATATTGGGTAATCGGTTTGTGACCAATTGCAATAAATGCCCCGGTGCATGTAATCTCTTCCTCATTCCCATGGCGAGGGTCCTCGAGTATCGCACCAGTTAGTCCATTCTCGTCAGAAGTCCAGGATTTAACCTGCCTGAAAGGCCTAATTTCTATTTTTGGATGGGCTTCGGCACGCTCGTACATCACCTTGGAAGCCCGGAAAACATCCCTTCTGTGGATTATCGTGACTTTGCTTGCGAATCTAGTAAGGAACGTCGCCTCTTCCATGGCAGAGTCGCCGCCCCCTACAACGATAACCTCCTCATCTCGGAAAAACGCGCCATCACAAGTCGCACATGTTGAGATGCCCCTGCCCTTCTGAGCCTCCTCGCCTTCCGCACCTAGCCAAATTGCCTCAGCACCAGTGCAGATGATTACAGATTCAGCTTGGAATTCTTCCCCCTCCACCCATACTTTGTGAGGCCGACTGGAAAAATCTACTCTCTCAACGTTCTTGTCATGGACTTCGAGCCCGAATCTCTCTGCCTGCTCCCTCATCTGAACCATCATCTCAGGGCCCCCGACCCCTGTAGGGTATCCGGGAAAGTTCTCTACATCGGAAGTCAGCATCAATTGCCCTCCAGACATGTATCCAGCGAACATCAATGGTTCCAAAAGTGCCCTAGCCGCATATAGTCCGGCTGTGTATCCAGCAGGCCCTGAGCCAATGATGATGACGTTGCGTACTCCCTCAGCCACGAGTCTCCCAATGTGGGGACGTCCTTCAACCCTACCTCTGTCACTCTACCATCGAGGCGACCGCTCCAACCGCAGCTCTAGCATGTGGCTCTAGCCTCGGCTCGATGTGTTTAGGCTCAGCTCCGGGGCCAATAATGCCGAGACCTATCGGCTTTCCGTGCTTTATTTGAAGCTCGATTACTGCCTTTGTTACCGATTGCCCCATCACCATTCCGTGATCGGTTTCACCCTTCTCAATAATGCCAAGAACGATTGCCCCGTGAATGTCTTCTCGTTGTAATAATCTGTCCAAAGCTAAGGGTGACTCCATCGAGCCAGGGACCCATACTGTTTCAGCGATCTCCCATTTCTTTGACTCTGCTTCATCGGTAGCGTAGTCAAGCATCCTATTGACCTCGTCCTTATGGAACGAACCACAAACTACCCCCATCCTCATCCTTAAACCTCCATTCTCCGAATAGTATCTACAACGGCTTGGGTCCTGGAGTCAATCTCAATGTTCACCATGTCTCCCGCGACTTTTCCTCCAATGGTCGTGGCCCTTATTGTTTCAGGTATGATATGCAGGCTGAATGAATCCGGCATGACCTCTCCAACAGTTAGGGACATTCCATCGACTGCAATGAATCCCTTTTCTAGGATGTAAGGCGAAGTTCCGATCGGACTCTCTATGGTTAGATCAATCCCCTCTCCTTTGTCTATTTTCTCGATTATGCGCGCCTTACTCATCACATGGCCAGACAAGATGTGACCTCCCAATTCGTCGCCAACCCTCAGAGACCTCTCGACATTCACCAAATCTCCCTCGGATAGGCTTCCCATGGTGGTTCTTTGAAGGGTTTCTTCAATCGCGTCAAAGCAAATATTGCTCCCCTCTATGCTCACAACAGTCATGCAAACACCATCCAGAGATACGCTAGCGCCGATTTTAATCTCCTCATCAAATCCTCTGAGATCAACCGTTATCTTCAGTACACCATCGCCTTGTTCAATACTGGAAACAGGAACAACTCCTGCCACTATGCCCGTGAACATACTAGTCCTCCTCGTAAGGATCTCCCTCTTTGTTTGGCCAAAGATCCAGTATCCTAGCGATGATCTTCCTTGTTCCGTCCAAGTCATCCGATAGCCCCTCGACTCTCTTGAGAATTACATCTGAATATCCATGGCCGTCCAATCCATTACGTACTGATTCCATAGAGTGTTTCTGATCGTATCCCAATGCGATAATGTCCGGATTCACAATCTTCAGAATTTCGAAGATAGGGGTCCCAGGGGGATTCCCAACAATCGCATCGTCGACCGGCTTCAAACCCCTGACCATCCTGCACCTGAGATCTTGACTGGTCACAGGCTCGTGCTTCTGGGTCCTTACGGTGTCATCGTGAGCTACAACGACGACTAACTCATCTCCTAGGGATTTAGCCTGCTCCAAGTAGTGAAGATGGCCAGCATGAAGAAGGTCGAAAACACCCACCGCCATTACTCGTGCCATGCATCCCCCCTCCTGTCCCGACGTCTAGTTGTTGTCATTTCAAATTCTCATTGAAGATAGGATGTCATCACCCGTAATCATTGGAATTCCATGTCTTTCTGCATATTCTCGAGCTCCATCCAGAGATAGCGCGCCATCCCCTTCCGGTTCGAGCATCTCTGCCCCGATAGTGCAAGGGACTTGCCCGGACAGCCTAGCCATCGCTACAGCCAGTTCGGTGTGCCCCTGTCTGGTGGAGAGGCCTCCGGGCGACTCGCGACATAGGGGGATGTGTCCCGGAGTCCTGAACTCAAGACCAAGGGCATCCATTGCTGAATCACTATCTGATCCCAATAGCTCCCCCGCAAGCTCCCCGAATCTACGAGTAGTTAGTGACCTATCTCTATCGGTAATGCCGGTGTATGTCTCACGGTGATTCAGAGACAGCGTGAATGCTGACTTGCTGTCATACTGTAGGTCGTTTGTAACAAGCCTCGATAGAACGGGATTCTCCTTCACTAGAGACTCTTGCGTATGGATGTCTTGAAGCCAGGGCAGGCCGAACAATTCCCCCACTTCGTTCCCGATAGCCAAGAAAAGTAGGCCACCACAATCATTCCTCAGCCTCCTCATGACTTCAGGGGTTGCGGCTGTCGCAGGCCACAGCAGATCAGTCTCCCTCTCCCTGAAATCAGAGTCGAAAATCATCACAGGTTTACCTGATGCGAATGCCTCGATTGCCGCTCCCACGTCAGATCGCATGCTCCCCGGAGGGGCCATTCATACCCCTTATTTTCGGTCATGGCATCTGCGAACCGAATCATTCTCATCTGCATACGCTGGCGGCAGCACATCATGGTGGGTAAAAGAGAGGCTATTGCCCCCGTCAGAGTTGACTTAGCTGGAGGTTGGACCGATGTTCCCCCCTATACCCGGGATTTCGGAGGGGAGGTGGTAAACTTCGCCATTGATAGGCACGTAAGAGCAACATCCAATGGGCCATCAGTCAGCTTCTCCTTTGGAGTTCCTGCCGGTTCAGGACTTGGTTCAAGTGGTGCAATGAATGTTGCCATGGCAGCCCTCTCATCTCCAGACGACTCTCCAGAAAGCATAGCAGAGGCCGCCTACCAAGCAGAAGCAGAAGCAGGCAACCTGGGGGGCAGGCAAGATCAGTGGGCATCCGCCTTAGGCGGATTCAACCATCTAATTTTCTTCGGTGAAAAAGTTGAGCGTATGCCCTTTGAGCCAATGAAGTCATCCAGAGTTTGGCTGCGTAAGCACCTATTGCTGGTAAATTCAGGAATCACCAGGAAGTCAGGGGATCTGCATGAGTCGGTCTGGTCCAGATATGCAGGGGGGGATAAGGACGTAATTGAGGGGCTGAATATCGTACGTTCAGCTGTCAGGGGCATGGCTACTGGACTCCAACAGGATAGAAGAGACTTGATTGTCAAATCGATGAGAGAAACCTCGGAAGGAGTTGACATTATCGATCCTGAAATCCATGAGCCCTTCAGGGAGGAAGTGTCTCCACTCATTGACTCAGGTATGGTTTCCTCTTGGAAGGCAGTAGGTGCCGGAGGTGGTGGATTTGCTGCCTTGATATGTCATCCATCAAGTACTCAAGATGTACGAAATATGCTGAAATTATCCGATTGGGAGGTACTGGATTGGGATTATGAGGATGAAGGAGTTAGGATACTATAGTCCGAACCCATAAACGTGGTCATTCATCGCCCCACCCATGGTGGGGCGTTCTTCGGCTATCGCATCTGCGTTGGTTCTACTCTTCATCCTCCCACTAGCTGCTTCCTCGATTACCCCCCTTGAGAAGGGTAAAGGTGGAGTAGATGCCGATGGAAAATGGATTCTCAGCGTGGAGTCCGAACTGCATGCCGAATGGTGGACTCACTGGAGTAGGGACAAGGACTCAGACTCCCTGGATGATCGCCTTGAGTGGCTATTGGGCCAACCAGTGGAGGTGCAGCAGGACTGGTGGAGGAGGGCTCCCGAGGGGAGTGCGAGAATTTTCGTAGACTACAATCACCATCCGACTGATGCAGACGTCTCAGCACTCGAGGAATTAGGGGTCCAAGTCACATTTCGTCCGAAATACCTTGACACCGTGACTGCAACCGCGCCCTTCAACTCAATACTTTCTGAGAATGGAATCCTTTCTCTGCCAGGGGTTGTCATGATCGAGGATTTGGGACTCGCCGAGCCAAATATGCACGAGGCGGCCCCAAATATGGGCGTCGACCAAGTTTGGAACGACTTCGGATTCGATGGTACGGGATCAGTTGTCGCAATCCTCGACACGGGAGTAAGGGGGGACCACGAGGGACTCAACGACATGGATGACGAACCATTCACAATGGGCTGCGATCAGCCAGACCCCGATCCAACTAATCCTAATCCCATACCAATTGATTGTGATCCAAAGATAATTGCATTCTACGACTCAGTTTTCACAGACTCGGAGCAAGACCCATCTACCTCTTACGACTCTGGAACGCACGGTAGCCACGTCGCTGGAATAGCCGCTGGAACGGGGGGCGGCCAAGTAGATCCGACTTCTGGTCTGAAGTACATTGGAGCTGCTCCGGGAGCATTCTTGATCAACCTCCTCGCATGCTGTGATGGTGACATTGAGGATGTAATCCAAGGAGCTCAGTGGGCGATTGAAAACAAGGATAAGTACGGAATCGACATAGTAACTTCATCTCTGGGGGAGCAGCAGCTTGAGATACACTTCGACAACGATGGAAGCTCAGCATGGAGCCGACAGATGGACTCCGTGGTCGAGGCCGGAATAATCACCACACTATCTGCCGGTAACGAATTCGGAGGGGCGACTTTCGCTGGATGCAACACCATAGACAGTCCAGGAGACGCAAATCTACCCGTTACCGTAGCAAGCTTGGACAAGGACCTAGGGCTTGCGATATACAGTAGTCGCGGATACACTTCAGATGGCAGGGTGAAGCCAGACGTAGCGACAATCGGCTCAAGCATCATGGCTCCCGACGCAGCTACCAGCGATGGCTACACAAGCAAGTCCGGGACCAGTATGGCCACTCCCCTGATGGCAGGAATTGCTGCTCTGATGGTCGAGGCCAACCCGGATATCACTCCAACCGAGTTCAAGGACATTATCTCAGCCCACTCCATAGAGAGGGACCTCCAGCTTCTTGGCGACCCAGGCTTCAATGATTGTAGCATTCTCGAGACTCGTCCGGATAACGAGTTCGGGTTCGGTCAGGCAGACCCAGTCGCATTCGTAGAGGCAGCAGGGAGCATTGACAGGTCACTGAATGTCAGTATGGACGTAGAAACCCTGCAGCAAATAGGAAACGAGTCATACATCTCAGGCACCGCATCGGGAGTGGCTCCGGGAATGGGGCTCGTGGAGGTTCGCGTTGGAGGTGGCATTTGGAAGGGCGCAGCGGACCTGTCGGGCGACTGGAGTCAGTGGAGGGTAAAGCTAGATCCCCACGACCAGTCAGGCAATTCCACTATCTACGCCCGACTACTTGTGTCGGAGGACAGCATTTCACCTATCGATTCGAGACGAGTCATTCTAGTTGACGGCGTCGTATCCAGCGGTCCCTCGGGAGACCTCAAGAACCTCCCTTCGTCCGTATTCTGGATTCCATTCATAGTTTCAATTGCAATTATCGGGATTGTTTCGGTAAGGGAGCGATGGATTACGAAGATCAGGGACGAAGATCGACTCGTCGTATCGGAGAATCGAGGAATCTACACGATCACTAGTAAAGTCGGCTCAGCAATCGATCCCCGTCTGATCCCAGGCAGGTGGAACTCCGCTAGAGAGTCTTGGAAGGACGGAGAGACATTGGTTGAGAACCAATTCAGACGGTATGTTTCACTTTCAATACTATACACTGCTCAAGGACTTCCTGCCGGATTTGCCATGGTCACATTCGTTGCTTTCTTGGTTTCCAACGGTGCAGCGCCTGATCAGATTGCAGCCCTGTTCGCAACCATAGCCCTCCCTTGGACATTCAAGTTCATCTGGGGTCCAGTGGTTGATGCAGTGCAAATGCCCTCTTATGGCCTCAGGAGGCCTTGGATCCTCTTTGCTCAAACTGGTATGATAGTAACTCTGGGCGCATTGTTGTTCGTATCGGATCTCAATGAATCCATAGAACTAGTGACTCTGATTCTGTTCGTCCATAACCTGTTCTCGTCACTACAAGACGTGAGCGTTGACGCATTAGCGGTTGATGTTCTACAGCCTGACGAGGTCGCTAAGGCGAACGGCTTCATGTTCGCTGCCAAGAGAGGAGGTATCATCATTGGCGGAGCAGTGGTCGGAATGCTGGTAGTGGACTTCGGAATCAAGGCTGCAATTATGATCCAACTTCCTCTCCTAGCTCTGATAATGTGTTTGCCACTCTTCCTGAGGGAGAGGCCTGGAGATCGCCTTTTCCCATGGCAGAGTTCCTCTACTAGAAACAGCCTCTGGGAGGGGTCTGAATCGGAGGATTCCGAATCAGTGGAGATGGACGATGAACTGCCATGGGAGAGGGATTTCGAGGATGATTTCAGAGTCGCTAGTTGGGTTTCTCAGAATCTTTATGGGGAGAGGATACAAGGCATCGCTGCTCTTCTTTGGGCCAGCATAGTCGTGTTGTTAGTCGGGGGCGCACTCGGGATTATTCACCTCGTCTCGAATGAGGAAGTGTTCAGTACCATCGGTTCGCCACTCAAGAGTATTGGATGGTACGCATTCCTCCTTTCTTTGGCAGGAATTCTGGCAGGCAGGTTCCTGTTACCAGCGATTTCCCAATTCCAAATCTCCAACCCATTCAGCGAATCTGCTAGGGCCGGGCTTGCAGTTCCAGCCTACAACATAGTCAAGGGGTTCTCCCTGAAATCCTCCTTCCTACTCATCTTCCTGTGCCTCCTCTCAGAGATGTACGTCTTCGTGGACCCAATTGTGGTTGATATATTCATCAACGAGGCAGGTTGGACGCAGACGAAGTACAATGGAATCATGGGAGGTATAGTCATCTTGTTCTTGATGGGAGGGCAGATCCTAGGTGGTTTCCTAGGGGATAAGTTCGGTGTTCGGGAGGTCGCCATGGTTGGCTTCACCCTCCTGGCCCTAGGCAACGCCGGACTCGCCATGCTCAATCCGTATTGGGGGAATACTACGATAATGACTGTCTATCTTTGCCTCAGGGCCATTGTCACAGGAATCGCTTGGATATGCATCATCTCCGTATCCATGAGGCTGACATACAGCAAGGCCGGTGGAACCCAGTTCACAGCTTACATGTCGATGTTCAACCTATCTGCTGTCATCGCATACCAATTTACAGGGACGATGGTCGAGATAATTGATTACATCTCGGCGCTTTATCTTGGGGCGGGATTAACCCTATTCACGGTCTGGTTCTTGGTCTTCATAGATCCAGATGAATGTGACCGCGTTCTTGAAGGCCGTCTGAGTGATGACCAAGAGATTGATGGCGATATTGGCGAGACGCCAGATGGTTGGTGGGAAGAAGGTGGAGAAAATGCCCCCTCTTCATGAGCATCTTAAGTCCGCTAAAACGGACTTCCTGTACTTCAGCCAGACGATATGTCCCTACTGCGTTAGGGCAGCAAGGACCTTGGAGGCCAACGGCTTATCATTCACAGAGGTGAATTTGGATAATTACGACGGCCTCAGGCAGGAGGTGGTTAGGGTAACTGGACATCGTACTGTCCCAGTCGTTTTCGATATAAGAGGAGATAAGCCAATCTTCGTAGGTGGTTCGGATCACCTGCTGGAATATCTCTGAGAATTTTCTGCCATCCCTCTTACGGCAATCTTGAGTTCTTCAATCTGGTTTAGGTTGACCATGTGGCCTTTCTCATGCTCCAGCCTAGTTACCGGCCATCCTGCATCTTCGAAGATATCGGCGTGTTCGCGGGCATGCTCTATTGGAACAAGGTGATCTCTTGAGCCGTGCATCCATGCTATGGGACGGGGCTTGAGGAACGGCAGACAGTCCCTCAGTGATTCTGCACGCACGGTTTTAGTCCCGATTAGGACCAATCCGCATATCCTGTCTTGGGAGCCTGTCTCCAGAAGGGCTGATGCTATGGCCCCTCCTTGTGAAAATCCCCCAACAATCACCGGCCCCTCGGGAAGCCCCTCCAGAATTCGTTTGATTGAATCGCCCACCTGCCCCTGTGATTCTTCATCTAGGGGGAGCGTTGGGTCATCGGCCCTCAGCCACCATGCAAAGCCACCTCTGGTGGGATGCTCTATTTCCGCTTGGGGGCACATCACAGACCACCCATCGGGAGCAAGGCTCTCCGCTAGCGGCCTCATCATTTCGGACGTCCCGGTCATGCCATGCATCATCACCAGAGTCCCCTGACTCATACGGTCACCTCACAGGCTCCATGACTGAGTTATTCCGCCCGCGAATATCAGACGGAGGTAACTATCGCCCGTGAAGGTGGCAGTCAGGGTGTATTCCTCTGAGGGATAGGGAATGGTCCCCAATGTCCCACTCTCGCTCGCTCCGGGGCCCCATACTCTCTCCAGAGCGGAGATTGAGCCATGATCCCTGAGGGTCAGAGTGATGCTCGACCCGCCTCCCCCGCATGCGGCATCTAGGAAGTAGATCATTTCATTCCACTCGCCATCATTTGGATGGTCGCTAACGAAGAAGGAGTCTTCAAACTCAATATCTGGGCCAGACTCGTCCCAAGTGTTGGAGTATAGGTCGCCACCTCTTACGAAGTAGACGTCACCTGAGTGGGATCCCCCATCATCAGCAAGCATCATCCTCAGTTGAACAACTCCAGACGAATCAGTCCATATGAATGATGAGAAGAACTTCGAAGACGAGTCATAGACATACTCCAGGGTAGATCCATCCGAGGCCTCAGCTTCCATCACAGCTACGCCTCCTGTAGCAGTGCGGACGCTGGCAGACCACTCTGTTGAGAATAGCGTGAATCCCCATCCAGCACCCTCGACGAGCGGGAAGTCTAGAACTGGCTGAGGCACTCCGTTCTCGAACGCAGAGAGGTCTTCATGGGTTATTCTTCCAAGGAATGGGTTGTGGTTCAGCACTGCGTGCCTTCGGGCCTCCCCTATGCTGGAAATTGCTAACATGTAAGCTGTCCCTCCCTCCTCAGAGTCCGAAGCTACGACCAACCTCGCAGTGTCGTCACTGTACTCGGGCGTAGAGAAAGTGTACAGCCACCAGTCGCCCACATCCCATATCGGAGCTTCCACTGGGGCCGCATCTGCGCTACTGCTGGAGTTACCCGTCTCTATGCAACCAGGCATCATACAAGCAAGAAGCAAGAACGCCATGCCCATGGCAGTGGTACTCCGCATGTGCCTCCGTCGAGGCACACAGTCAAGAGACTGACGCAATACGTATGTGCTCAAAGAAGGCCAGCAATAACGACTGAAACAATCGACATGAGCTTGATCAGAATGTTCAGCGATGGTCCGCTGGTGTCCTTGAAGGGATCGCCAATGGTATCTCCAACAACCGCTGCCGAGTGGGCATCATCGCCCTTTTCCGCGCCGGATATCTCGCCCTGCTCGATAGCCTTCTTTGCATTGTCCCAAGCACCGCCAGCGTTGGCCATGAAGAGGGCCATGAGGACGCCAGTAGCAGTGGCCCCTGCTAGAGTTCCTCCGAGTGCGGCGGGCCCTAGTGCCAGACCGATTATGACCGGGCTTGAGATTGCCACTAGTCCGGGCATCACCATCTCACGCAGAGCGGCCTGTGTCGAGATGTCTACGCATGTGGCGCTGTCCGGCTCGACGCCCTCTCTACCCTCAAGAAGGCCATCTATCTCCCTGAATTGTCTGCGAATCTCCACAATCATTGCTTCAGCAGCACGGCCGACAGACTTCATCGTCATTGCAGCCACTACGAATGGAAGGGCACCACCGATAAGGAGCCCAATCACTACCTCTGGGTTAGTTAGGGAGAGAGCAGCAGCATCCAAGCCGGCGCTCGTCTTGTAGGCCGCAAACAGGGCCAGAGCTGTTAGGGCCGCGCTTCCGATAGCGAACCCCTTTCCGATCGCAGCAGTGGTGTTCCCAATCGAATCTAGCCCGTCAGTGATATCGCGTACTTCTTTGCCCAGTCCTGACATCTCCGCGATTCCTCCTGCGTTATCTGCCACTGGACCGTAGGCGTCCACAGTCATGGTAACGCCAACAGTACCTAGCATTCCCATCGCAGCCATTGCGATTCCGTATAGGCCAGCGTCTCCACCGCCCATCACATCATTGGCACCATAAATTCCAGCAGCCATCAGAAGAACTGGGATCAATACAGACTCCATTCCAACCGCAAGGCCGGCGATGGCATTGGTCGCACTTCCGGTTTTTGAGGCTTCGCCGATGTATGGGATCGCCTTGACTTGGAACCCAAAAACAGGCTCTATACCAGTGTAATATTCGGTAATTAGGCCGATTAGAATGCCTACAACACTGCCAATGGCAACCGCCCAAACTACTGTCTGATTCAGTCCTAACTCGCCCAAGACGAGATACCCTCCTCCGATGAAAAGTCCCGCCGCGATGAACGTAGTGTTCCTGAGAGCTGCACCAGCATCCATGTTCTTCATCGCTGAAATCGAGAATACTCCGATAATAGATGCCAAGTATCCGACAATGGCTAGTGCGATTGGAATCTTCAGG
>MDSW01198020.1_pt1 | contig 29836 bp, 21 predicted proteins | sample 811171 | NCBI WGS metagenome assembly MDSW01 (sample SAMN05326641, study PRJNA326480) | marine metagenome | isolation source: seawater | place: Atlantic Ocean: North West | collected 2012 | reverse complement strand
TAAAGCACTAAAAAAGTACCATGCATCTGATGTTATTCCTTTAGTACTAAATCTAAATATTTGCAGTTTTCCAGAATCTATAAGACTTGCAAAACTGGTAAAAAAGTTAGAGTTGTATATGAATATTAGGATTATTATTCCACCAAATAGATATAATAAAAATTGCAAACTATCAACCCATACCACGGCCCTTATACCACCAAATAGCGTATATATCATTGTAAAAATACCAATAATCAATACCGCAAACCAAATAGGCCAACCAGTAACAGCTTCTATGATAACAGCTGTAGCTAAAAACCGTACACCATCAGCAAATATTCGAGTGATAAGAAATATTGCTGAAGCACTTTTTTGAATAAAAGGACTAAACCTTAAACCTAAAACTTCATATATAGATTTAATATTTCCCTTAAAATATTGAGGCAATAAAAATATAGCAACTAAAATTCTTCCGATTAGATACCCAATAGCTAACTGTAAAAAAAACCAATCATCCCTATAAGCTAAGCCCGGAATAGAGATAAAGGTAAGGACGGAAGTTTCAGTAGCGACTATTGAAAACATCGCAACCCACCATGGTGTATTACGATTTCCTAAAAAATAGTCTTCAGGAGTTTTGTTAAATTTAGAATTATAAATTCCATAAGCCGATATTACAGCTAAAAATAAAATTATTATTATTAGATCAACTATATTAATGCTAATTAGACCTTTTAATTACTAGATACCAGCTCTTCCATTACCGCATCATAAAAATCTCTTCTAACAGCACTGATATCCAAGCTTCCATTTTCTCGATTTCTTGATGGATGCACTCTATTTGTCAGTAAAACAATGATAATATTTTCATTGGGATCAACCCATAGAGAGGTGCCTGTAAAACCTAAATGACCATAGGAGCCTAAACTAAAATACTTGCCAGCATTTCCTTTACCTGATTTTGAAGGCGTGTCCCAGCCAAGTGCCATATCACTTCCTTCTGGAATATTTTGAAGAGAAGTAAACTTTTCTATTACTTCCTTGCTAAAATATCTTTTTCCATTCCAGGTTCCTCTGTTCAAAAGCATTTGAGCGTAACAGGAAATATCAATGCTGTTTGTAAATATACCAGCATGACCAGAAACTCCACCCATTAAATATGCATTTTCATCATGAACTTCACCGTGAATAAGTCTGCCCCTATATTCCGAATCTATTTCTGTAGGCACAATTTTACTCTTCCAGCTGACAGGAGGCAAATAACGAGTATTTTTCATCCCTAAAGGATCAAAAATATATTGATGAGCTAATCTATCAATCGACTTACCGCTTACTTTTTCAATTATAGATGTAAGTAAAATAAAACCTAGATCACTATATTCATATTTTTCTCCAACAGCTGAATTTAAATTAACCTCTAATATATAATTAATAATATCCTCTTTATTTTTAAAATTCTCATCTAAATAGAATTGATAATACCCAGGTATTCCTGAAGAATGAGTTAAAAGATTCTTAATAGTAATATTTTCTTTACCATCTCCATAAAATTGAGGATAAAAATGTGAGACTTTTTGATCTAAGGAAAGCTTCTTTTGTTCTATAAGTTTCATAATAATAGGAGTCGTTACAAGAACTTTTGTTAAAGATGCAACATCATAAATTGAGTTATTACTAACTAAAGATGTCTCTTTATCATAAGTAAAGGAACCAAAACAACCATTAAAAAGGCTTTTCCCATCTTTAGAAATAGAAATTTGAGCTCCAGGAAAGACCTTACTTTCAATAGCATTCTTAAGTATTAATTGAGCATTATAAAAATCTAATATATTTAATTCTCCCATATTAGTATATCTTTTCTTTTTTTTTATACCAGTACCTATTTTCAATTTAGGAGAAAGATCTATTGGCAATTTTCCATTTACTTCAGCTCTACCCCATAAAGCATTAGAAGCAGCTTGCATACTAATACTTCCATAACCAAAGGCACACACATACGTTTCTAAATTATCATATGATGGCAGATATGGACTCCCAAAACTAAATACAACTAATGGTATATCTAAGTTTGAGAGCTTAGATAAAATCATAGAATGCGTAGAATCAATAGTTGCTATGCCTTTATCCATTCTAATTCTAACAACCATAGATACAATTATATTATTAACACCTTTTATTTGATTAATCACATCTTTAGCACCTAATTCTGTAATAGGGCTATTAATATAAATTTCTTTAACATGCCTATGCGTTTTAATAATATCCTTACTAAATGGGTTTAGGTAAGATTTAGCATTATCATCTAAAGAAAGAATAATATGTGCTAAAGAGTCAATTTTTTCAACTTGTAAAGGAAGTAAAGAATTATCATCTTTTACAATAGTAATAGATTTCTTAGCAATTTCTAAAGATTTAGCGCGATGTTTATGTATACCAATTTTTTTTTCTAGTTCTGAAAATTTAGGCTGTGCATGCCCAGATAAAACACCTTGATCGTGCTTCATCTTCCATATCTTCTTTACCGATTCATTAATTCTCTCTTCAGATAATCTTCCAGACTTAACAGCCTTCTCTATTGATTCTATAGTCTCTTTTACATCAATTGGTAATAGCAAAATATCTACGCCAGCCTCTACAGCACGAATTGCAGATTCTCCTGACCATACAGATTTTGTAAGACCACCCATTTCAAGACCATCACTTACCACCACACCTTTAAAGCCTAATTCAGTTCGTAAAATTTGTGTGGTAATAATATTTGAATGAGATGCCGGAGATCCGCTATCATCTAATCCAGGTAAAGAAATGTGCCCGACCATAATCATTTTAACGTTAGCATTTATAGAATTTCTAAATGGTTCAAGTTCCATATTTGTCAAAGATATTTTATCACCACCAATAGTAGGTAAACTCGTATGGCTATCTGTCTCAGTATTGCCATGTCCTGGAAAATGTTTGGCGCATGCTATAAGCCCATTTTCTTGAGCACCTTTAATAAACTCAACTCCAAATTTTGATACAGTTTCAGGGTTGTCAGAATATGACCTAAAATTAATTATTGGATTATTAGGATTATTATTTATATCCATTACAGGAGAGAAAGTAACATGCACCCCTAGCGCCCTTGCCTCAATAGCAGTAATTTTACCTTGCTCATATGCTAAACTGCTATCTTCAGTAGCTGCTAATGCCATATTACTTGGAAATAAAGTACCTCCGCTCATCCATTGACCAAGACCTCTTTCATAATCAGCAGCAACTAATAGGGGGATTTTAGCCCATTTTTGAAATTGATTAATATTGTAATAGCTCCCATGAATACTACCTCCAAATGAAATAACACCACCAACACCATCTTTTTTCAACCATTTTTCAAGTGATTTTCTATAATTATTATCACTACTATAGTAGTCTCCCCTCACTCTAACCATAATCATTTGGGCTATTTTTTCTCTTAAAGTTAAATTATTCCAATCCTCAATATTATACTTATAAATTTCATTTATCTTATTATCTATATTTGGAGCTACAGCGCACGAAGAAATAAATATATATATTAATATTAATACTATTTTATACACCTACATATCTCCTCATTACTCTTTTTGAAATTCCTGTGATAAGCTCATAAGGTATGACATCAATTTTTTTTGCAATATTTTCTAATCTTAATGACATTGTATTACCTCCCCAAAGAATCACACTATCTCCTTTCTTTAATTTTTGGTTTAAGCATTTGATTGTAATAAGATCCATACTAACTTTTCCAACTACTGGATGTAATTGGCCATAAACTTCTACCTCACCAACATTTGCATAACTAGTGGGTATACCATCAGCATAACCTATCTGTAATACCGCTATTAATTCTTTACGTTTAACTTTATACATACGACCATAGCCAACTGAAGAATTTTCATTAAATTCCTTGACTAAAGCAACCTTAGATTTTAATGTCAATACGGGTTTTAAAACTAATTCTGGTACGCCAAGTGGAGAAATACCATACAAGGTGATACCTGGACGAACCATATTAAAATGAGTATCTTTATGCTTGAGAATAGCTGCTGAATTTGCAATATGAAAAAATTTAATTCCTAATTTATTTTTTTTTGCAAGCTCAACAATTTTCTTAAACTTATTTAACTGAAGCTTTAAATATTGATCATCAGAAGAGTCAGCAGTAGCAAAATGCGAATATAAACCTTCAAGATTGATATTATCTAATTGATTACAATAATCTAATACTGATTCTATATTCTGGTAATGAAAACCTAATCTTCCCATCCCAGTATCTACTTTTATATGTACATTTATAAATTTAATTTTTGAGTTCTGAAGAATTTCAAGTTCTTTTAATGAACTGACAGTGCAGCGAACTTGGCCTGTTTTATAAATATCTAATGCATCTTCTGAAATTGCACCTAAATGAAGTATAGGTTCTTTAATACCAGATGCTATTAATTCCTTGACCTCTTCTACTAACGCTACACAAAATCCATAAACACCCTGACTAGATAATGATTTTGCAATAGCTTGAGCCCCATGTCCATAAGCATCAGCCTTAATTACCGCCATTACCTTGGCATCTCCAACTTTCTTTTTTATAGCTAAATAATTTTGCTGTAAGTTGTTAAGATTAATTAAAGCTTCAGGATGGAGCAAGAATGTCTCCTTTTAGTATTTTTTCAATTCCAACACTTATATCATGTACCTTTCCTGCTAAAAGACCAGCCCCATAAGCAGGAGATAATTTTGAAAAAGTCCATTTTATATCAGAAAAATTAAATCTAAGTTCATCGTTTATAGACTGTCTGAAAAAATTGTTCTTTATTAAAGAACCATTACCAGCTAAAATAATTTCTTTATTATTATATTTCAATTCGTATGTTAAAGCTAGAATATATTCTGATACAGCATGTGTAGCTTCTTGCATTATTGAAAGAGCTATCTCATTTCCCTTTTCAGCTAAATCAATAATACTTTCTGCAAGTCCGGCTATCATGCATACAGAATCATCACTTTCATTTATTTTATTAATTGCACTTGCAAAATCGTTTTCCAAAACATGAGATAATAGTTTTTCCATAATTTCTTCTAAATCTTTATCTCCTAAAACACTTGTTTCATTTAGAGTGAGATTTAATACTGCTTGTTTACCAATCCAAAAGCCGCTACCAATATCACCTTGATCATGACCTAAGCCAGCTTGCCTTATAGTCTTACCTCCAACGCCTCGAGACATACAAACAATTCCAGTTCCAACAGTAACCAATATTCCCATCTCTTCAGGACAACTAATATGATATGCCGCTTCAGCATCATTCATTATTATTGTTCTAGGCGATAATTGCATATTATCTATTTTACCAAAAACTATATCCCTACCATCTTGATTCGAAGACCCTGCAATACCAAGGCCTATAGCATCAATATTCTCAATTGGAATATTAACCTTGTTTGTTAATGATCTAATTAGATTACATATTCTATCTGATGCAATCTCTGGATTTAATGAAAGATTAGTGCCTTTCCCAATTGATTTTGCTAGAGTCTCACCATTATTAGTAAAAAGTACAGCTCTTGTTTTAGACGCACCTCCATCCATCCCAATCAAATAGTATATTTCATCAGATTTCATATTTTTCTAAAAGTTTTATTACTAATAATAAGATTTAATATTGATAAAATAGATGTTAGAAATAACGTTAGAAAAAAACTAAGCCAATTAAAAGGGTTATGAAGAATGATTGAGCGAAGATTTTCAAATGAAAAAACAGTTGGAATAAAAGTTATTATAGATAAAAATGATTTTGGATAATAGCTTAATGGAATAAAATTTCCCAAACCAATTGTTAATGATAAAAACAATAAACAGACAATGTTATAATATAAATTATCATTTTCAACTAGTCCTCCAATCAAGGCGCCTAAAACTGCAAAATGAAAAATTAAAAATAATATTTGAATTATAATAATGAATAAAACATAAAATCCTAAATACTCATTATTTAATAATGAAGTAATTAAAATAGATATTATAAATTGAAAGATACCATAAAAAACTCCCCTTATTATTATTGAAAGTAATAGATCAAAGTTAGAGATTGGTGCTTTTAAGATAGCTTCCATCTGTCCAGTTGTAAATTGTAATTTTCTCATTCTATTTGCTGATTGCAAAAATGCAGCCATGCAAGAAGTCGTTATCCATACTCCTGGTGAAGCCCAGCTAAGGTAACGTATATCTGTAGTAATTATATTAGATAGAGGTATTGATAAAAAAAGATGTAAAAAAACAGGAGCTAAAACCCAGAAAGTAAATATTGAAAAAATATTTTTTTTAAAATCTAAAAGATCTCTTTTTAATAAGGGTATAATGGACATCATTCTAGACCACCATCAGTTAAACCTATAAATAAATCTCTCAACCTACAGATACTCGTATCTAAATCTGATAATTGATGCTGTAAAGCAAGTTCAAGAACTTTAAAGAATTGCTTTCTTTCACGAGAATAAAAATCAAGCTCTAATCCCTTAAGCTTAGGCTTGTGTACTCTAGGGTATTTTTTTAATTCATCCATAAACCGTTGGGGTGGATCTTCTGAAAAAACTAATCTATAGTGTGTAAGACCATGCGTAGTTTCAATAAGCTTTTCAAGTGTGCCATCCATTTTAATATTACCTTCATGGAGGATAGCAAGTCTATTAGCATATCTTTCAGCTTCAGTAAAATTTTGTGTAGCAAAAATAATAGTTTTATTATAATGTATTTTATCTAAAATATTCCAAACAGCATCTCTACTATGCGGATCCATACCTGTAGTTGGCTCATCTAAAAGTAATACTGCAGGATTATGGACTAGCGCTCGAGCAAATAATATTTTTCGCTGCACTCCAAAAGATTGATCATAAGGTGAACTGTACAAAAGCTTAGACAAATCTAACATGTCACACCAATGAAGAGTACTTTTTTCCGATTCCAATGCTGAAAGACCATGAAGTTCACCATGTATAGCTATATTTTCAAATATATTTAATTCATCATCTAAATTTATTTTTTGTGGCATATACCCACATAAGCTTCTTGTTTCTATAGTTCTGTTTCCAATATCTTGACCATGAATGTAAACCGACCCTGTATCTTTTTCAATAAGACCGACTAACATTTTTAATATTATGGACTTTCCAGATCCATTTTCACCTATAATAGCAAACGTTGATCCCTTTTCGACTCCAAAAGAAAGATCCGCTAAAAGTGTTTTTTCTTTAACTCTCTTACCAACAGTTTTAAATGTTATTGATGCTTCCATAATAATTAAATCCTAAAAAAATATATATATAAACTAATCCTCAATGAGCTTCATACCAATTTTCCCCATAGCACCAATCAACTTTTAAAGGTACAGAAATTTCAATAGCTGATTCCATTTCAGCTGCAACTAGTTCACCTAATTTCTCAGCTTCATAAATAGGACATTCAAATAATAGCTCATCATGAATTTGAAGAATCATTTTTCCTTTAATGGATTCTTTCTTCATACGATTATGTATGTTTATCATTGCAATTTTAATAAGATCAGCTGCAGTTCCCTGTATAGGCATATTAATAGCAGCTCTTTCTTCTGCCTTAACCATATTCATATTTGAGGTTAATAAATTTACAGTCTTTCTCCTTCTTTTATATAAAGTTTCCACATATCCATTTTCTCTTGCTGAAGCTAAAGTTCTATCCATATAGCTACGAATTCCAGGATATGTATTAAAATAGGTCTCAATAAGTTTTTTTGCATCGGCCATCGATATTCCTAGCTCCTGACTCATCCTATAAGGACCAGCTCCATACATTATACCAAAATTAACTACCTTAGCACTTCTTCTTTGATCTGAAGTCACCTCTGATTCTGATATATCATTTACAAGTGCAGCAGTTCTAGTATGTATATCAGCATCTAATCTAAAAGCATTCAAAAGTTCAGGCTCTTGAGAATAATGCGCCATAATCCTTAGTTCAATTTGAGAATAATCTGCAGAGAGTATAACCCAATCTTTTTCTTGAGCAATAAAAGCCTTTCGAACCTCTCTTCCCAACTCAGTCCTAATTGGAATATTCTGGAAATTTGGGTTAGCGCTAGATAGCCTACCCGTAGAAGCTATTGTTTGGTTCAAAGAGGTATGTATTCTACCGGTTGTTTTATTTAAGTAATTTGGAAAAGCATCAACATAAGTATTTTTCAACTTAGCTAAATGTCTATACTTTAAAACTTCTTCTGGAAGAGGGTGGTGATTTTTTAAAACCTCTAAAACTTCAACAGCTGTACTTCTTTTCCTTATAGGCTTCAATCCCAAATCATCAAATAAAACCTCTCCTAATTGTTTTGGTGAATTAATATTAAATTCTTTACCTGCTAATCTATAAATATTATCAGATAATTCATTTATTTTAATACCAAAAGTACTAGATAGATTAGAAAGAAATGGAAAGTCAAGATATACTCCATTTTGTTCTATTGTTTTTAAAACAGGTATGAGAGGTATCTCAATATCATAATAAGGATCCGATAATTTTTCTTTTTCTAATTTAGCTTTTAATACTTTTGTCAATTGAAAAGCTATATCAGCATCTTCTGAGGCATAATAAGAAATTTCTTTTAGAGGAACTTCAGACATATTTTTTTGATGGAGACCAGTTCCAATAAGATCCTCAATAGGAACCATCTTATAATTTAGATAGTCAAGAGCTAAATAATCCATTTTATATGAATTTTTTTCAGGATGAAGCATATGTTCTGCAACCATAGTATCAAAACCAACCGTTGCAATATTAATACCATATCGACTTAAAATCAACGAATCATATTTTATGTTTTGCCCCGTTAAATGTAACTTATTATTTTCAAAAATAGGCTTGAGCTTTTTTAAAACATAGTCTAATTCAAGCGAACTAATACTTTCAGGAAAAAGTATAGGTATATAAAACCCTTCATTTTCTTTTATCGAAAAAGATATACCCACTATATCTGCTTCCATAGCAATAACCGATGTTGTTTCTAGATCAAATGAAATTAAATCTGCGAGGTCCAAGGTCTTAACTAAGCGCTCCAACTCTTCTTCTTTTAAAACAATTTCATATTTCTTATCAATCTTTACTTCCTTAACACTAGGACTATCACTTAATTGTTCAACTTGATTGATTAAAGAATACATTTCTAAATCTTTAAAATCATTTCTTAATGCTTCTATATCCATTTCAGATAGCAACATTTCTTCAATATGAAATTCAATTGGCACATCACACATAATCGTTACAAGCTGCTTAGATAGATATACTAAGTCTTTAGCATTTGAGAGACCTTCGCGTACACGCTTATTCTTATTTTCATCGGCATATTTAATAATAGTATCTATATCATTATATTTTTCTAATAATTTCTTTGCTGTTTTAGGGCCCACACCATCTACTCCAGGCACATTATCAGAAGTATCTCCAACCAAAGCCAACATATCAATTATGCCTTCAGGACCAACGCCCCATTTCTCTTTAACTTTCTCTGTATCATAAATAGTAGTTGGTTTAAATCTATTTCCAGGAGTGTACATAAAAGTAGTTGCTGAAACTAATTGCATCATATCCTTATCACCGGTAACCATATAGGTATCTATATCTGTCTCTTCTGCTTTTTTAACTAACGTACCTATAATATCATCAGCTTCATATCCAGGCTTTTTTAATAATGGAATATTTGTGTGGGAGATAACTTTAAATAATGGCTCTAGCTGCTGTACTAATTCTTCTGGCATCTTTTCTCTTGTTGCTTTATACTCTGTATATAAATCATGTCTAAATGTAGGTTCTTTACAATCTAGAACAACGGCAATATAATCTGGCTTTTCATCTCTAAGCAGCTTAAATAAGGAATTCATAAAACCATAAATTGCAGAAGTATGCCTTCCATCTTTAGTAATTAGGGGATTGTTTATCATGGCAAAATGAGCTCGATATATTTGAGCCATACCATCAATCAAAAATAATCTTTTTCGAGGCATATTTAAATAGATAAAGAGTTATAATAATACGATACTCAATTTAACCCTATTTATCTATGATTCTATAAAAGTAAATATGCATATTTTGAATTTATTTATTTATTTTAATAAAATCATCAATTAAAAATTAATTCTGTATATATTAAATCAGCTGTATTATACTTATACTCATGGAAATTAATAAAATAATTATTATAACCATTGGAATATTCTTGATCGCTGTATTTCTTTATGATACATTTCAGAAGAAACATGCAATTTTAAGGAATTTTCCTATTATAGGTCATCTCAGATATTTACTTGAGATGATTGGTCCAGAGTTAAGACAGTACTGGATAGCTAATGATAAAGAAGAGATGCCATTTACAAGAGGTGAAAGAAGCTGGGTTTATGCCACGTCAAAACAACAAAATAGTAACTTTGGCTTTGGCTCTACTGAGTCAATGTATGAAACAGGTTACCCAATTCTAAAACACTCTGCCTTTCCAACTAAAAATAAAAAAGATAGCGAGGGTAAACCTATATATCCATCAATTAGCTGTGCCAAAAATATCGGTAAAAGCCATAATCGGAAGCATCCTTACAGGCCTCAGTCTATAATAAATATATCTGCGATGTCATATGGATCACTTGGTAAAAATGCTATTAGCTCATTAAATATAGGAGCAAAAAATGCAAATTGCTACCACAACACGGGAGAGGGTGGAATAAGCAAATATCATGGATATGGTGCAGATATCATATGGCAAATTGGTACTGGATACTTTGGATGTAGAGATAATAATGGAAACTTTTCTGAAACTTCATTTATACAATCTATAAAAAACAACTCTAATATAAAAATGATTGAGATCAAACTATCTCAAGGAGCAAAGCCTGGGAAGGGTGGTATTCTTCCTAAAGATAAAATAACATCAGAAATTTCAACTATTAGAGGGGTATCAAGCGATAAAGATTGTATATCTCCAAATAGCCATAATCAATTTTCAAATGTTAAAGAGCTCATACAATTTATAGAAAAACTAGCATCATTATCAGGCCTCCCTACTGGTATTAAATCAGCTGTTGGAAAGACAGATTTTTGGGAAGAACTAGCTTTAGAAATGAAAAAAAATAACAAGGGGCCAGATTTTATTACAATAGATGGTGGTGAAGGTGGAACAGGTGCTGCTCCAATGTCATTTGCTGATCATGTCTCACTACCATTTAAAATTGGTTTTGAGAGGGTTTATAAAATTTTTAAAGATCATCAACTCGTTAATGACATTACATGGATTGGTAGCGCTAAACTAGGCTTTCCTGATAGGGCTGTAGTGGCATTTGCAATGGGCTGTGATTTAATTAATATAGCGAGGGAAGCGATGCTATCTATTGGCTGTATTCAAGCACAAAAATGTCATACAGGAGAATGTCCTACTGGTATTGCAACTCATAATAGATGGCTACAACATGGATTAGATGTTCAATCTAAATCAGAAAGAGTTACACAATATATTCAAGGTTTAAATAAACAGATTACACAGTTAACATATGCCTGCGGACATCAACATCCATCCGATTTTACTGGAAATGATATTGAAATGTCTACCGATGTAAACACTTTTAATACACTAGAGAATCTTTTAGGATATAAAAAGGTCAAGGTACCAAACGATTTATAAAAATAAAAGAGGAAATATGACTTCAATTAAGCAAAATTTATCTGAAATAAGACAATATTTAACAAATAATAAACTAGATGCTTTTATAGTTCCCCATGACGACGAATATTTATCTGAATATATACCACCAGAAAATGAACGATTGGCATGGGCTACGGGCTTTACAGGTTCAGCAGGAATGGCTATAATATCTACAAATAAAGCCGCTGTATTTGTTGATGGAAGGTATACAATCCAAGTTAAAGAACAGGTAGATAGCAACTTTTTTGACATTCTAAATATAACTAAGGATCCATTATCTAAATGGATAACTCAAAATCATAGCTTAGGTGGAACAATAGGATATGATCCAAGGATGCATAGGGCTAATTGGAAAGATATTTTTCAAAAAACATTAAGCAACAATATAGTTTTACAGCCTCTCAAAGAAAACCCTATAGATATGTTCTGGAATAATCGACCTAAAGCTGTAAACGAGAAAGCTTTTCTACTTTCTGAAGAATATACTGGCGAATCAAGTTTTGATAAAAGAAAGCGACTTGGTGAAAAAATTAAAAAGAATAATTGCAGAGCTGCATTAATAACTCAATTAGACTCAATTGCATGGCTCCTAAACATTAGAGGTAAAGATGTTCCTTGCAATCCTGTTTTACTATCGCATGGAGTTTTATATGAAGATGGTATGTTTGATCTATTTATATCTAATAATAAAATTCCAGAAGGCTTTGAAAAACATGTCGGTAAAAAAGTTAATGTTTATGAACCTAATGAAATTAATTTACAATTAAAGAAAATATCTGGTTCTAAAATACAATTTGATAATACCAATAGTAATCTTTGGGCACAAAATATTATTAAGGAAGCTAGTTTAGAGATTGTAACTAAAGAGGACCCTTGTACTTTACCTAAAGCATGCAAAAATGATACTGAAATTAGAGGTATGAAAACCTGTCATATTAAAGACGCTGTAGCTGAATGCAATTTCTTATTTTGGCTAGATAATGAAGTTGAAGCAGGAAGGCTACACAATGAAGCTATTTTATCTGATAAGCTAGATGATTTAAGAACTAAACTAGAAGGTTTTAGAGGTAAAAGCTTTGGAACAATATCTGCAGCAGCAAAAAATGCTGCGATGTGCCACTATAGTCATACAAACTATGAAGTTCCTGGAAATCTTCAGCTTAATTCAGTATACCTTGTCGATAGCGGTGGACAATATCTAGATGGTACTACAGATATCACTCGTACAGTTGCAATTGGTGACCCTAATGATTTTATAAAAAAAACCTTCACACTTGTTTTAAAAGGTCATATTTCATTAGCTAATGCCCAGTTTCCTGAAGGTATTGGAGGTCAGCATCTTGATACACTTGCTAGACAATATCTATGGCACCATGGATATGACTTTGACCATGGAACTGGTCATGGAGTTGGATCCTATCTAAATGTACACGAAGGGCCTCATCGCATAGGAAAGGGAGCAAATAGTGTACCACTATTACCCGGAATGGTAGTATCAAATGAACCAGGCTATTATAAAGAAAATGAATTTGGAATAAGAATAGAAAATCTTATTTTCGTTAAAAAGATAGGCTCTGTGGATGGTAAAAATTTATTAGGATTTGAGAACCTTACATTTGTACCTATTGATACTCGTTTAGTTGATAGATCGCTAATGAATAATGATGAAATAAACTGGCTAAATAACTATCACAAAGAAGTTTATGAGAAAGTAAGTCCATTTTTAGAAGATGATGTATTAGAATGGCTAAAGAAAGCAACAGAGGGAATTTAACAAGCTTAAAGAAAAATCTATTTTTTATCCAGGATACTCTGTTTCGCCATTTATATATTTTGCAAATCGCTTAGGATCACTTCCATGAACTGGAGCATCACTATCCCAATCCCATCCTCCAAATTGCGTTTTTTGGTAATCATGGTATGCTTCCCTAATTTCAGATTGAGAATTCATAACAAACGGTCCATGTTTTGAAACTGGTTCTGATATAGGCCTACCTTGTAATAATAAAAGTTCCATCCCCTGACCCAGGTCCTGTATCTTAATATCTATATCAGGCTTTATCTCAACCTTGCTTTTACCTGAAATTCTTTCTCTATTCAACATGATATCACCACTATTAATTAGATATAATGACCTTACTGTAGCTTTATTTGTTTTAGGCATGACCCACGTTGCACCAGAACTTAATTTAATGTTCCATATCGCAACATCACTATCCTTATTAGCAGCCCACGAATCAGCAGGCGGTTTAGGAGAATAATTTTGGCCATATCTTCCAGAAATCAAGGTTATGGTTGATAGTTTTCCTGAGCTATCTTGAACATTTATAATGGGAACGCTATCAGCCCAAAACATTGTAAAATTAGGCTTAACTCGTTTACGCGATGCAGGTAGATTTAACCAAATTTGAAAGAAGCTCATAGGATTAGATTTAGTTTTATTAAACAAAGGAAACATTTCTGCATGTTGAATTCCATCTCCTGCTGTTAACCACTGTACATCTCCATTTCCATATCTGGCTGCAGAACCTAAAGAATCTGCATGATCAATAAGTCCCTCCCTAACAACTGTTACTGTTTCAAAACCTCTATGTGGGTGCCTGGGAAAACCTGGGACCTTATGTCCATGGTACATGCTCCAGCCATTCTTATTTGAAAAATCCTGCCCAATATCTCTACCTTGCAACGTCTCAATTGGTCCTAAAGAGCTATTACCTTTTGGATAATGGTCATTATGATGCACACAAAAAAGAAATGGATCCTTAGTAGGCCAAGGTCCTGACTCTGGTAATCTTTCTTTTTCTATAAGAGGATTATCTTTAAAACTTTTATCAACACTAGATTTAATTACCTGAAACTTGGATGCAACTGAACCAAGGACTGTTGATACGCCCATAAAACCTAATAATCTAAGTATTTCTTTTCTAGTAAAAGACTTCATAACTTAATAATTTTAAGAAATATTATTAAATGCAGACTCTAGCAATTCATCAACCTTGTTTGATAATTTTAAAAGCTTCTCATTTTCAGTCATTTTAAGCAATTCACTAGCTTTAGGAAAAACAATTTTTGAAGTACCGTTTTCATTATCGATAATCAAAATATTACATGGCATCAAAATACCAACCATATTTTCTAATCCTATCGCTTCATGGGCCAAGCCTGGATTACAGGCACCTAAGATTTTATAATTTTTAAACTCAAGGTCTAATTTAGCTTTAAAAGCATCCTTTATATTAATTTCAGTTAATATCCCAAAACCTACACCTGAAAGCTCCTTTCTTACAATTTCTTCGGCATCTTTGCAACTACTTATAATATCTTTTGAATATGAATATTCCATAATTAATCTCTCTATAATATATTTTAATTTACTGTTTATACATTTTTAAATTATTATTATTTTCTAATAAACTTAATTACTTATAAAAACTAATATAGCTCCTGAAACTGAAAGAAAAACACCTATCCATTTTTTCATAGACATAGTTTCCTTTAAAAATAGTACAGCCATAACAACAATGAATACTGTTGATAACTGATTATAGATAGCGGCCCTTCCTGCTAAAGTATATTTAAACCCAGCCAGCCAAAATATAACTGAAAGATAGGTGCCTAAAAATGCTCCAAAAACAATACTTTTCATCCTAAGACCAGTTTTAACAGTAGATATTAATCCTGATGGACCGTCTCTAAGAGCTAAAATCCCCATAGTTACACATAAACCTATACTAAACCTACAAAGAGCTATAATTAATATTGGATTATTTTCCATAATTGGACGTACAAGTAGCACCGAATATGCTGTAAGGAATTGAGCTATTATACCAAAGAATATACCTAAATATAATTTTTTTCTATCTAATACTTTTGGAGCTTTATAAGTCGTTACAACAATTCCAGCAATTACCAAGATGGCTCCTAGGTAAGACTGCAAGGTTATTGTCTCACGGAACATGATATAAGCAATAACAAAAATAGAAGGTGAATAAATCGTAGAGACTACCGCAAGAAGGCTTGATCCTAGCTTTTTAAGGGCGGTTAAAAAAAATATGTCCGCGATAGCCACACCTATAACACCGCTAATCATTAAAATCCATATTTCTGAAGAAGTAAAATTAGGAAATGGAATGCCTAAAAAAATTATACTAATAATAAAACCACACACTCCAATTAAATTTTTTATTACATTCATCTGATAGCTATCTAATTTCTTTGATGAAATATCAAATAATATGACAGCACTAGACCAGCAAAATGCGGTCATAATTGCGTATATATCTCCCATATTTATCTTCATATTTATTATGTTCAAGTATTATACTTAATAAAAAAGGCCTATCAGCAATAGACAGGCCTCATTATCAAATATAAATTAGAATTATTTTATAAGGATAATTTTTTGAATCGCAGTTTGTTCATTTGCAAATAGCTTAACAAAATATATGCCTGAAGGATTAGAACCAGCATTCCAGTTAATATTATAATTTCCAATGTACTGCTTAGTATTTACAAGCTCATCTATTTTCTTACCAGCAATATCATAAATTGAAATATTTACATACGAATTAACATCAATAGCATATGATATATTTGTTGATGGATTGAACGGATTAGGATAAACTTCATTTAATCTAAAAGAACCAGGAAGCATGCTACTTATTTCAACTACTTCTCCATTTGAAGAAGCAATGATTAAATCAGAAGGAACCGATGAAAAAGTAAATGACTTTGTATCCAAAAGCCCATTCAAATTAAAAACTACAACTTTCCCATTATCCATCATCATAAGATCTTGGCCATTTAAATTAGAAACTAACTCTCCACTAGCTTGAAATGCTCCCACGCTTCCCTCAAAATTAAGCATGCAACCATTTAGAGCTGCTCTAGTAGATGAATCAAAAGTATTTTCTCTAGCTGAACCAAGAACAATATTAACCATAGAAACTATGTCCACAACATTAAGTTGACCATCGCTATTTACGTCACCTGCAGAATAGAAATCACCTTCTAGTATCATATTTACAACCATTACTATGTCTACAACGTTCACCAACTGATCACCATTAACATCTCCAGATGCATACTCTACGCATGTAGAACAGCACTCACCTGCAGCAGGAGGCTCATAGTAGCCACCCTCACAAGGAACGCCCATCTGTTCAGCGCAATCAATAACAATTTCAACCCATTGTCCATCCCAACACTCCATAGGATTACATGGATTATCATAGTTCATTTCACCATCTTCACATTCACCGTTTCCAGTATCTTCACATTCAGAAATAGGTTCATCACAATTTCTCTCACAGCAGGTAGTAGGATAAAGCAATCCTTCACAACAGGTAATTGCTTCTCCACAAACAAGGTCTGCATCACAATCATTCTCAATACAAACTGAACAACATTCACCTTCAGAAGGAGGCTCATAATACCCACCTTCGCATGGAACGCCCATCTCTTCAGCGCAATCTATAACAAGTATAATAGACCATTCCCCATCAAAACATTCCATTGGCATACATGGATCCTCATAATTCATGTCACCGTCTTCACATTCATCGTTTCCAGTATCTTCACATTCAGAAATAGGTTCATCACAATTTCTCTCACAACAGGTTGTAGGATATAGCACTCCATCACAACATGTTATTGCTTCTCCACAAACAAGGTCTGCATCACAATCGTCTTCTGAATTTTCACAGTCATCACCTTCGCAGTCTACAACTTCACAAAAGCCCCACTCACTCCAAAAACAATCTAAAGTATCACTGCACTCCTCTTCATTTAAATAGTTGCATGGATTTAAATTATTATAGCCACAATATTCAATATATTCTACAACCCCATCTTCAACAACAATTTCAATCATCCATTCACAATCTTCTGCCTCTGAACATTCATCTTGGGAAAGGTCTCTGCAAAAATCTGCCTCACCTCCATCGCTACCATCTTCATCTGATCTATAGCATCCATATTCTAAATCCCATGAGCAGCCAGCTTCTCTACATTCATCTTCACTTTCAAAATACATACATTCATCTTGCCATTGATCTCCCTCTATACACTGGCCACCAGGCATATTAGGACTGCCTTCCCATTCGCAACCCACTGCCTCGCATTCAATTGAATTATCTATATCTCCACATTCAAATTCCCACTCACCTTCTTCATCTGGCCTAAAGCACCCCTCTTCATCATCCCATGCACAACCTGCTTCTCTACACTCATCGGAATTAGAATAATTTGAACAGTCTCTACTACTTTGAGTAAAAACAACACCAATAAGTAATAGTAGCCCGAAATAACGTTTTATATTCTTTAAATAATTAAATATCAATTTATTTACCTTTTTTAAATTTTTAATACAAATACACATATCTATATAACATAGTAATTTAATAAAACCACTATAAATAAAAAATATCTATATAGAATATTACACATTGTTACAAATTATTAAAAATATTTCTAAGGCAATGCGTTCTAATGTTCAATTTATTTTCCTCTCTAAAACTCTTATGATTATTAATTTAATTGAATTCCATTTATAAATAGTTAATGATATATTGAGTTTAAGCATTAAATTATTTCTATAAACAAGGAGATACTTATGAAAAAAATTATACTATATTCAACAACAATTTTAATATCAATTTCATTATGGAGCTGTTCAAATAAAGGTCCAAATCTTAACCCCGAGCCAAATAGGTCAACATTCAAAGATGCTCCTGATTGGTTTAATGAAAAACCTAAAAAAGAGGGCTATATCTACACCTCGTCTCTTGCAGAAAGTAGGAACTATCAATCTTCCTTAACCAAGGCTGCGGCAATAGCTCGAAGAGAGCTTGCAACAACTCTTGAGAGTGAGGTCAATGCGCTGACAGATCTAGTAAATAGAGAAACAGGATCTGGAATAGAATCAGAATTTATTACTGATTTTAAAGAAACTACTCAAGTAATTGTTTCAAATACATTACAGGGCGCTGAAGTAGTAAAGCAACAAACTATAGAACTTAAAACTGATGGTGGTAAAATATTTAGATCATGGGTTCTATTAGAGTATGATAAAGGCTACCAACAAAAAAAACTACTCGATGCCATCAAAGCAGATAAAATTCTTAGCGATAAACTAGAAGCATCTGAACTTGTAAAAGAGATGGAGGATAAGGTCGAAGCCTACAGGAAAAGGAAAGGTCAATAATTATAATTAAAAAAGCCTCCTTTACGGAGGCTTTTTTGTATAAATAGATTATTTTATATAAATTAATTACCTATAATATTATTTACCAATATTATAACATCTTGAATATTAATCTGACCATCAGAATTTAGATCTCCAGCATCAAATTGATCGGAAGATGGATCTAATAAATCTAAGACTATATTTACCAATAAGATAACGTCCTGTACATTAATATTATTATCCATATTTATATCACCGAGAACAACCATAGACCCTGAATCAACCTCCATAGAAACTGGTAACGATAGAGATCCTGCTGATGAAACAACTTGGACATATGCACTATAATCCCCTTCAATTAATCCAGAACTACTAGCAGTTACATTGATCAATTGAGTTTCTCCATCCAAAAGGGTACCAGAATCAGGTGAAATAGATAGCCAGTTAGGAGAATTTTTTAAGGATACGGTATTATCCTCTTCCAGCTCAGTATCAAACAAAACTTCGCTTCCTATATTTGAACTGGCCTGCATCCCAACTGAAGCGCTATAGGTTCCAATAATTGAATTATAATTTATATCAATATCACCAGTTGAATGTAAGACAATTTGAAAATCATAAAAGCTATTTTCAAAATTTGTCCACCAATGCGCGACTTCATTAAACCATATCACCATTCTTTCAGAATTACTGTGGTAATATACATTTCCAGAACAATATTCATTACAATTTGAGTTTACAGGATTCAGGTCATCCCAGAGACCAAATATTGCAGGACCAGCAATTGATGATGAAGGTATCCCAGTATTATCCCATTGATCACCGCTAACTCCAAATCCGACCCAACCATTTGGATTGATTGTTAATTGTGAAAAAGTATTACCATAAAATTGGAAATCAAATCCAATATCATATGGACCTTCTGAAGTATCATTATCTGTAAAATTAACTGGAGTGTTACTATCAGATATATCTATCCATGAATAAGATAGATTATCCTCAGTATTTGAATCAGTCCAAAAATAGCCGCCTCCATCAGGGCCCCCAATAGAACTTTCAAATGGAGAAGAATTAATGGTATAGCTTAATTCAGAATCAAGCTCTCCTGTATTAGAAATTGTAAAACTTGAACTCGCAGAAGCATCTATTTCTAATTCAAAGCTTATATCGCTAGCATTATAAGATAGCTCTGGATCAGGTATTTCAATAGCATCCATACCATCTAAAACATTAGCTCCTGTATTATCAGGATCTAAATAGTTCCTCATTCCATTTCCCCATGATGATGATACCTTCCCATATGTATCATATGTTAAACTTGTACAAGAAGCGGTACCTCCATATAGCTGCCCAACAATACGATGACTATTTCCATCAAAAAGAGGAGAACCTGAAGAGCCTGGCTCTGTTGTTCCATCATCCCAGCTATTAATATCCCAATAGTTTCCTGCATTTGATGCATTATTATAGTCAAAAGAAATTTTCTTTATATCTCCAGAGGGATGGTGTATGCATACTGGTGTTGAAGGTGTACTACCAGACGCATCCCAACCAGAATAATGAATATTATATGATTCTGGAGGTGTTTCATCTAATCTTAATAGCGCAAAATCTGAAGAAGAAGAATTTGCCAAGAGAGTTGAACCTTGAACCGTTTTATAGGTTGGCCCGTTTGAATTAGAGCATCCAGCACTTTCATATTCAAACATAAAAATCCAGTTTGATTCACCACCAAGGCAGTGATTTGCAGTAAGAAAGTAAGGGGTCAGATCCTGTCTAACATTATTCACTAATGCTCCACTGCAAAGTCTTGAGCCTCCACTAGTAAGTATCATTGCAACAGATCTTACTTCAGCCTCCCAATCTGAAAACTGTGAGCAGTTAACATTATTGTTACAAGATCCAGAATCACCATAGCCCCTTTCTTTATTAAAGAAAACATCTCTATATCCATGTACAACCGAGCTCACCTGAATTTCTCCATTAAACAATACATTCTCAGGCTCGAAATATTCAAGGATTGTTATATCACCTTCGGTTGGTGATGTTGAAAAAGATTCATGAATCTTATTATTTTCATGGGTAAAGGCACCGAGGACAGTATTCATTTCTTCATCGTAGACATACAGTTCAGCTCCCTCAGGTAGTATAAAACGATCATAAATTAAATTAAGAGAGTATGCATCTTCACTCTTTATTGACAGCCTCCATATTCTACCGCCTATAGCATCTTCCCAGACACCTGAATTTTCTAAATTATAATTAACCTCTATTGAGGCTCCGAATCTATAAGGCACATCCTTAGCCATTTCTAATTTATCCTCAGCTAAAAGTGACTCTTTATCAACTGAAGGTAGGACCATTGCTGGCAAACTTGAAACGAGTCCCTGCTGAACTGATTTAGGAGTACCTCCAGAACTAACCTGAGAAAATAATGGGTTTAAAAGTAACGTAATTAATGCAATTTTTAATATCGAATTGAACATAGATATCCTCTTAATTAATAGTTATAGATATTAGTAAGTTTAATAATAAATGATATTTTTTCTATTTATTTAGATGTAATTAAATGTTACAGCCATTTTAAAAGCTAAATAAGTGTATTATTTTTTTGCTTCATCGTTTATGCGTTTTTTTGATGCAGCCCAAGAGCAGATAATACAGTTATTCAAATTATGATTTCTAGCAGGACAGTGCTCTCTTCCAAAAAAAATGATCTGAAGGTGTCTAGCGTTCCAAGTTTCTTTAGGCCATAATACTTTTAAATCTTTTTCAGTCATTTCAACATTTTTTGCTTTTGAGAGTCCCCATCTAGCGGCAAGGCGGTGTATATGTGTGTCTACTGGAAACGCAGGTATTCCATAGCACTGGGCCATCAATACACTAGCTGTTTTATGACCAACGCCAGCAAGGCTTTCAAGGTAATCCCAATCTGGTTTAACCCCCCCACCATCTATTAATTGGTGGGCCATTTTATGTAAATTTTTTGCCTTAGTATTTGAGAGCCCAATCTCTCTTATAAGATTCTTAATGGTTCCCACATCAAGCTTTGCCATTTTTTCAGGTGTATCAGCAAATTTAAATAGTTCGGGGGTAACTTGATTGACTTTTTTATCAGTGGTCTGTGCAGAAAGCATCACAGCAACCAATAATGTATACGGACTTGAATGGTCTAAGGGTACAGGGGTCTCAGGATATAATTTATCTAGTATATTTCCAATTTTAAGTGATTTTTCATAACGATTCAACAAATCACCTATAGAATAATATTAATCAAAAGAACAATATCAAGTATACTTAAATCGGAATCAAGATTTAAATCTGCAGAATCTGAATATTCATTACCCAGAACTAAATTTACTAAAAGTACAACATCTAATACATTTAAAATACCATCATAGTTTATATCACCTAGTAAATTTTGATCTAGATCGATAGAGAATGCTGATAGTCCGTATGTACCAGCAATTAATTTTCTCGTTGGATTATGTATCTTTAAATCAATAACAGGAACCCTAGGCATGTTATATGAATGGCTTACCCATTCTAATCCACTGTTTGAAGTGAAAAAAATACCAGAATCTGTTCCAATATATATATGGCCCTCTCTTTCACTATCAAGAGCTATGCAATTAATAGGTATTTCAGGAAGGTTTGAGCTTACACTTTCCCATGAAGCCCCTAAATCAGTTGACATAAAAATATGAGACAAAGGCTCATCCCAACGAAATCCAGAAAGCGTTACATAAATTTTTTCATTTTCAAATGGATCAAATGCAACCCTAGTTATCCATCTTTTAGGGAGTGCGCTAGATATATTTACCCAAGAACCTCCACCGTTTTGAGTGATATGTAGGTTTCCATCATCAGTTCCAGCTAATACTATTTCATTATCATGCATAGAAAGAGCAAGAGTCGTTATAGTATGATAAGAACTTCCATCATCACCATCAGTTAAATCCTCACTTATTGGGAGCCAATTATTTCCACCATTTTGTGTTTTCCATACTCTATATGTTCCAAAATAAAGTGAAGATGGATTTTCACGGTCCATGATAACCGGTGAAGACCAATTAGTTCTATCATCGTTCCAAACATCACTAATATTATTCATTGAGGCTCCACCATCAGTTGACTTAAAAAGGTTTCCCCATTGATACTCAGCATAGATAATATCAGAGTTTTCTGGATCAACAATTGTATAGAAGCCATCACCACCTAATATAGCGCTCCAGTCATCAATTGAACCTGTCAATGTTCTAATGGTATTATTGTCCTGGGTTCCTCCATATATCCGATACGGCAACTGATAGTCGACTTCAATAGCATAAAATTGAGTAAGAGGTATATTATTTATATGCTGCCATGAGCTACCATAATTTTCACTGGTATACAGGCCACCGTCATTTCCAATCAAAATTTTTGATGTATTAGGATCAATTATCATAGCATGATGATCTACATGAATATCATTAGAGTTCCAGTACCCTGCAATCGCTTGCCAACTATCACCACCGTTTTCCGTCATGACAAGATCAACACCTAATGCATATACCCTATCAGGGTCACTTGGATCAATACGAAGCTGACCAAAGTACCATCCAAATCTTGAGCTCATATCTCTAATAGAATTATCATTAGTTTGAGACCAGCTATTTCCAGCATCTTCAGTTTTATATATTCCTAAAAATGAATAGTCTTGATCTGCATCTATATGCTGATCATAAAAGGCATATAGTATATCAGGGTTAGAAATAGATATATCAATACCAATTCTGCCAACATCATCTCCATATGGCAATCCATTTTCAAGCTCAATCCAACTATCACCGCCATCAATTGTTTTCCAAACACCAGATGACTCTCCACCAGATTTTCGATAGTTTAGACCTCTTGTTCTCTCCCACATCGCTGAATACAATATATCTGGATCTGTTGGATGCTGAACTAGATCAATTGCCGCAGTAGAATCATTTAAAAATAGCACCCTATCCCACGACTGACCACCATTTAAAGTTCTGTAGATACCTCTCTGACTGTTTGAAGAAAATAGCGTTCCACAGGCAGCCACAAAAACTCTATCTGAATTATTATAATCAACAATTATGCGTCCCACATAGGCCGATGATTCTAGCCCTATATGCTCCCAATTACTTCCTCCATCAATAGACTTCCACATTCCATTACCTAAGAAGCTATAGCTAGAAGCATTAGCCTCACCAGTACCCGCATATAGCACTTGAGAATTATTAGGATCTAGAGCTATATCTCCAATACTTATTATAGGCGAATCCTTGAAAATATGCTCCCAGGAGCTACCATTATTTATTGTTTTATAAATGCCACCCGATGCTGCCGCAACGTATACGGTGCTAGGCTCATTTATATCATAAGCGAGATCGGTTATCCGACCACCAATATTCTCAGGGCCAATAGCGGTCCACTCAAGCTCTCTTGAAGAGTTTCTTTGATGGAGATTTTGTGCATCTTTTATAGCTTGAAGATAATTTTCTTGTTTTATTTTCGCATATGGGTAGGTTCTCTGGTGGCCCATCCACTCATTAGGAAGAGCGGCCGGTTCTTTAGGGATATCTTGTCCATGAGGTGTTTTAATATAAGGATGCTTATAATTTGCTTTTTTTTGAGAGGTCGAATCTTTATTAATTATAAAAAAAACAACTAAACCACAAACAGCCAATAATAATACTTTTAAACTTTTATTCATCATTCATATTTAATTAACAAATAATTCTTACACAAAAATATACTTCTATATTAAATATGCTATACTTCTAAAATCAAATTCATAAGCTGAATAACATCCAACACATTTACAATGCTATCTCCGCTTATGTCAGCAGCAGAATCATATTCTTCAGCGCCAAGAATAATATTTACCATGATTATAATATCTTGAACATTTAAAACGCTATCACTGTTCAGGTCTCCTGTTACCGTCTCATCTTCGGAGCAGACCAGGTTCAACATAAAGTCCCGTGTAAAATCAACAGTAATATTCATGTTCGCATTAGAGTCATTAAAAGGGTTATGATCATACCCATCAAAGGTATATAGATCACTGCTATTTCCAAGAGAGAGCATAGTCTCATTTATAGCATAGCTACCATAAACCTGCATGTCTAAACCAAATAAGGTTATAAGTCCATCTCCATATGGAACAATGGTATCATCTGTTCCATGTACGCTAACAATTGGGAGGTCATCTTCAACGATCCAGTCCTTATCTCCTACAGCACCGCATAAATTTATAACTCCATGAAAATGACTAGCGTAGCCTTCATTTCCACTAAAGCCCTCTAGCCCTCCATTTTCCGCTACATAGTTAACAATACTTGAAGGGATTTCACTATCCTCATTTAAATAAGCAGCGTTAACAGCCACAATCCCACCAGCTGATACACCTCCAGCATAGATCCTGTTTGAGTCAATTCGATAATCATTCGACATCTCATCATTCATTCTAAAATATCGAATGGCTCCTTTTAAATCATGCATTCCTTTTGCTGTAGCCCTATAGGCCGTTTCAGTGTTAGGGAACCAAATAAGATCGCTTGTTAAACGATAATCAATTGCCGCTGCGACATAGCCCATTTTTGCATATCGAGTACAGAGCTCTACAATATCCGCATTGTTCTTAGAGCCAGCAACAAAGGATCCACCGAATAGAAAAAAGACCAATGGACGATCTTCTAGACCATCACCTACCGGTTGATAGATATCCATATAAAGATCCTGCCACTCATTCTGTCCCCAAATATTAGGATTATAGTTGCCCCCATAGAGAACATTACTTGCAATCTCTACATTGCTAAATATCTCCCCAGCATAGCGCTCTCCATCACAATCATTCTGCGAAAAAAGAGAAGAAATTAATAGTATGTTTAAAATTATTCTAATCATAAAATTATATAATTTGTGAGGGTAATCTACGAAAGAATTAGGGTTTTATTATATAAAATACTAAATAATAACCCTAAACTCATTAAACCAGTTAATCGTTCGCATAAAAAGCCTACTAAGGAGTCTAATAAATAGTAAATTTGTTTAATAAAAAAGGTCTCTATTGCAAATTAGGGTTTATAAACTTTCTGTATATTTAATATATATTTCTTTATTTACACTAACCTTGTTCCAAGTTTCTTTTAAGATTAGATTAATCTTTTGATCAATCATATTTTGTATTTGATATCTATACTCTTTGTATGCATAATAATCAGTTTTAGATATACCACTAATTATATTTTGAAAATAGACAATTGGATTCAATTTGTATAAACTATTTATAAAATTATTTTTCTTATCACTTGACTCTTCAACTATATAAGCAATTTTTTTATTTTGGATATTCACAAGAGCAGATAAACTTCTATTGATTATCTTTTTATCTAACTTTATATCAGATGCACTTACTGTATTTTTTAAACCTGGAAACTCCTTTAATAGACTTACATTAAGGGTATCTATCGATAACTCAAAAATCTTATCACTTTCATCTCGAACAACATCAAGATAGTCCGTCATATAATTCACAGGATGTTTAAAGGATGTGATTTGATGAATAGTACCGGGAACAATAATACATAAAGCCATCCATAAAGAAATCATTTTTATCGCCTGATCCGAGCTCCCATTTCCATATAGATTTATAAAATAAAATATAGTAAACCAAAAAAGGAGATATAATGATATAATCATTAATAAATTAGTAAACCTCAAAGTGTCAAACTGAAAAACTCCAGTTAAGAATGCATAAGGAACTAATAAAGTTAATATTAAAATATATAGACAAATAAAATAAAATGAAAAACGAGAAAGTAGCCAGCTCCCTTCAGATATACCGCTCAAATAAATAAAATTATCAAATCTGAGATCCTTTTCGAAGCCACCAATATTAAATAGTAAAATAATCATTAGTATTGGACATAGATATATTAAAACAAAATTAAAATCTAATGTTCCAATTGCCAAGCGTTCCGGATTTGCAATTTCCTCAGCGAGGTCACTATCAAAAACTGTACTCCAATTGGTAACTCGTTTATAAAACCCATACTGCTCTGCTTGGCCAATACTAAAAAACATCATTGGAGATGGATACTTAAAAACATATGAGGGTATGCTCCAAATTGCCCAGTATGGTACTGAGGGATCGCGCCTAGAACTTTTTCCAATACCCTGATCTAGTTCTTCATATTTAAGTACCATTTTATTAATTGATTTAATATTATCAGCCTTTATTGATAATATTTCATTATGGTGTTTTTTATATAAATCATAACCATTTTGACATCCATAGATAGCTGCTAATACAAATAATATTAACGCAACCATTTTAAAAGGAGACCTTAATAAATGAATAAATTCAGTCTTAGATATTTTGTAGAATTGATTCATGTATTTTTTTATTTGAGTTTATAGCTATTATTAAAAATGTCCACCATATTAAAAAAAATATATCTAGCCTATAATGATTTATATTCTCTGATATTTGGGGAGTCTTAAAATGAAATCCTTCAACAGACTCAAAAAATGAACTATCAACGGTCCAGCTCCAATCCCCTGTTTTTGATCCTCCATACGCATGCTTATCATTAAGCGCTTTTATAAGATATCTCCTATAGTCTTCTGCTTTTTTTAAAAAATCAAGATGATGAATCATATCGGTTCCACAAAACCCCATACTAGCACTCTGCAATGATGCAAAGGGATTAAACAAACCTGAAATCTGATAAAGTATCTTTTGCTTTTTAAGTGTTGCATAATTGCTTCCAAAATATTTATCCCAAACAATATTCCCATATTCTTCATCTTCTTGCATAACAATTCCATCAAAATTAATAGGCAGCTCTGATAAGCTATCAACTCTATATTCAGCTAAAAATTTCTTTTTCAATTCCTCTCTTCTTTTATCATATGGATTATGTCCATCTATACCTTTTGAGCGATCTTCTTTCATGGACGTCTTAAACTCCTGCCTACTTGGTAGTGGATGAATTTTTTCTACTGAATTACCCCATATTCTTGGGATAAAAATAGTCCAAACTATCCACAAGGCTAATATTGTAGACAAAGATGAGGTATTACTCCTGAAGGCCGCAGAAAAAAATGTAGCCAAAGAAACAATTATATAATAGTAGAGTCCATATGAAAAAAAGATTAGCGATAATCTTTGAAAAATTTCTAAGCTAATACTCCCAAAAATACTTTGAGCTACCAGTGTCGCTAAAAGTAAAAAGAGTCCATAAATCCATATGCTGAACGACTTTATAAAAATTAATGCGCGCAATGATATGCCTTGAAATATTAAAAGTTTTAGCCTAAGGGTTTCTTTCTCACTGCTTATAGTTGAATATGCTAAAAATATAAGAAATAACGGAATTACGTACTGTAAAAGTAAAGATGATTTAAGCTTCCCAAATTTTGAAATAGATAATGATTGTGACGCCTCAGAGTATACAATTTCATTTTGAACATGGCCTTCAAGCTTCAGCACATTCCCAGTAACCTCATTGACCCCACTATCTATACTATTCAAAGAATTAATTGGTTTAAAAGCGTATGAACCATAGTGCGCGGCCTGATGAGGGTTCATAGCCTCTAAATTTTCCCACTTTTGACGTATATGTTTTTGCGCCTTATCTCGATTTTTATTTTGGTTATTACCCTGAGCGACCCCTAGCCACACAACAATAAATAAAGTGAGCCCAAAAAAGATTGTTAAGTATACAAATATTTTACTTCGAAAAAGATTTTTCCATTCATTAATGAGGACATGTATCATAATAAAATTTAAAAAAATTAATTTTGCATATAATCAATGTAAATATTTTCTAATTCATTTGTAGATACATCAGATGTATCCATTTCTTTTAGCAATTTACCTTTTTTAATTATTCCAATACGATTACAAGTTTCGCGAACTCTAAAGATATCATGTGAAGCCATTAAGATTGCCGCACCATCAGAAGATAATTTTTTAAGCAAAATAGAAAGTTCGTTACTAGCCACAGGATCTAAACCGCTCGCAGGCTCATCTAGTAAATAGACTTGGGCCTGCTTTGCAAACGCAATTGATATACCCACCTTTTGACGCATTCCTTTTGAAAATGCTTCTATTCGTTTATAATGAGCACTACTATCTAATCCACATTCCTGTAAAAAACCTTCAAGCTTGGAATAGCTATAGCTTTTACCAGCAAGCTTACAAAAATAATCAAGATTTTCAATTGCTGAAAGGTAGGGATATAGATTTACATTTTCTGGTATATATCCAATATACTTTCGAGCTTCAGTATAGTTTAAACTCGTATTTATTTCATTAATATATGCTTCCCCTGAATCAGGTTTTATGAAACCAAGTAAAATGTTTATAGTCGTTGATTTCCCGGCTCCGTTAGAGCCAAGTAGTCCATAAACTTCTCCTGATTTTATATCTAAAGAAAGATGATCTATCACCTTATCATCATTAAAAGATTTTGTAATATTTTGAATACTAAGATTTATTTTCATTTTATACCTATAGAGCTTAACTAAGCTTTAGCATGAACTTCAGCACCCATCATCTTTCCAGGTTCCAGATTCAGTGATATCTAAATGATTTAAAGTACCATTATATTCTTTACTTAGCCATTTAGAAACATCGCTATGGCTCCACTCTTTATCACCCCAGCCTAGCTCAATTTCTTTTGGAAGCTTTTCTAATGACTGGCCATTTTTACTCCATTCAATATTTGTTATTTTTAAAACAGGAAATTCATTATTATCCATCTATCTCTCCTTTTAATAAATACTCAATTCTAAGATATCAACAACATTCATTGGCCGCACATTGACAAAATCTAAGATTATAAAGATGCAGTCCAATAAGTGAAAATGAAGGTAAAAACTTAAAATTTTGTGAAAGATAAATCCATTGATAATTTGC
>MDSW01206641.1_pt1 | contig 29857 bp, 26 predicted proteins | sample 811171 | NCBI WGS metagenome assembly MDSW01 (sample SAMN05326641, study PRJNA326480) | marine metagenome | isolation source: seawater | place: Atlantic Ocean: North West | collected 2012 | reverse complement strand
TGCGGCCTTCGACCGGGAAAGCTTCCTGGAAGGCCATTTGACCCCGGTGTTCTTCGGCTCCGCGCTGCGCGACTACGGCATCGAGGAACTGCTCGACTTCATCGCGGATTATGCCCCCCCTCCGCATTCCCAACCGGCCACCGGCGGGCGGACCATCCGGCCGGACGAGGACAAGGTCTCGGGCTTCGTCTTCAAGGTGCAGGCGAACATGGACCCCAAGCACCGGGACCGGATCGCCTTCGTGCGCCTGTGTTCGGGCACGTTCAAGCGCGGCATGAAGCTGAAGCACGTGCGTGCCGGCAAGGTGATCGCAGTCACCGCGCCGATCTTCTTCTTCGCCGAGGAACGCGAGATCGCCGAGACCGCCTATCCGGGAGACGTGATCGGCGTGCCCAACCACGGCCAGCTGCGGGTCGGCGACACGCTGACGGAGGGCGAGGACATCCACGTCACCGGCCTGCCGGCCTTCGCGCCGGAAATCCTGCGCCGGGTGCGCCTGGGCGACACCATGAAGGTCAAGCAGATGCGCCAGGGCCTGCAGGATCTGGCCGAGGAAGGCCTGGTGCAGATCTTCAAGCCGGACATCGGCTCCAACTGGATCGTCGGCGTCGTCGGCATCCTGCAGCTCGATGTGGTGGTCGACCGGCTCAAGGCGGAATACGGCGCGGAGATCGGCTTCGAACCGGTCAACTACGCCACTGCCCGCTGGATCGAGACCGACCCGGCAACTCTGCAGAAGATGATCGAGAACCACCGCATGTCGATCGCCGAGGACCGTGACGACCGGCCGGTGTTCCTGTTCAAGAACGCCTGGGAAGTCGGCTATATCGGCGAGAAATACCCGGACGTGAAGTTCCGCGAAACGCGCGAGATCGTGCACGAGGGGTGAGCGATCCGAGGTGCGGCTCCGCCTCGGAGCCGGTTTGTTGGCTACAACCACACCGCAAACTCCGCCGTCATTGCCGGACTTGATCCGGCAATCCATGCCGTGACAGTTCCATTCGTTCAGGACGTGCTGGCGGCACGGCAACGGCATGGATGCCCGGATCAAGTCCGGGCATGACGGAGTACCGTATTGGCGGGAGAGCGCATTCCTCAGGGTCTTCGGCAATCCCCGCATTCGTGCGGGGAGCCGATCCCCTCTTTACCTGACCGTGCCTTGCTTCCGTCGCCAGCGGCCTGTTACTCCTGAGCGCCCCCCTGCCCCCTGTTTCCGGAACACCGCAAAAAAGCGGCGTATCCGGAACCCATCGATCAAGGACCATGGCATGTCACAAGACGACAAATCCCGATCCGGCGGCTTTCCCTCGCTTAAGGCAGGATCAACGGACCCGGACGCAATCGCGGACTATTACGACGATTGGGCCAAATCCTACGATGAGACGCTTGCCGCGTGGGACTATCAGGCGCCGAAAGATGCCGCCGCCCTGCTCGCGCCTCATCTTGCCCCGAAGGCGCATATCCTGGACGTCGGCTGCGGCACCGGACTGGTCGCCGATGCGCTGAGCCGGTTTGGAAATTTTCACATCGACGGCATTGATATCTCGGCTGAATCGCTCAAGTTGGCGGAGGCGCGCGGCGGCTACGAGAAGCTGGTGTGCCACGATCTTCAAAAACACCCCCTGCCGCTTGAAGACGACAGCTACCACGCCGCCATTTCCGTCGGGGTTCTGACCTATATCGCGGATGCGGAAGCGCTGTTCCGCGACCTGTGCCGCTGCGTACGGACCGGCGGGGGGCTTGCCTTCACCCAGCGCACCGACCGCTGGGAGACGCTCGATTTCGCCGCGATGATCGCCACGCTCGAAAGCGACGGCCTGTGGACCCCGCTCCATATCAGCGAACCGCGCCGGTATCTGCCCGAGAACGAGGATTTCGCGGATGATATCAAGATCATCCATACGCTCTGCCGGGTTGGCTGAAAGGGAGTTCTGACCTCCCCTCCGTCGTCATTGCCGGACTTGATCCGGCAATCCATGCCGAGACGGTTCCGTTCGCAAGGACATGCTTGCGGCATGGCAACGGCGTGGATGCCCGGATCGAGTCCGTGCATGACGGCAGAGAGTGTGGCTCGTCAGTAGGTCCTGCACACGTCATTCCTAATCCGCGGCCGCCCGCATGAACCGACCGGAAGGGCATCAACCGATCCGGTCAATTTGCGTCAAACCTTAACTCTTACGTTAGGTAAGTATTTTCGGTTGCAATGATGTAATTCGCACCTCGCCTGACGTGCCGGCAGAACCGGCCGTGCGGCGGTCCGTTGACGGTCCGGGACGCCGTATCATGACCATACGCAGTTTCAGTACCACTCGGGATATACTCCGCTTCGAGGGCGGAGACAGGGCATCCTACTGGCGAAAATTTTCCATGCTGCTCGCGCTGTCTGTGATCATCGCGACCATGGGGCTTATCCGTAATTCCGGCGCGGTCGTTATTGCCGCCATGCTGGTCGCTCCACTGATGACGCCCATCCTCGGGATCGCAGCCGCCATCCTCATGGGCTGGATCGGTCGGGCCTTCAAGCTGCTCCTGATCGTGTGGTCGGCGGCGGCCTTGAGCATCCTGATCGCCTGGCTGATCGTGTGGATTTCGGACGTGCCGCTCGGGATCTTCATTCCCGACGAGGTGATCAACCGTTCCGACCCCGGCGCGGAAGATCTGGTCATCGCCCTGGCGGCAGGGGTGGCGGGGGCCTATGTGCAGATCCAGAAGGCGGAAGTCAGCCTGTTGCCCGGCGCGGCCATAGGCGTGTCCCTGGTGCCGCCGCTGGCGGCGGCCGGCGTCCTGTTTTATTTCGGCGAGACGTGGCGGGCCTATGAAGCCACCTTTCTGTTCGCAACCAATTTCGGCGCGATCATCCTGTCCGCCAGCCTGGTCTATGTCATCCTCGGGCCCCGGGAGAACCTGTGGCGAAGCGCGCGGCGCAGGATCCGCTTCTCGCTCGGCATCGGCGTAACGGCAGCCTTTCTTCTGGCTGTCGTGGCCCATCTCTTCACGTCCACCTATTACCGCTATACCGAGACCGGGGTGGAAGCTGACCTTGCCCGCAAGATCAAGACCTGGGCAGCGCCGGTGTCCGTCGAGATCCTCAGGGTCGATGTCCAGGCCCGGCGCCGGCTCGCCGAAGTCTGGGTCCTGGTCGATCTTCCCATGGAAGCGCAATACAAGATCTCATCCGTTTCGGACCTGCTGCCCGCACATTTGAAGCAGACGCCCTTCAAGAACATCATGCGGGAAGTGCTGGGCAAGGACTACACAATCGTCGTCCGCTACCAGACGCGAATTGCCTGGCTGATTGATCTGGACACCGAGGAACGCCAACCGGCACCGCTTACGGACAGCCTGAAGCACTGAAGACCGAACATAGAGCCACAAACCCCTCCCTCCGTCGTCATTGCCGGACTTGATCCGGCACGGTTCCGTTCGCGAAGACCGAGCCTGCGGTAAGGCAACGGCATGTATGCCCGGATCAAGTCCGGGCGTGACGAACAAGGCGGAATAAGATGAGGGTGCCTTCCTCCCCCGCACCGCTTATCCCCACGGATTAACCCAACGACAGTTTACCGCTCGACATTTCGCCATATTGCAGTGCAATATAAACGGTTCAGAGGTTTCGGAGAGACCAACAGCGGATCACAGAGATGAGTAATTTCAAGACGATCATTGACTTGTTCGGACTGACACCGGAAGAAGCCGCCAGCTATCTGAAGGCGGAACCGAGCGACATTATCCGCTGGTGCGAGACCGCGGACAGCCCGCCGCTGGACGTCTGGCGGCAGTTGGTGAAGCTGTTCGACACGATCCGCTTTGCGGCGGAAGAGGCCGCCAAGGCTGCGGATCTCGACCGTATGGACGCAACCGACCTCAACCGGATCGCGATGACGCTTCCCGAACAGGACGGCGCTCTGGAAGGCCCGCGCCGGGCGATCACCGCCATGGCCGTCACCTCGCTCGCCCGGGTCTTCGTATAATTATCACAGGCGTTCCGGACAGCTCGAAACGGGCGGACACGTTTAGCAAACTCTTGAGCATAACCATGGCAAGTGCCTTGGCATTGCCCGGTATTTTGGCATTCTATCTGGACTGCGTCCTGGAATTCGGGCGATTCGCGGGCTTTACGTCACGATCATCGGATCGATCGCCCGGCCGGTCGACGCGGAACGTCTGTGCACGACGTCACCAGATCAAGCCGCCGGGAAAGGCTTCAGACCATGGCTCACGAAATCAAGGTGATTGCCGAAATCGGCTGCAATCACAAGGGCGACATGGACATCGCCAAGGAGATGATCCAGGTCGCGGCGAATGTCTGCCACGCCCATGTGGCCAAGTTCCAGAAGCGCAACAATCGTGAACTGCTGTCCGGTTCCGAGTTCGAGACGCCCCATCCGGTCCCGCACAACTCCTACGGCGCCACCTATGGCGAGCACCGGGAGTTCCTGGAATTCACTGCGGGCCAACACAAGGAACTGCAGGAAGAGTGCAGGCTGGCCGGCATCGACTATTCCACCTCCGTATGGGACCTGACCTCGGCGAAGGAAATCGTCGCCCTGCAGCCAATGCTGATCAAGATCCCGTCCGCCACCAACCAGCATTTCGAACTTCAGGACTATCTCTGCCGCAACTATGACGGCGAGATCCATGTTTCCACGGGCATGACGACCCGGGCGGAAATCGCCCGGATGGTCGAGTTCTACGAGGAACGCGGTCGGGCGAAGGACCTGGTGGTCTATGCCTGCACCTCCGGCTATCCGGTGGAATTCGAGGATGTCTGCCTGCTGGAAATCAACCGGCTGCAGGAAATCTACGGCGACCGGGTCAAGTCGATCGGCTTTTCCGGGCACCATCACGGCATCGCGACCGATATCGCCGCCATGACCGCCGGCGTCCTCGGCTTCCAGCGCTACGGCCAGGGCGTCCTTTCCTATATCGAGCGCCACTTCACCCTGAACCGCACCTGGAAGGGCACGGACCATGCCGCCAGCCTGGAGCCGGACGGGTTGCGCCGCCTGTGCCGCGACCTGCGCAATGTCTCCAAGACGCTTCGCTACAAGGAAAAGGATCTCCTCGACGTGGAGCAGGTCCAGCATGACAAGCTGAAATGGCAGGAAGCAAAGCAGCGCGGACAGATCCGGCAAGTCTCGTAACATGAGGGTCGTCGCGGTCATTCCGGCCCGCGGGGGATCGAAAGGGCTTCCGGGCAAGAACATCCGTCCGCTCGGCGGCGTGCCGCTCGTTGCCCGCACCGTTGACGCCGCGCTCCATGCCGCCTCAATCGAGCGCGTCTTCGTTTCCAGCGACGATGTGGAGATCCTGAAAGTGGCCCGGGCCGCCGGGGCGCATGCCATCGTCCGGCCCTCAGAGATCAGCGGATCCACCGCCAGTTCCGAATCCGCCCTGCTGCATGCCCTGGAGCACCTGAAGGCGGACCAAGCCGGCCTGCCGGACATTCTCGTCTTCCTGCAATGCACCTCGCCGTTCACGACTTCGACGGACATCGACCTTGTGGTCGACACGATGCTCCAGAAAGAGGCCGAGAGCGCGTTTTCGGCGGTCGAGGATCACGGCTTCATCTGGCAGGAGGACAGTGCCGGTTTCGCCGAAGGCATCACTCACGACCATACAAAGCCCCGGCAACGCCGCCAGGACATGACGCCGCGCTACCGGGAAAACGGGGCGATCTATGCCATGCGCGTGGAGCCGTTCCTGGCAGAGCAAACCCGGTTCTGCGGCCGCACGGTTCTGGTTCCGGTGACCGCGCCGACCATCGAAATCGACACCCCGGAAGATTGGGACATGGCCGAGGCTTTTGAGGTCTCCCGAAAGGTCCTGCCGCCGCGCCGGGAGCCGAAGACTGGCCGGATCAAGGCAGTGGTGACCGATTTCGATGGCGTCCACACGGATGACCGGGTGCTGGTCAGCCAGGATGGCCAGGAAGCGGTGCTGTGCAGCCGGCGGGACGGCATGGGGATCGAACGCCTCAGGGACCGGGGCGTCCGTCTGCTGATCCTGTCCAAGGAAGCCAACCCGGTGGTGAAGGCCCGCGCGGCCAAGTTGAAGATGCCGGTCCAGAACCACGTGGACGACAAACTTTCCGCCCTGGACGCCTGGCGCACCGAGCACGGGCTGGAATGGGCCGAGATCGCCTATATCGGCAATGACATCAATGACGTTGCCTGCATGGCGGCCTGCGGTCTGGCCTTCGCGCCCGCCGATGCTCATGCCGATGCGCTTGCCGTAGCCGATATCGTGCTGGAGGCCTCCGGCGGAAAGGGGGCCTTGCGTGAGATGAGCGATACACTGCTTGCCCGGCAACTGATCGCGTAAGGCAAGTCAGCGAGGACGAGGAGTTCAGGCGGCTTCGTAGCCCCTGGGGTTCTTGCAGACCCAGTTCCAGGTGTCGTGACACATGGCCTCCAGATCGCGCTTCGCCCGCCAGTGGATCACGTCCGCCGCCTTTTCGATACCTGCGTAGCACTCGTCCACATCGCCGTCGCGCCGCGGGGCCATGACATAGGGAATGGTCCGGTTCGACGCCCGCTCAAAGGCATGGATCATCTGCAACACGCTGTAGCCGGTGCCCGTGCCCAGGTTGACCGTGTAGCAGCGGTTGTCCTCCGTCGCGCTATCCAGCGCGTCATGAGCGGTGAGATGGCCCTCGACCAGATCCATGACGTGAATATAGTCGCGCACGCCCGTGCCGTCCGGCGTGTCGTAATCATTGCCGAACACCTGCAGGCACTCGCGCCGGCCGATCGCCACCTGCGCGATGAAGGGCATCAGGTTGGCCGGAACGCCGAGGGGATCTTCTCCGATCAACCCGCTCGGATGGGCGCCGACCGGATTGAAATAGCGCAGGATACCGAAGCGCCAGCGGTCGTCGCTGGCCGAAACGTTGCGCAGCATGTCCTCCACCATCAGCTTCGTCCGCCCGTAAGGATGACCCGGCGCCAGCGGATGGTCCTCGGTCACGGGGAAGAACTGCGGCTGGCCGTAAACGGCGGCCGTGGAGGAAAAGATCAGCCGGTGAACGCCCGCGGCGGCCATGGCCGACAGGAGCCGGTGCGTACCGACGACGTTGTTGTCGTAGTAGTCCAGTGGCCGGTCGATGGACTCCCGGGGGATTTTGCTGCCGGCGAAATGAACCACGCTGTCACAGCCGTAGCGCCGGAGAATGCCTTCCACGGCCGCCTGATCCCGGACATCGACCTTCTCGAAAGCGATCTTCCGGCCGGAAATCTCGCCGACCCGCTGCAGGCTTTCGGTTCTGGAGTTGCTCAAATTGTCGAGTACGACGATATCATGCCCTGCGGCCAGAAAGGCCACGCAGCAATGAGATCCGATATATCCGGCGCCGCCGGTGATCAGGACGGTCATGCGTTGCCCCAACGCCTCAACATGGCGCTTTCCCGTTTTGCTGTTGAAATTCTAAAAACATCATTGCGACCCACAGAAGTGCGGCAAACCTTCTGTGCGAATACCAGAAAAGAATGGACAGCTCCTAAACTGCGGGACAGCAGAGGCGGAACAGCCGAATACCAAGCCTCCTGCCGATGTTTTTTTCCGCGCACGCACACTGCAATTTCTTGACTGCCTGCCGGTCATTTTCGCTACCGCCTCAGAGCTAAAAAAGGCGAATCCGCTTCTTGAAGGTGGGGTGTGCCGCTTGGTTCGCTGGTTGGATGAAATCACCGTAACACTCGTCGCCCCAAGGAAGACAATGGATAACCGTCGACGTTATTGTCCGATGATCGGTAGGCAATTCATCGGAATAATCTCGAGATTAATGTAAAGAAACACCGACATAATCAATAAATCCAGAATCTTTTGCCCCCCCCTTTTGACGCAATAAAATATACAAAATTATGAAGATTATTTGATAATCAAATTTCGTATAAATAATGTATTCAAAATTTGAATTCAAATATGGAGGGATAAGAACAACCCCAGAGACAACGAAATGACAGATATAGACAACTTAACAATTTTTCCGACTTCGGTCATCGCAAGTTCCTATGGTGCAAAATCCGGCAGAAGGCTCCTCGCCAAAGCGGGAGAGGATTGAGCATCAGGTCAATTGCAGACAGGAGGCAAAATCGCAAGCAAAGTCGCTCTATTGATCATCCGTCGCGATACGGGATCTAACGGGGAGTCATCTGAAATGAAATAGGGGGAGTGGTGCCGGAGGCGGATTCACTTCATGCCATAAGTATTTAATTACAAAAATATATTCAATATTTTGAAATTAATAACACCCCCGAAAATACCCCCACTTCGGATCATACCGGTGGTTCGGCTCCCATTTCCCACAGGTTTTCGTCTCTCGGGGGCAACGTTCTTGCCGAAAATGGTTTGCTCTGGCTGCCATCGATCATGAGCTTCACATACATATCGTAGTTGGGCAAGTTCACCAGATCGGTCGTTTCCGGCAGTTTAGTCCCAAATTGCTTAGCGATCAGGGTCGCGTCGTTAGCCCCTACCCGGAACGAAATAAGTGATCCTACATTCCCGAAAATGGCTTCCCGCACGCTTTCTTGAAGACGACTGCTATATTGTGTCGCCAAGACCAATCCAAGCCGGTATTTCCGCAATTCGGAAAGCATGTCAGCGACGCTCTCGGTGGTCAGGTTCTGAAATTCGTCAAGGTATAGAAAGTATGGACGTCGTTCGATTTCTGACACACTGGCCCGACTGAGCGCCGCCTGCGCCAGACTGGACACGACAAGACCGCCAAGCACATTGGAAACATCCGCGCCCAGCCTGCCCTTCGCGAGATTGACGATCAATATTGTACCCTTGTCCATCAGTTGCCGGAACCGCAGCGGCTGCTCGGGTGTACATACCGCTTTCCTAATGACTGGATGCGCTAGAAAGGCCCCCAGCTTGTTGGCAATCGGAGCCACGCCATCAACTGCCGTCTTGAGGTTCATGGCCTTGTATTCCATTTCCCAAAACTGGCGAACTTGTGGGTCGGACACTCCCTGCAATACCTGGGTGCGGAATGTCTTATCCAAAAACATGGGCACAATATCCAGCAGACTAGACCGAGGTCGTTCCAGGAGGGCTAAGAGGGCATATCGCAGCAGGTGTTCCATCCTAGCCCCCCAGGCATCCGCCCATTGCTTCTTAAGGGCCTCGATCACCCCGGATGCGACCAAAGGTCGATACTGCTTAGAAACAAAAGTGAGTGGGTTATAACCGTACCTACCGTCAGGATCGGCCGCGTCCCAATAGATCGCTTTATCAGCGGCAACAGAGGCTACCTGGTGCGCTAGATCACCGTGCGGGTCGATCAGACAGAAGCCAACGCCCTGCGCTACGTCTTGACGCATTAACTGCGCCAACAAAGTAGACTTTCCGGTGCCGGTCTGACCAAACATAGAAAGATGGTGCAAGCGGTCGGCAGCGCTGATGCCGAACAAGCGGTACGGGCGTCTACCGATAGTGTGGCCAATATTAGAGATCAGTTCTTTGGTGGATTGCACTCAACCATTATTGACAAGCCAACTAAAAAAAATAGCAGCCAAAATACATAGGATCACTAAATGTGCACTTCCCGGAGGCTTGGTAGAAATGTCTTCTTAATCAGAGGCCTTCAATTGCTCCATCACTCAACCTATGCGACGCAGAGCCACGGGCCACAAATTTGCCCTGCAATCTATATAGAAGATTGTGTTATTTCTGCAACAATCCTAGATTTATTTTATGTTTGGATCCAAAAATTAACCAGGAATGTGGATTATTGCTTGGCTAGAGCCTCTACTCGATTCAATTTGGCGTAGAACAGATAGACACTTTATTTAACGTGGAGAATGAAAAGCCGACACGGGAAAATATTCCAATTTTGTGTTATGCTTTCTATAGATGAAACAAGATCGAATGAGGGCTCTATGGCGAGAGATGTTTTCGCATCAGATCTAGAGAGTTGCCGCGGATTGCAGCTATTCATACAACTTCCAGCTGAACACAAGGTTCCGAATTGGAACTCTAACGGCTTGAAGCCGACAGTCACCGCAAGTGAAGCCGTCGCAAATGCCCTTGACAAGGCCACAACTACGACCGCTGAACCAGGCACCCAATATGAAGGGAACAAGTAGGGGCAGGAACGTCCCTACTTTTTTTGATGCAGTACTATTTATATCAAGAAAATATTCTCCGAAAACTCCGGGAAGGCAATCCCGCTGACGTTGCCGTAGAGTCATTCTTCGTCAACGTGTTGACTGACGCTCTAAAAAAGACGGCTACAAAATTCGGCTGCGAAGTGGAAGTTAATAGCTGGCGCTTGGCGCAGGTTCATGCGAGTTGGGTATCGGACCTTCGTTCGCTAGAGAGAGAGCGCTTGCCGGGCCAAGGCGAGGATACAACTGAGCGACGGGCGTGTGCGATCAAGCACACCAGTTTTCTATGTTATTGGCTCAGGCGTCGCCAAGTTATCAACTACATTCGAGATATTCGAGAATATGAGGACGCTGAACTTCAGCGTATGATCGTTAGTATTTTTGGAACGGAATATTTTGTTCTCGATCTCTGCTACCGACTTTGCCTTTTTGGCGAACTCGTCACTCCGGGAATGTTGGAGGGAGATATTGTTTCAAGAATTCAACAACACACACTACCCCCGGCATTCCTCCGAGAAATGGCTGTATTACTATACCATAAGAATGTTTCGCCTCACTCGATCTATCTCGCTTTCAAGGCGTTGCTGGTAGGCCCAGGCCCAAATCCTCTAGATACCAACGTAGTTTCATTGGCATCTCGCCGTACCTAAGCCGTAGGGCGGATATTTGCATAATCTTCTCAAACCGACAGAAGGTCATTATCACGACACAAGTGAATGTACCCGTCACATAACGTCTGAAATCAAGCAGATAGCAGTTTTTTAAGTTGTTGCTCATCTACAAAGTACAGGTCGCCTCGCGCACGAGAGCAAGCAACATACAATTTGTTCTTAGTTGCCGGTTTGAGTTCGCGCCCACGGCCATCTTCGTATTTGTTTTTTCGAGAAAAATAGACATAAAACTACTGCATTAAATAATACGTTGTGAATAAAGGATTTTTTCGGTTCGAAACAAGCAAGCATTTAATCCCCTAAGAGGACGTCACGACGCGAAATTCTGCTTCCGTGGTCCGCTTCAGGTACACTTCTGTGGTTGCTAACAACCTGGCCATATCATTTGAGATCGCCGATTTAGAAATACCTGGCTGAACAATTATCACTTCAAACTTGACTGTAGACCTGCGCGCCTTCTCGACAAAATAGGCAAGCTTCTTCAAATCTCCCTTCAGAATGCGCGAGGCGCCTCGTTTTACCCAGTTCTCCTGGCGCCGGCGAAGATCCACAGCAAGTTTTTTGATGCCTTCATGCTTCACGCTGATACACTTCTGTGCCTGTCCACAAAGGGTATAGAGATTCCTAATGTCCCCTGAGACCTTTCCTCCGTGTGCATTTTTGCAGTGAATGAGGGAAAGTTCTATTTCGGTTGGGCCTATATCCCTGAAAGCAACTAAGTCTCCAGCTTCACCCGGACCGTCATCATTGAATATGAGATCATAGTCGTCTTTTAGCATGTCGAACGTATGGTGTTGAATGGTATCCGCATTCCCCTCGGGGCCCATGGACTCTTGATTAAGTGGAATATCTTCCCAGTCCCATGCCTCTATTTTCTCGATGGCATATTCGCCAGCGTGAAGATCAAATGGAATATGGAAGTTATTGTACGAATAGGTTCCGTCCGCATATCGGATTATAAACGGATCTATGTACATTTGATCGTCAAACTCTCTAACCGTTTGCTTACTCACGCGGAAAGATAGTTTTGGCCCATTGGTTTGATCGTACCGATAGCCTTTAGGTTGCGAAGGGTCGATGCGGAATTCAAACGTGGCTTTGAATTCATCTGACTGAACGTCGAAGGAGACATGATCGAGCTCTCCCTGTTCTACCAGTCCGACCTCACAAAGATATAGCGGTACTTCCTTATCACCGAAAAGCACAGCGACATAATCGGAGAATGATGTCTGAAGATATTCACCCCATTGAATCGAGATCGGCGCCGTCGGTGGGAGCTCCAATAGTTTTTCAGGCCGCAGGAAGTCCTTTGTTATGTTTGAGGCATCTACATCATCATCGGAAAGCTTCTGGAAAACTCGGTTGCACCACAACACCCAATCATCAATAGAGCCGCTTGTGTGTTGCCAGATTTTCGCTTTCTTTTGAGCGGTCCCCCAAAGTACCTTTTCTCCATCCTCATACCCCAGGCATGCGATGTGGCTAAGTTCAGAATCACTTTTTTCGATATTCGCGAGGCCTTCCGTAACGTTGGGGCCGAAATAAGAGGTGAAGCTGATTGCACCAATTCTTGATGAACCGAGGCTTTTTGCTAATGGCAATTCAACATTATTGAGAACATTGAAAACCTTCGGTCCGCTGAGAAGGGAGGTGTCCTTACCTCCAATGCACTGCGCGACAGCAATGGTACGCATCCGATCATAGTCACTTGCATGGATAAAGAGTGCCGAATTCTCGCTATCCCAGTATACAATCATCAAGTTGTATGATGTTTCAGTTAGGTTTTCGTAGCGTCCCCATTTAACTCCAGCTTCCTGATAGGAAACTACAACCAATATGTGACGCTCCTCGCTGAGTGAGTGCCACAGGATTGCGTTTTCCGGAAATGCGTCCTTGAAAGCGAGCGGAGACCAATTTTCACAGGCTGTACGATAAACCTGCGTGGATAACGCGGGGTGAAGGTTCCAAAGAGAAATGTGATCATGCAGATCACCTGCCGATTTAAGACTTTCCACCACATCCTGAAGAGCGAGCTCGCTCTCAATCTGATTTTCACTTAGCCGACTGATCAACTGGTCCCAGTCCGCATCCTGAGAGAACAATTCTTCAAGACGCTTCTCAGCGTTGGCATCCGCAATATTTATGACAACAGCAGCGTCTTTGACATTTTCTCCTTGCCTCGTGAAGCGACCAACAAATTGTAACGTGATTGCCAGGCTCTTATGATTGTCATGAACAGCCGCAATTTTCAGCTCGGGTAGGTCAAATCCCTCGCCCAGCATATTTACGCAAACAACAATTTTAGCGCCATCATCTGATTGATCGCGGAGTGCGGCAAAGGCTAAATCATTTCTTGTCTTACCCTGATCAGAATAAACAGCCACGGGATTAAACTCCGGCGCCAGCTCCTGATATAATTCCAGAATTTCTTTCGCTTTGTTAGCGTTACGTACGCGAGCGAGAAGCAGATGGTCTAGATGCTCTTCTTGCCGATCCGCCCTGAGCATTTCAATCGCTCGATGGGCAATTGCACGATCTCGTTCATTGTCCGTACCAAATTCCTCGACAGCCTCAAGGCGAATTTTCTTATAGTAGTTATCAGCTTGCGCGTCGCTAAGCTTGTAATTGAAGATGATCTTTCCGCCGATATGCTTTCGATCATTTCGAAATGGCGTTGCCGTAAACTGCACAATTTTCTTGTTTTCGAACAACTGAACCACTCTCTGCCAAGAACTGGCAGAAACATGGTGCGCCTCGTCAACAAATATCTGATCACAAGATGAGCAAATTAACTCGGCTATCCCCTTGCCGCAGGCAGCTAAAGTATGTGGAAGGGCAATAATGACGTTGCATTCTTCGACTAAATTCTTAGCCTCAGCTAAGGAATGAATACCAGATTTAAGGAAACCTACTTTCGGATTGAAAACGTACGGCGGAATATGTCCAAGTTTTCGTAGCAATCCAAGTGTTTCAAATTTTCCACCTATTTGAGACCTTAAGACGTCACTTGGTACTAAAACTAGCAGCTTGACTGGTGACTGACTGACCAGAGTCGCAAGCATTGTCTCAGTTTTGCCGGTTCCAGTAGGCAGTACCACAGTTGCTGCCTCATGCTTTATCCCAACTGCAAAATGCGCCTCGATTGCGTGTATTGCACCGATTTGAGGTGGTCTTAGATGTTCCACATCATTAGATTGCCAGCGTCCAGAAAAATCGAATTTTCCGTCCCAAAACCCGCGCACTTTTTCTGGTGTGTCAATATAGTTATAGATAGCAGAAGTATCATCCCATTCGAATGCGGTTTCGACACTCCAAGTAGACATATCGATTTCGCTTGGGAGTTTTAAAACGCCTCTGTCTACCTGCTGTTTACTTGCCCCTTTTGAGCGCAGGTAAATCTTATCCCAAGGAGCGGGTAGGTCTGTAATAAGCGCCTGGTACCCACGTAGTTGCTCGTCAAAAAGCCTCGCCTTCGCAATGAATGGAGAAGACGGTTGATGAGAAACTTTATTTTTCCCAACCATGATCTGATCGGGTGGAAGGGCTGGGATTGTCAGCGTTCCGGACCAAGTTTCGAATAAGCTCATAAATATATTTTCATTAGTTAACGTCCTCTCGGACACTTTTAAAAATACTACTAGCTAAAGTTGCGGCAATCAAATCTGCAGGACCGCTACCTTGAGTTATAGGTCAAAATCAGGATCATCCCGCCAAGGCCATTTGCCAGTTTCCACCATCCTGATCCAAGCACGCTCAGCGAGTGCTAGGTAACGTTCAAGTTCAGCGCAAATTTCTTTCTCGTTATCTTCGTGTTTCATCTCACCAATCTATCAGGAGATTAGTGGCAGGGGATCTGTTCGGAGTTACGTTTCTATGGCGGATTACCTTGTTTCAGAAAACCGGAAGCTCTTTGATATCCGTCCGTGAGCATCGCAGATAATTTCTGAGCTTCCGACGATCTAGCCAGTGCTGCCAACTCCTCTACAGCCTGATCTACGGCCTTCTCACTCTTAAAAGTTCGAGAAGTGGCACGAGCATGTGCACAACAGGCTTCTTGACGAGACACCCCCATCGTTGCGTCGTCAGCTTGGCTGTTTCGAGAAGTGGCACGATCGTCTGCACAATAGGCTTCTTGACGAGACAGTCCCGTCGTTGCCGTATCAGCTTGGCTGTTTCGAGAAGTGGCACGACCGTCTGCACACGTCAGGATGGTCACCGCGCATTTCGTCCTCTCTAGCCAGTTTGAGGGCTCAGCAGAAACATTTTTCGCAGTCACCTTTCTGTTCGAGACAGCGATTTCCACGATCTCCCGTTTTGCTGATGGCCCAGCAATATAATAGTGCTCTGCAAGGCTTTTTATCCGTTCGAGAAATGCTTCTATGGCCCTCGGATTTTGGTAAAATTGTTTGGTTTTCTGGGCTTCTTGCTCGATCTGCGCCCTTTGCAGCAACAGTTTCTCCTTGCGCTTGTCGAAGGTCGCTTTGTCTATGATCTGATCAATGGCGGCGTCCTCCAACTTCTCAATGCGCTCGTCGATTTTGGCTAATTGCATGGTCGAAGTTTTCTGATTGGTGACATCGCTGTTTTGATGTCGGCGTACCCAAGCCGCCACACGCTCGTTTATCAATTCCAAGACATCCTCGGTGAACTGAACAGTAGAGAGCACCTTGCCGATAGCCACGTCTAGCGGTTCCTCTCGCACGGTGTTCTTTGGGCACTCCGAATAGTGGCAGCGATAGTAGACGTAGCCTTTTTGACGCTCTGGGATCATGGAACGCCCACACTGACCGCAAGCAAACAGCCCTCGAAAGAGATGATTGTGTCGGGTGACTCTCTTGCCGTATTTACCGGCCTTGATCTTCTGCACGCGCTCAAACAACTCCGCTGAGATGAGCGGCTCATGGGCACCCTGAAAAACCTCTCCAGTCCGTTTGATGCGCATAACGCCACAATAGAAGGGATTAGCCAGGAACGCCTCCAAGCACCCGCGAGAGCGTGGTTTTCCGGAACTCTGGGTGAAACCCCGCTTGGCCAGTTCGTGCCGCAAGGTGTCATAGGAATACTGGCCGCTACCATAAAGCTCGAAAGCCAGCTTCACCAACGGGCCTGTAACCGGATCAATAGTCTTGAGTTGGCGCTTGCCGTTGTCTCGGTATCCGATAGGGGCGGAGAACGGATAGTAGCCGCGTTCCAATAGGCCGCGTTGGCCTTTGAAGATTTCCGTGCGCAGATTGCGCACATAATCCTCGGCCACCGCCATTTGGATATTGGCGGTCAATCGTCCGCCACGGGAACTAAAGTCCAGGCTCTCGGTGGCAAAGTGCACATCAATGCCATTGTCAGCCAATTCGCCGATCTTCGCCCAATCGAAGAAGTTGCGCGCGGACCGGTCGATCTTGTGCATCACCACTCCGGCGGCCTTGCCTGCCTTTAGGGCTTTCAGCATCTGATTGAAGATCGGACGACCTGACTTGGCCGCCGTTTGCTGCTCTTCAAACCACTTGGTAATGGTGATGCCGCTATTGGCTGCAAAGCGCTCAATGGCGTCCTTCTGCGCATCCAGCGAGATGCCCTCTCCCTGCTTCAAAGACGAAACACGTACATAGCCAAAGCATTGTTTCATATGGAATTTGGATTATCGCTTTTAATATCTTCGGACTCTACCACATCGTCAAAATCTGGCGAATCCGACCACGGCCAGGTGCCCTCCTTAACCATGCGCTCGAAGGTACGTTCACAAAGCGCCAAGTAGCGCTCCAACTCCGGTGGAATTTGATCTTTTTGCATGGGGACAGTGTACCGGCCACTGCACTGTGCAAAACCAGGCCAACTTATGCCCATTTCGCATAAAGTGGCTGGTTGTTTTGATATGCCGAAAAGATAATCTGTTGGGGACGATGGGAAACGGTAGGCGGTAGCGAAATACCACGAACGTGGCGGTGTCGTGATGGAGGGGTTTCACCCCTCCATGGCGCAGACATCTGCCACGGTCGTGGTGATATTCACGCCGCTACCAGTACAATGCCTTATCAGCCGACTGTCGCCACCGGCTAGCCCATCGGGTCGGTTCCCGGCGGTCACGTAATAGATCACATCATCTATGCACCAATCATTTGCACACGACTTCAAAGTCATGCGCAAGAAATCCGGCTTGTCGCAGCGAGACTGCGCCCACCTGCTTGGGGTGGACCAAAGCCGCATCTCGCTCTTGGAAAGTGGCGAACGCGCCCCTTCCTTACGGCAGATCTGCCAGTTGTCACTCATCTTCGGCAAAGCACCGGAGAGTTTGCTGGCCAACGCCTTTGCCCAGGCGAGAACAACTGTCTCCAAGCGACTATCCACCCTACCTCGCGGTTCACGCCGCTTCTGCCGGTTGATCAACCGGCAACGCACGCTCGAAGCCCTCGCGGCTCGCTTAGAAAATAGCGACAACGAGCGTGGTGGCCGCTTATAGGGTGCTCGGTATTGCCGCCGCCACCGGCCGCATTGGCTACGCACTTCTCTCTGACGGTGATCTGGTAGACTGGGGAATGTCCCGCCCGGCCAGCCTGTCGCCGGAACTATCGGCCGCCCAGACAAAGGAATGGCTATCCATGTTTCAGCCGGAAGTGGTCGTGACGGAAAAGCTGTCCGCCAGTTGCCGCAAGCGCGGCCGAACCTTGGCTTTGATCCCCGCGATCAGCCAAGCGGCCAATGAGGCAGGAGCCCTCACGGTATCGGTGGAGCGGGTAAATGGGTACAAGAACAAATATGCGGAAGCACGGGCTTTAGTCAGACGATTTCCCGATCTTTCCGACCATGTTCCAAAGATCCCGCCGATTTGGCTACCGGAACCACGTCCCATGATCATTTTTGAGGCCTTGGCGCTGGCTTTGTCAGTGCGACAGCCGGAAGACGTCTAGTTCTTTCCAAAACGCTGTTCGTTGCCGGATGGCGTTTTTGTTGGCCATACCATCCGCTGAAGAAAGCGGCTCTTCTGGGCACGGCCCTCCGTTCCTGAGTGCTGCGCTGCACACACGATGCGAAGCGCAGCAGACAGGAACGGAGAGACACGAATGACCAAATCAGTTCTTTCACCTCAGGCAGAAGAAATCCGCCGGCTCAATGATGAGCTGCGGCAAACCCACAAAAATGGCAAGGTAGTGCTGAGCGCAGGTATTGCCGCCCTCAGCGAACCGGATATCGCGGCCGTCATTGCCGCTGTCGCCCACTTCGATGACTTTACCGAGGAGAATGACCCTCATGGTGAACATGACTGCGCCTTGTTCGATTGGCAGGGACACAAGATCATGTTCAAGATCGATTATTACGATCCAAGCCTGCAATACCATTCCGACAATCCGGCCGACCTGAAGAAAACAACACGGGTCATGACGGTTATGTTCGCATCGGAGTATTAAGGCAAAAGACACCCGATTTCTTCGGGTGCCTTTTTTGACTATCCGAAACTGTCTCATCTTCGGTTGATTGAAAACTTATCCGCCTCCCCAATGTTCCGAGAATTTTGAATAATTTCCAGCTTCAAGCGACTTAAACTTCAGAGCTGGAAAGTGAAGAAAGAATAATTCTCAATCGAAGGCCGAGTAAATATCCCATTTTAGAAATATATTACTAATAACATTAAGTAACGTAATTCCGAACTGGGAGCTTGTATCACATATAGGGAAGGATCTAAGCACGCTTCTGTTAGGAAAAAGTTCACTTTGAAGAGGGTTTATTCTTCAAAATATAGCGTTACAAAATATAGCTACCCTCATGTTTGCTTATTTCTTCAATCATAATATTCCGAGAATGAATTGCCATTTCCAGCAACCGAGTAGGTATTGGGAATTTGTATTCGTCAACTGGCTTTATCAATTTCTCCAAACCATAATCATTTATACTTCCTTTTCTCAAGCGCAATATTCTTACGTACTCCTCGCAAGCAATAATTGGACTGCAGTACGCGCCGTAGTAATGGTATGTTTTTCTTTCTATCCTAAAATTCTCGTGCTCTATTATGTGAAAAATATAGCCTTTTTCCTGAAGTGACAGAAGCGCTCTATGGGTACTATTGTATTGTCTTCTTAATGGGATATTATAATTCTTTACTATCCACTTTTCCAGCTCGAAATCTCTAAGATATTTTCCTTTCGGTTTGCATTTTGAAATACGCCGATGGGCTGCCTTTCTATTTAACTCTTCATTGTAAATTAGTGCGGCGCACATCTCTGGAGTCAACACGACATTAGAATATTTTCCTCTGAACAGATCGATAATTTTTCTTTCCAAATGTCCAAGCCCTCTGCTCATTCTTCACTAACCTCGCCTGATTTAATAACTATTTCACCTTTGCGAGAATTTGAACTTCTCACTGCTTTAGAATACCTACCAACAAGTGTATCCCACTTATTCCGCAGATATTTAGAAACAGCCCTTCTTAGATTTCGACGCCAAGCAACAGCGATGATGGGTATCAGCAGCGCGAATTGGATCACGGATACAAGAAAGTCGACAATAGAAGTCAATAGTTGTATCGTAGACATCTCATGGGCCTCGATTTGAGTGACGAGGTCATTTTTACACAACGAATAAATGATGCTGAAAAAGTGCCAGTGGATAACCACGCTTAGGAATTTTTTTCTTTTATTTTCAAGATCTTGGCGACACCTTAGAGTTTGAGCGCGATCTTTGCTTATCCGAAATCGCCTGCTGCTCCCAACCTTCCGGAAACGTGCCGAAGTGCTCCAATGGGAACAGTGCGCGAAGGCCTATTAATATTAGGAGGCACTTTTTTGGGGCTGCTTCGCCTGCAAACATTTAGGGCAACTACCGAAATAATATCTTGCGGAGAAACTGGGAAGAGACCTCAGGCTCAGGCCTGCGGAATACCGGCTTCGGTGCAGAGCTTGTAGCAATCGTCGGCATAACTTCATCGTCGTTTCGAAGATACCAGGGGACTGGCCGTTCGGTAGTTCAGACCAAGTGGTCATATCGATGTGCCCGATACAGCCCGAAGAGCGCAAACCAAATATTCGCAGCGTCGACGGTCCTTTCCACGTAGCCCGTCACCACGATTAATCCGATAAGGTGATCGTAGCGGCTATTCCGCAAACAATTGATTGAGGATGGCTCCCAACCGCACTCCGGCCATCTGCAGGCGCTTCTTTACCGTACCGGCATGGCGGTCGATATATGCCTGATCGACCCGCACCGTTTTCTCCTCATCGTGGATCTGAAAGGTCCGTTCCTCATCCGAGTACCAGCAACCGTCCGCCTTCTGGACGCAATACTCAACGTCTGGTGAGGTGGTAATGGCGAAGCTTTCGTTCGCCCAACCAATGACCGCGTCCAAGTCAACCTCAGTACCGGTCCAGCTCTGCCGATCGGCATTGGAAATCGACTTGTATAGAGTATCGGCGATTTCCAGCGGATCATCTCCCAAACCCTGTTCGATGATGCAGGTATCCCAAACAGAATGGAGGTTGTTGGAACAAGGGCCACTTTCCTTGATCGAGTTCCCACCCCGGTCATCGGAGAAGGAGACATGCATAGGTTGATGGACGTCGCCTACCCAATGCCCCAGGAATTTCAGCGTTTCTAGCTTCTTCTGGTCATCCTGAGCGAGCGCTAGTTCGCGGATGTCTGACATAATTGCACTGACCACACATTTATCCGCTTCGGGACACGCTTTGGTGAGCATTTTGGCATCACGTGGCAAATTTACATAATGCTCCGACCGACGCTGGCGAGGGTGATCGGGCCAGGCGCATGAATCATTGAAATACCGAAATTCCTGATCCAGCTCGATAAGGCGCAGCACTTCGCGGCGGGCCGCTGGCGTCAATTCCTGAAAAGCGATTTCGCAGATGATTTTGTGACCGTTGTCACCCCAGGCGTAGACGGCGCGAGGGACGAAAAAAAACATCAAAAGGGCAGCGCAGAAAGGCAGATTGAAGCGCGACATATTCGACCCTCCCAAAACGTTAAGCGGCGGATATGGGGCTCATTTATTAAAATGCGCTTATCCCGCCGGCTGTCTTTTCAGAAATAGCTACCACAGCGAGATAACAGAAATCGAATATGGTTCTGATCGTTTGAAAAATGAGCGGTCGCAGCGGAGACCAGTGAGTTGCCGCGACCGCCCCGCAACAGCGCCGGTGGGTACAGGCGCTGCTCCGATCTGATTAAAGATTAGCAGCCGCGTGGCTCAGCCAGTACCTCCCGCACCTGATGCACATCCTTACCGGTACGGGCGGTGTATCCGTCGGGCAGGACTTCCATCACGATGGAATAGTACCGGGTGCCGCCCAGGCCACCGGTAATGACAAACTGGTTGTACCCGAGCGTCTGCGCCTTGCGGGCGGCCTTGTGCTCCATGAACCGAGTGATGTCGTCGTAGCTCCGGCAAGCGTCCGGGCGCAGACCTTCCAGGGTAACGGTCTGGGGTCCGGCCTCGGCGATCGTCGCAACGGACGTCAGTACCAGTCCGGCGGTGAGTGTGAAAAACGGGATACGCATTCAGTCCTCCTGTCTGGGATAAGAGCAAGGAGCGACACAGCGGTTTCCGAAAAGCTGATAGGAAACAGGTAGTTGCAGGGCAGATGGGGATACTGCCCATGCAACAAAATTACCTATTTTGATACAATGCTATAGATAGACAGGCGTAAAGATTGTCAATCTCGTCAAAAATGGTGAGGTTGGTGCTCTTCTCGCTTGATAAACCAAGGAAATCATTGATGTTTTCCACGCGACACAGAATAGGTAAAAGTGTTGCATAGGCCGTTTCTGCATAAAGAGGCGGTTTCGATGAAAATATGCCAGCGTACAGACATCCCGCCACCCGGATGCGGCTCTATGACCAAAAGAGCCGCCGCCTTTATATCAACGCCGCCGAACGGAAACGGTTTCTCAAAGTCGCCAAGCGGCAGGAGTTGGAAGTCAGGGCCTTCTGCCTGACCCTGTTCTATACGGGTTGCCGGTTATCTGAGGGCCTGGCCCTCACCGCCTCGTCCGTTGACCTCCACAGCCGCATCATCTCTTTTCGGACTTTGAAAAAGCGGCAATCGCATGAGGTCCGCGAAGTCCCGATCCCACCGGTGTTGGTTCGAACGCTCAAAACCCTTATTCGGCAGAGGCGTATCCAAAATCCCTTTGCTTCACCTGATGCCCTCCGGCTCTGGCAGCAACACGGTCGCCCCCTCAACCGGATCACGGGGTACCGTTGGATTAAGACAGTGATGGAGACAGCTGATATTCAGGGGGCTCAGGCCTCTCCTAAAGGCCTGCGCCACGGCTTTGGCGTTCATGCCCAGCAGTGTGGTGTGCAGCTCAATATGCTAAGGAAATGGATGGGGCATGCCTCCATCGCGACCACAGCTATCTATGCCAATGCCGTGGGCAAGGAGGAAATGGAGATTGCGGGGCGGATGTGGGGATAGTTTTATGATTAAACTACCCAATGTCGATACGCTGACTGCGAAAGCAGCTTTTGTATGCTTCTCAATCACCAAAGCCAAATTGGTATTATTATCTCTATAGATTCATGTTCTCGCTCAATGCCTGAACTTCCTCTTCTAATTCAACGATTCTTTTCATCAATGGCATAGTAAAAAGAGGGGCTACTAAACTTCGAAGATCCTCCTCTGTGAATGAGATTTTGAGCCTGTATTCCCCTGTTAGGCTCAGTTCATTTGTAACACCTGAGACAAATACTTCACTACCTTCTATCTCTACAGAACCAATTGGTCTGTCATAGATGGTGTGGGTTTTTCCCGTGTATTTGCTCCACGCGCTTCCTGTTATCTTCATAACTCACCCCTTTTTCCATCTGTCCAGTCTATTTAGACCTTTCTGCTTATTGTGCCGCAAATCTTCACGAGCGAAAATATAACCACTCGAATCATCAAAAAATCAGTTTCGCGCCCGGAATGCGGCAATCATTTGGGCGGTAACATCGCTCGCATAGCAGATCGGAGCATATCCGCCGGGACGGGAATAGGCACTTCTTCTGCCACACCGGCGCCCGGCACGATCTGTATTGTATGGACACGGACATGAGCCCGGATAACTGCGTAAGGACTGCTCTATGATCAGATTCACAACCGCGCTGTCCGACAATGCATTAGAGCGAGAAATCGTTTTCTGCGGGGTAGAGGTAGGTTTGACCGCTTTCAGCTCAGGCTCGCTTTCCGCTATCAGAAAGCTTGCGACCCACCCCTCGCGCTGGGTTAATTTGTCCCTGACACGGGACCAGTCTTTCGATTTCTCCAGAACTTCGATTGGTCGCCCGACATCAAAACGATCTTTGACCGGATAGCTTTTGCCGGGTCCGCCCCGAAACGCGACCCTCGACCCTTTGATGAAAGCGGGCTTGGGTGATGTCGGAGCCTTTAATGGGGCGACCGCCTTCCGTTCCTGCTTTTCCAAAGGTCTAGTGGTATTGTCTGGGGGCGATTTATCGACTGTCGGCGCATCTGGCCGCGAAGCAATCCAGATAAGCCCACCAGCAATCGCCAACCAAAAAAGTGTTGACCGCTTCGCCATAACTATCCTCGCTGAGCGGATAGCTTAGTGAAATAGGCCCTTCATACAACCCTATGTATGTCCTGTACTATGAACTAACCCCATTCGACCGAACACATAAGCGGCAGTGCTAACTGCAATAGAAGCTAATTATTTACGCTTCCGGCCCTTGCTCTTATTCCCCAAGCCCATTTTCTTGGCCAATTCCGACCGCGCGGCAGTGTAGCTAGGCGCCACCATCGGATAGTCGTGATCAAGGCCCCACTTCTCCCGGTATTCCTCTGGTGTCATACCATACTGGCTTCGCAGGTGACGTTTCAGCGATTTGAACTGCTTGCCGTCCTCCAAACAGATGATGAAATCAGGAGTGACAGACTTCTTGATCGGCACGGCCGGCTTAAGCGGCTCGGGCTCCGGTTCCTGGGCAACGGCCGTAGTTTTCTGCAAAGCACCGTGAATTTGCTGGATCAGGTTCGGCAGGTCGGACGAGGCAATAGTGTTGTTGCCGACGTAGGCCGAAACGATGTCGGCTGTGAGGTCGATAAGGTTTGCCGTATCGGGAGTATCGGTCATATCTCGCCTGCTTTCTGATCTATTCACTTCGCTTTTAAGCGAATCGAAAACACATTTTGCCATTGCAAAAATATAAAATAATTACCACCATTTCAGATCAGGAAATGCTTGAATTTGATTGGTGGGCGTTGGCCCAACAGTTGGGTGAACCGGCCTACCGACCGGTTCACCCGCTCCTATTCAGGAGTGTCGGTGGAGCTGTCTCGGCGGTCGAGACGATCCTGAAGCCAGTCCAGCACTTCCTGTTCAACCCAGCCGACCCGGCATTGGCCCAGCTTTACCCGCTTGGGGAATTGGCCTGCCGCCTCCAGGCGGGCAATGTGTTGCGGAGAGTACAGGACCAGTTCCTTCACCTGCCGCTTCGATAGTATCCTCATCACGATAACTCCCAAGTTGGGAGCATCGCGATGCCCCGGTGGTGACAAAGCCCCAGGGAATGACAAAGGTAGCAAATTTCAACCTTTGATATAAGTATGCGTTACCACACTACTCATTCGCATGAGAATTTGATGATCAGCACGCGCTTTTGTAATGCGACGAGCAGCTTGTTTGAGCGGGGATCGGTCGTTCATTGAGCTTAGCCCGAACATCGATGGAGCGCATGAGGCGGACTTAGCAAATTGAAGTAATGTGAGTAGGCTGACCTGATGTGTCCCCTTTGCCAGATCATCGAATGGCGAGAGAAACCTGTTGCGAGGAGAAGCTGAGAAGGGTTCAAAGCAATTCCGTTGAACGCTTTGGAATTGAGCCAAAAAGCGAGACATCAATGCAAGCTATATCCAGCCCGAATACTTTCAGAAAATGAGTGTCTCGAACAATTCAGTCGCACCATTCAGCATGAGTGCCTAGACGTCTATCTAGCAGAAATTATTAATATAATTCCATTGATTGGCGTGGACCAGCTGTGGGTTTCCATAGATAAGCGACTCAACATGGGGAGCGGTTGCATTGCGCCACCACAGAAACTATAGATGGCCGAAAGACTTCTAACATGGCCCCCGTCTAAATGGGTACGACTAGCGTTTGAAGGCGCGAAAATGACCAAAGAAATTGCTGAATATGCCTACGATCTCCACTCTGGCCTCGGTACGATTAACATAACAGAGTACGATCAACTTCCAATTCTTGGCATGGCTGCTACGCTTGCTGTTCATATTAAAGGCTTGGGAACCATCGAGTATGAGGTGCTGCGAAAAGTCTCTGATCATTTCATGGCAATTCCCTCCCACGCACTGCGACAGACACTGGAGATTTTGGAAGAGGTCGAATTTGTTCGACTTGTTACCACCGGCCGAACCATTGAAAAGGTTATTCCCAACATCCCAATATTCGATGATGTATACGCTGGTCTCGGTGAATTCTCGAGTTCTGAAATTAAAATGAATGAACATGAGCAAGCGACATTGTCGATTTTGCAGGCCCTTAGGGAATCGCCTCAGAACACACATTCTTTCCAAGCCAAAAGCGGGATTGATGTCGAAATCTTCCGCAGGTGTTTGCAGTTTGGCTCCGTAGCTGGGATGTTGTCTGAACAAAAAGCTCGCGGAAAGAGCATTCTCATCAGCCCCTTCTATTACGCTGACAATCTTGACGGATTGGCGGACACTGTCGCAGCTGTTGGTGCTCCAGCGCTGACTTCTGTACTCAACAAAGTGAAAAGCAATCAAGGTTGGCCTCTCTCCCTCACACTCTCGACTGGCCGAATTGGATCCAGCAATCTATCGGCAACCGAAGTACAGTTGCTAACAAAATTGACAAGCGAAGGAATGATCAAACCACCTACGATCTCCTTTGGAGGAAGACGCGAATCGTTCGTTTTTACGCCAAAACCGGGCTCGGCACGTCTGAATGCCGCGAATAGAGAGATTTATGAACGAGCTATGGCGCTTGTGTCTGCGGTAAGGAAAGGACAGCTGCTCGCCGATGAATATAAGATTAAGTACCCTCTGGCGATTCTTCGTAAGCTTCGAGACCGAGGTTTCCTCGGTTCTAACTCCGAGGCTGCTTCCCAGTATAACAATCTTGTGGTTATGAGGGTCGGGTTTCTCAAAGAGGTTTCTTCTGGCAGGTGGCAATTGCACCTGAACAAAACTCCGGAAAATGAAGCAGCTCTCGACCTAGCGATCGATGTTCTTCGCACAGGTGAAGTTTCAAACATGGAAGTCAATCAGGACGCGAGAATCGCACTCTCTAAAGATGAGACTTATATTCAGTCGATTGTTGCGGCAGCCGAGCTTAAAAAGCGACAGAAGGACATTACTGATCCTCAAGCCATTGAAGAGTACACACAACTGATGTTGAAGTTCGACTGATGGGTAAATATGACAAGGATAGGCACCAAAAACAGCTCGCGCTGAGGTACTGCCTCGCTCAAGGTTATCTGCCCTGCCTTGAAGTCTTGGTGAGCACCGCGTCGGACTTGACCCAAAATGCAGAAGTTCTGACTGATATTGACGTCCTTGGAATCGAGAACGTTTCAGATGGTAGCCTTCGGCGTATAATTTTCGACTGCAAAAGTAGCAGCAAGTTGGGCGCGATCGCTCGTGCGTTTTGGGCCTCTGGTCTCATGAGTTACACTGGGGCCGATGGTGCGTTCGTCATCTTGGGAAAATCGGCGGTTTTCAATCATAGAATTTCTGCGCTCAAAGTTAATGTAGATCTTCATGATGAAAAATCATTCGAAGAACTTGCTCGCTCAAAAGCACAGGACTTCAATACAGATAGCTGCTACCAGTCATCAATTGATCGCTGGGACGCCGTTTATGAGGTGTTCACAAAAGCAAAATGGTCGGAAGAAATTTTTAGTTTGTGCCGGGATGTTGCGCCGTTATCGACTAAGCCAGAGCAAAGTTTCCGGAAAATTCTAGTGGCCGCTAGGAAAAATCGAGGGAGCGTCGATCCAGAGAAAGAAGGTCATATTTCGATAATGTTTGATATGATCTCTTATATGTTTGTCCTATGGTCCCGGATGGGGCGTGACTTCCGTCGAATTTATAATCCTAGCATGAAGCGCGAAAATTTTGAAGATGCACTACGCCTTTACGTATGGGGTGGCCATGAATCATTTACTATCCGCCAAGCATTGTTGGAGAATACGCTCCGTTCCGGAGTAGGGGGCGATGCCGCAGCAGAATTGCAGGAGTTTCCAGCATGGAAGCGTTTCATTAATTTTGCCGGACTGGTTATTTCCTCGCCGGACGACATTTTCGAGTGTGCTCAAGTTTGCCGCGAGCTGTCTATCAGGCAAGTAGTCCAGAAAAATCCGGACTTCGATGCCAAGATCAAGCAGAATTTCAAGAACAACAATAGGCTCGCGCAGTTTATCACCGCGGCCACCTCGTATGTGACTGAGGCATGTCGCCTTCCGAAAGATCTTGAAAAAAAAATGAATAATGAAGTTCTGATGTTTAGTTAAATGAGTGGAAGATCGCTCGAGCTTTGAGAAAAAGAGAGCATTATATCTGATCAAGTCTACTTAGGCTCACTACAAGGTTCTGTCAAAGCCGTTCTTACATCACTCGTGGCCCCACGCGCGACTGTCCGCAGTGGGCCGGAATCTCACTTCTGCAAATACCTCCTCCCGCCACAGCAGAAATTGTTGCTATTTTCGGGCTACGGTCAATTTTCCGGCTTCGAACCCACCACCCTCACTTTCAAATTCGGTATCCCCCAAACCTGACGATATCCCTTGTCGCTGATCAGCGCATCGTAGGCCGCCCGTTTCAGCGCCAAGCTTGATCGCTTGGCCGTCGACCTTGTCTTCGGGCTCATATTCTCGCACTCTAAGGCCCAAAATCGATACAGCTTCTGCCCATCGATCAGGTACTCGATGCCATAAAGTCCATCGGGGATAAGGTGGGTGTGGAAAGATCTTTTCAACCACGGCGCCAGAGGGCCAGGTTGGATAGTCACCGGCGCTGCCAAGGACTTGCCATTCAGGCGCTGGCCTTCGGGCGCCCGCTCCAATATTTCTCCGACCGGCACGAAGCGTTGGTCTGCTTCCTGCATCGTCGCCAGTTCGATCTCAGCCAAAGCATCAACGATCATCATGGCGTGCTCAAACTGTGGTGCTCGTCCCGGCGCGGTGGTTTGCGCCAGAATGGTGACCCGATGCGGCAGGTCTCCCCGTTCATCCAGATAACGTCTTCCCTTGGCAGACAACTCATAAATAAGCGGCGTCGAACGCGGATCGAAAGCGCGCCACTGGGCATGGGGCCGGTTAATCAAAGCAGTTTCGTGGTAGAGGTCGCCCAAGCGTTCCACAAAGCGTTTTTCCGATCTCGGTAGCAGGAAGGCCAGCAGCTGCGGCACGCGCAGATAACGATAGCGGTACAGGAGGCGGAGGATCTCTGTATCACGGTTGGTAAGCACGATCCGCTTGCCGGTGGGCTGGCGGGAAAAGCGGGACCGACGGCCAAGAGCATCGAGAGACATGCGGTTCTCCTTTCAAGGAGAACCTTGGGTTTATCGAAAGTCCGGATCAACGCGCGCTATCGATGGCTATGGCGCGATTGGTATCGATATGTACTGCCTTGCGCAGTCATCACTTTTTCCGGCCTAGCGTGATAAGATCGTGAAAAGTACCTATCTTTTTCACTCCCAAGGCATCGGCTCACCGGTATCGGGAGGATCATTTTCTTCCGGAGGTTCGGCTTCTTCTGCCTCCGGTTTGTTCTGCCGGTCGGCTGCCGCACGGGCTTCGGTGTAATGGACGGCGTATTTGGCCCGGATGTCATCTCGAAGGGCTTCTCGCTGCTCTTCATTCAGGCGCGGTTGCCGCTCCATCTGCCCCGGCTCAATAGTGATCGGCACCGCATGCCGGATGGTGCCCTTTACATAGACGGCGAAGGAGAGCTTCTCCTGGGCTTCGATAAAGCCGGGATCGGTGCGCAATTCGCCGGCCAACGCCCGCGCATCCTTAGCGGAAACACCACCGGCGAACTTGATCGCCGTATTGGCGGAGATCGCTTCGTGCAGCTTGGTATCGAGCTGACCGAGAAACTGGTGGGCAAGCAAAACCCCAACCCGGTATTTGCGGGCTTGGCTCAGAATAATACCAATAGTCCGGTCGAAATAGTCGTTCGCTTCGTCGATATAGACAAAGGTGGGCAGACGTTTCTCGCGGGGCAGCACCGCCCGCTCCTGGGCCGCTTGCGCCAACATGGCGATGAAGAAGCGACCGAAGATCTCACTGCCGTTTTCCTTTAAAAGATCCTTGGCGGTGTTGATCAGGATGACTTTGCCCGCGTTCATCTCCGTGAACAGATCAACCTTGCTCTTGGGGTGCGAGAACATCCGTTCAAAGGATTGGTTCTCCAGGATGCCATAGAGACGGCGCAGCACCTGCTTGCGGGTCTGGGTGAACTCTCGGCTATCGTATTCGGTCTCGAAGAAGGAACGGGCAGAACCTTCCAGCTTGGCGATATAGGGACGGAAGGTGTCTGAACCGCTGTCTTCCAAGAGCTGTCGGAAAGTATGGATGGTGGCGCCGGGAATATGCAGCAAAAGCCGGGTGATATAGCGAAAGATGACTGTCTGCTTCTGGGTCATTCCAGCGTCGAGCAGGGAACCCAGCACGAAGTCGTATAGCTCCAGTACACCATTTATCAGTCGCTCGCGGTCGAGTTGGGAATACTGATTGATCCGCTCCAGACCGACATCGAACAGATTAAGCGCCACCGGCCATTCCACATCAGTTGGGTCAATGAGGCAAAGGCGATCCGCCAGCGGGCCACCCGGCGCAAAGACCGCCAGATTGGCAATGGTGTTGATCAGATCGCTCTGGCTGTCGATGACGACGATGGACGCCCTCCCCTCGGCCACAGCGTCGAGATCATGCAGGATGAGCTGTTGCAGGGTCTGGGTCTTGCCGTGACCGCTACCGGCGACGATGTGGTGGTGTTCGAAGCGGGTTTCTTCGGGAATGGTGATCGGCACCGGAATATCGAAGAGTAACGAGAACGGTGTCCCGGCCAGATAGGTCTTCAGGAGCTG
>MDSW01110734.1_pt1 | contig 29864 bp, 12 predicted proteins | sample 811171 | NCBI WGS metagenome assembly MDSW01 (sample SAMN05326641, study PRJNA326480) | marine metagenome | isolation source: seawater | place: Atlantic Ocean: North West | collected 2012 | reverse complement strand
CGCGAATCGCGCCGGGGGGCGGAGCGCGGTCCCGCGGCGGCGGCGGCGGCGCGGCGGGATCCGAGGCGGCGGCGGCGGCGGCGGCTGACCCGGCTGACCCGGACGCCCCGTTCGCGGCGGCGACGGCTTCCGCTTCCGCCGCGAGGTCCGCCGCCGCCTCCGCCGCCTCCTCCGCCGCCTCCGCGTCGTCCCCCGCGCGTACGTCCTCCGGCGCGAGGTTCTCGACGAACGCCCCCGAGTCGTCCAGCTGCGCGTCGAACCGGTTGGACGCGCGGTGGCGAACCACCGTCGCGCGAAAAGCCGCGTCCTCCGTCGCGGAGGAACCGTCGCCGGGCGTCCGTTCCTCCGCGCCTTTCCCCTTGGCGTCCGCGATGGCGTCCGCGATTCCCCTTCGGACCGTCGCGAGCGGGACGGCGACCCTCGCGCCGAGCGCCGGGCGCTCACGCCGCCGCGCCGCGGGCTCGCCGAACCTCGGCGCGGCCACCACCGTCGCGCGGAGCTTCCGGGGGTGACCCGCACCCGCATTACCCGGGCCCGCGGAGGCCCACCTCCCGTAATTCCGCTCGCTCAGGCGTCGCGCCACCGCCTCGCACAGCGCCCTGGACGCGGCGGGGACGATCGTCACGGAATCGTCCATCTCGAGCGCGACGAGCGCGTCGTCCTCGAACTCGGCGTACGACCGCCAGCCGAGCTCGCCGCGGCGCCCCAGCGGCTCCGACTCCAGAAGCACGCCGTCGTCGTCCTCCGGAACCCCGTCGGAGTCCGAGTCGTTCGCGACGCCGGCTTCCCCGAGCGCCGCGCCACCGCCTTCCCCCGTCGCGTCCGCGTCCGCGTTCGCGTTCGCGCGCGCCCCGCGAGTCTCCGCGCCCGCGAGTCCTCCCCCCGCGAGTCTCTGCGCCTCCTCCTCGATGACGCGCCACGCGTCGTCCAGGTGGTCGTTGACGACGTGGTCCACGTCCCACCCCTGCTCCGGCGGCGTCAGGACGACACGGCAGTCCCGCGGACCTTCGCGCGGCGGATCCGGATCCGCGCGCGCGGTCGCCGCCGGGTCGGACCCGACCCCTCCGACGGAAGAAGGCCCTCGGGGCGGGCCCGAACCCGAACCCGACGCGCCGCCGCCGCCAGAGCGCCTTCGCCGCTTCGCCGACGAAGGCGCGGATTCGGCCCCCGCGCCCTCCCGTCCGGCGGCGGCGGCGGCGACGGCGGCTCGTTTCCTCCCGCTCCCCCGCGCGCCGAGCGAAGGCGCCGCCTCCTTCTCCTCCTCCTCCTCCTCCGCGACGCGCTCGGGCCCGCGGCGCGCGACGCGGTACTCGCGCGCGATGAGCGCGACGCGCGCGCGCCTCGGCGCGCCTCGGCCCGCCTCGGGGGGGAACGCGAGCGCGTGGCGCCCCGTGACCCCGTCGTACGACACGACGTCGGCGTACGCCCACCGCCCTTTCCCGAGGAAACGCCCCGCCTCCCGCCCGCCGCCGCCGCCGCCGCCGCCGCGGGTTCGTCCGTCGCCGCGAGAAAGAGAGTCCCTCCCGCCGCGAGGGGGGAGGAGCCTCCTCCGCGGCGCGCGGCGCCCTCCGGCGGACGCGAAGAGCCGCGCCCCGGCCGCCGCCGCCGCCGCCACGCCGAACGCGCGCTCGTCCTCGTCCTCGTCCTCGTCCTCGTCCTCGTCCTCGTCGCGATCGCGATCCTCGTCGTCGCCGTCGTCGCTCGGGGTCCAGAGCCACACGCCGCCGCCCGCGAGGCTCTCGCAGAACCGGCGGTACCCCGGGTCGAGGACGACGACGCGCCGGAGGACGTGCGCCTCGAGCGTCGCCGCGGGCGTGAGGGGTCCCGCGTGGAGCGTCGCGCCCGAGAGGTCCGACGCGAGGCGCGGCGCGAGAGGGCACCGGCGGAGCGTCAGGCGCATCGGCGCGGCGAGCGCGGCGAGCCCGGCGGCGAGCCGAGCCGCGGAGGAGGCTTCGGAAGGCCCATTTGGAAGCCCCAAGCCTCCGCTCGAGCCGAACCCCAAGCCTCCTCCGAGGCCTCGGTCGGGGGCGCCGCCGGGCGCGCCGCGGCCGCCGTGCCCGAGCGCGAACGCGCGGAAGAGCGGGAGGCGCTCGTTCGCCTCCACGGCGGCGTGCAAGAGCGCGACGAGCGCGGCGAGCGGCGTCTTTTCGGGCGCGTTCGTCGCGGCGTCGGCGGCAAAAGCCTTCGGCCCGAAGGCGTCCGCGAACGCCGCGCGGCGCCGAGCGCGGACGTCCGATCCCGACGAACCCCCGACCGCGCTCGTCGGCTCCAGAAAGTGAAGCATCGCGAGGCTCAGGCGCGCCTCGTCGAGCTCGTGTTCGGTGACGCCGTCGGGGGCGACGAGGAGGCGCGCCACCTCGCCGAGCGCGGCGACGTCGCCGCGCGCGAGTCGCCCGGCCGCCGCCTTGAGCGCCGCCGCGGGGTCCGTCGTCCCCCCCGACCCCCCGGGCGCCTCGATCGACTCGAGCGCGCCGCGCGCCGCCGCGAGCGTCGCCGCCGCGGCGGCGCGCGTGCGCTCGAGCGCGTCTCGGTTCGCGGGAATCCATCTGGGGCCCGACCCACGCCGCGCGCCCGCGCCCGCGCCCGCCGCGTCGTCGTCGCCCTCGCCGCCCGAGCGCGACCCGGCCCCCCCCCTCGCGAGTCGCTCGACGCGCCTGAGGATCCCTCGCCGGCGCATCGCGCGCGCGTTTCCCGCGTCGACGCGCACGAGCTGCGCGGCGACGGCCAGGGCGGCGGCGGCGAGCGCGGGCGAGACGTTCTCCGCGAGCGCCTCGCCGAGCGTCGCGAACGCGGCGTCCAGGTCCTCGCGCGCCAACGCGGCGGCGACGGCGGCGCGGCCCTCGTCCTTGATCCGCACCTCCAGCGACGCCGCGACGAGGCGTAACAGCTCCCTCCGCGTGGAATCGCGCGTGGACGCCCTGTGCGCGGCGAGGAGCGCGGGGAAGAGCCGCGCCGCGAACCGCCGCGCCGCGAACCGGCGCGCCGCGCGGGAAGAAGCTTTTTTCGGCTCTTCACGCTCTCTTCGCGCCGCCTCCGCCGCGGCGGATTCCAGCGCCGCCGTCGCCCCGGAAACCTCCGAGGACGAGGACCCGCCGCCGCTCGGGGCGATCCAGAAGTCCCGCGCGCCCGGAAACGCCGCCGACGCCTCGTCCGCGACCGAGCCGAACAGAGACCCGAGCGCGCCGATCCCCGCGCCGCCGAGGGAACCCTCGGGAACCCCGCTCGCGCCCCCGCCGCCGCTCGCGCCCCGGCCGCCGCCGTCCGAGGAGGGTCCCTCCGACGGTCCCTCCGACGCGCGCGCGCGGGGGTGCCTGGCGCCCGACGTCGCGCACCGCGCCGCGTCGCCGCCGAGGAGGTGGAGGCGGTACGCGTGGACGACGGAGGCGTGGCGAAACCGGTCGGCCCCGTCGAGGTCGTCCTCGTCGGAGTACTCCCCCGCCTCGCCGCGATCGTCCTCGTCGGAGTACTCCCACGCCTCGCCGTCCTCGTCCCCGCTCCACTCCACCAAACACCGACCGTTCGGGAGGAGCTCGAGGACGTGGCCCTCGCCGCCGAAGTGGCCGTCGCGAACGCGATCGTCCACGCGGAGGCCCAGGTGGTCGGCGCCGGAGGGACCCGCGCCCTCCGCGCCCGCCGCCGCCCGCGCCCCGGAAGCCCCGGAAGCGCCGCCGCCTCGAACCCCTGGCGCCGCCTTCCCCTTCCCCTTCTCCTTTCGCTCCTCCTCCTCCTCCTCCTCCGCCTCGAACGCGTGCCTCAGCGCGCGCTCGATCGCCTGCGGGAACATCGACGCCGAGGACGCGGACGCGGCGGACCCGCCGCCGCACGCGCGGACGAGCGTCGCCGGGTCCGATAAGACGTCCAGGAGGAAACCCTCGCGCGCGCACCGGCGCGCCGCGTTTGGGAGGCGCGGGGAGAAGAGCCACGCCGCGAGCCGCGACGCGACGTCCACGACGCCGGCGTTGGCGCTCGAGCCGTTCGAACCCGACGTTCGAACGGCGTTCGAACGTCTTCGGGGGGGTCCAGTTCCCGACGGGGGCGATCCCGGACCCGCGTCGGTCGCGTCCGGTTCGCGCGCGTCCGCTTCAGCGGCGTTTGGTTCGGCGGCGCCTTCTCTCTTGCCCCCTCCCAGGGCGCCGGCGACGGCGTCCGCCAACCCCGCGTCGAGCAGGACGAGCACGGCGCCCTCCCTCGCGGCGCACGAGGCGAAGAGCGACGCGAGACACCGCAGCGCGTCTTCCCTGAGGGCGATCGCGGCGTCGTCCCGCGCGAGGCGACACAGCGCCTTCGCGAGCGCCGGCGGCGGCGCCGCCATGACGCACTCGCACACGCCCCGGACGAGCGCGAGCCCGTCCGCCGCCGCCGCCGCGTGCCCCCCCTCGTGGCACGCGAACACGTACCGCTCGAGGGCGTCGAACCCGTCGAAGCGCGCGATGAGTCGCCGAACGCCGAGCCCGCTCGAGCTCGGGAACGCGCGGCGGTGGCCGAAGTGCCCCGAGGAAGAGGCGCCCGAGCGACGCACCTGCCCGAGCAGCATCAGAAGCTTCACCGCCTCCTCCGCGGCGAGCCTTCGCCCGGGGTCGAGGCGGAACGCCCCGCCGCCACCTCCGCCCGAGCCCGAGCCCGACGCGCCGTCGCCGCCGAGTAGTCTGGGCGGTCGCACGACGGATACCAGCGCCGCCAGGGGGGATTCCGTCAGCATGGGCCCGTGCCCCTCCTCCGCGTGGAGCTCCGTCACCTCCTCGTACGTCCAGAGCGCGCGGCACAGCAGCTCGACGACGGTCGCGTCGCCGCCGCCGACGCTTTTTCGCGACGCCGCCGCCTTCTCGTCGCCGCCGGTCGTACCGGAGCCGGCCCCACCGGCCTCCGAGCCGGCCTCACCGTTCGCGCCGCCGCCGGGTTGTTCTTGTTCTTGTCCCGGGGGAGGCGCCGCGCGGCGGCCTCTTCCGCGCCCGCCGCGCCTCCGCGGCGGCGGTCCCGGATTATTTCCCGGGCCCGACGCCTTCGCCTCGGACCCGCCGTCGTTCGCGCGCGGCTTCTTCTCGCCGCCGCCTTCCCCTTCCTCGCGCGATCGTTCGTACCCGTTCGCCTTCGTCCACGCGGCGAGGCGCTTCGTGAGGCACTCGACGATGCGCCGGTCGCTCGTTCGCCCGAAGACCTCGCCCCTCTCTTCGAACGCGAGGAGGTACGTGCACAGCTCGCGGAGTTTGGCCTCCAGCGCGCCGGCGGGGGCGGCGTCGTCGTCAAACACCGCGACGAAATCGTCCGCGGGGTCGGCGGCTCGCGCCGCGTCCGCGAGGTGCTCCGGACGCTGGCCCTGAGAGAGGCGAGGTGGATGTGTACGCGGGGATCGGGGGGGAGGGTCGGTCATCCATGCGGGTGGAGGGATGAGGCGGTGATCGTGAGGCGTCTCGCGGCGGAGGAGGGGGGGTGAGAGAGAAAAAAGAAAAGCGCGCGCAAAGATTTTTTTAGACGCGACGCGCGCTGAGTTTCCGGGGCCGGGGTCCCGTCATCGCGTTCCGAGAGAAACACCGCACCCCCACCGAGGGAGGGAGGATCTGGCGGAGTCTCGGCTCGGGGACGGGCGCGCGGGTCCTTCCGAGGGCGACGAGTCTTCGCTCGCGGCGTTCTCGGGACGGGCGCGACTCGCGGGTCGCGGCGCGGCGTCGGACGCACCTGCGTGCACATGACGCATCGCGACGAGAAGGCGGCGTTGTGGTAGGTGCACACGCCGCAGCACCACATTCCGTCGGGCGCGGTGACCGGCGGTTCGTCCGCCGCGCGGTCCTCCTCCGCCCGCGGGCGCGGGTTCGAGCACACCGCGCACAGGCTGCTCGACGACTCGTTCAGAAGCGTGCAGTGCGGGCACTCCCACTCCGCGGGCGACGCGCCTCCTTGGCCGTCGTCCCCCGCCGCCCCGGAAGCCCCGGCGGTCGACGCCGGCTCCGCCATGGCCGGGGCCTCGGCGGAGGAGTCAGCGCGTGGGTGCCGGTCGAACGCGCGCGAGAGAGACGAACGCGCGCGAGAGAGACGAACGCGCTTGCCCCCGCGCCCCCGCACGGCCCTCGCGCGTGCGGCGAGCTCCCCCGCTTTTCCCTCGCGCCTCCGAACCCGGGTTCGACGCGCCCTCCGCTCCCTCCGCGCCGCGCGCTCGCGGCGTTGTGCCCTAACCCGTGGGAAAAGCGACCGGCGACTGCACAGCTGTGTCGCGCCGCGGATGCCGAACGCCATCCCGCGACCGCGAGATGACCACCGGCGCTCTGCAGAGTTATTCGCGGCTGCCGGTGAGATTTTTGTTCGCCGAGGCGCTGATCGCGATTTTTCATCGCGATTCGAGGAAACGAATCCGAGGACGTGGCTTGAAAATCGCGGGAAAAGCGAATCGAATCCGGCGAAGACCAGGGCAAACAGTCTGGATTCCACGTCGAAGAGAAGAGAGGGGGCGGAGGCGCGAAAAAGTGCCGGAAAAGTGTCGCGAAAGTATCTCGAGGTCGTTTTTTTTTTTGTTTGACGACGGGGCGATTGTGGTCTCGCGGCGCACTCGCGATCCCCGCGGCGGCGGCGGGTCTTTCGGGGCGTCGCTCGATCCTCCGAAGTCCGATGCTGACGCTAGCGCGCCTCGCGTTCGCGCCTCGCGCGTCCTCACGTCGCGCGCGTCGCGAACCCGGGAGCGGGAGCGGTCCGCGATCGTCGCCGCGGCGCGAAAAAGCGAAGCCGTCGCTGCTCCCGCCGCGCGAGGCGGCACCGGGGCCGACGTGGTCCTCCCTGGAGACCGGGGTGACGTACGGGGACCGATCGACGCGGATGACCCGGGCTCAGATCCGCGCCGGGCGCCGCGCGAGGCGCGCGGTGGACGCGCGCGTGCACACGGACGACGGCGGGATCACCGGCATGGTTCGCCGGCGGCTCCGGACGGAGGAGGTGGCGGAGGAGGAGGCGCTCGTCGACGCGTTCGGGCGCGATTCGATCGTGCGTAACAACGCGCTCGACCGCCGCCCCCCTCGCGGCGCGTTCGCCGGCTCCGCCTCCCCCGCCGCGTCGGCGTCCACCTCGACCGAACCGCCTCGCGTCTCGCGCGAGTTCCGCGACGCCGCGGGCGATCCGTTCACCGTCGAGCTGAGCAACGAGGACGCCCCCGCGGGGCTGACGAAGATCGAGCTCCGGGGCGTCGATCGCGCCAATCTCCTCGGCGCGCTGTGCTCCTCCCTCGCGCGCGCGAACATCTCCGTCGTCAGCGGCGTCATCGCCACCGACCCGGACGGCCGCGTCAGGAACACCATGTTCGTGCGAAAATCCCCCCCGGGGGATCGGATCGGGATCGGCGCGCGCGGACCCGTCGGTTCCGTCGTCGACGGGCCCGGGTCCTCCTCCTCCGCGCGCCTCGACGAGCGCGAGTTCGCGGACGTCTCCCTCCGCATCCTGAGCGCGTGCTGGACCTCGGACGAGCGCGAGTGGCTCCGCCCGCCCCCCGCGTCCATGAAGTTCCTCTCCCGCCCGAAGCACGCCCCGCCCCGCCGCGCCGCGCGGTACGCGCCCGGCGGGGGCCGCCGCGAGTCTCCCGCGACGCCCGGCGCCGCGACGAACGACGACGACGGCGGCGGTTCCTTCTTCGGGGGGTCGCAGTTCGCGTCACTCGCGCTCGCGCCCCCGGCGACGACGGGCGCCGCCGCCGAGCTCCTCGCCGCGGAGGCGCGCACCCGCGCCGTCTCCGCGCGACTCGCCGCGGCGGCGTCCAGACGAGCGAACGGCCACGACGGGTTCGCGGACAGTAAAGACCTCCGCGCGATGCTCACGGAGATGGAGGAGGCGGTGGCGGAGGTTGCGGAGGCGAGAGCGCGCGCCGCCGCGGGGCCCTCCCTCGTCGCCGGGTACGACGGAGAGGGCTACGGCGAGCTCACCCACGGCGGCGAGGGGACCCGGGAGGGCCTCGTGGGGGTTCTTCCCGGGGGCTCTCTCTTCCCGCGCGCGCCTTCGTCGAACGCTCTGTCGAACGCTCTGTCGAACGCTCTGTCGCCGGCGGCGGAGTGGTTCTCCGGCGTCGATCCGTTTTTCAAGGGGGTGTTTTACATGAACGTCGCTTCGCTCTTGTTCGGTTCGAACCAGACGGTGATCAAACAGGTCGCCGACGCGGGGGTGGACGACTTCACGCAGATGTTCCTGCGCTTCGCCGTCGCCCTGGTTCCCCTGGTGCCGTTCGTGACGCGCGGCGCCTCGATGCCCGGCGCCAAGGAGATGCTCCGCGGCGCGGCGCACCTCGGGACGATTCTCGCCGTCGGATACTTTCTGCAGATCGTCGGCCTGGAGGGCACCTCCAGCGCCAAGGGGGCGCTGACGAGCACGTTCACGGTGCTCTCCGTGCCCGTCTTCGCGGGCCTGAGCGGCCAGCGCGTGCCCTGGTACACGTGGCCCGCGAGCGCCGTCGCGTGCGCCGGCGTCGCTCTGCTCACCGGCGGCGACGGGAGCGCGTTCACGGACGGCGACGCGATTTGCATCCTCGCCGCCGTCGTCTTCGGGTACCACACGTTATGCTCCTCCGAGTACGCGGCCAAGTTCGAGGACGCCGAGCTGCCGTTCATCTCGTTCCAGATTTTGGTCGTCGCGGTCGAGAGCGGGCTGTGGAAACTCGGCGAGGTGGCGTGGATGGCGCACGCGGACCCGAGCGCGCCCGGGTTCCTGGAGGCGCTGGCGGAGGTCCCCGCGCGAGCCGCGGCGCTGCCGTGGGGGCCCATCGCGTACATGGGCCTCGCCACGACGAGCTTCACGCTGTGGATCGAATTTTTGGCGCTCCAGAACGTCTCCGCGTCCATGTGCGCGCTCATCTACCCCGCCGAGCCGATGTGGGGGGCGCTGTTCGCGTGGACCTTCATGGGCGACCGGTGGGGCCCCGCGGGGTGGGCCGGCGCGGCGCTCATCGTCGGCGCCAGCGCGGGGTCGCAGTTTCTCAGCTTCAGGGACGAGGGAGAAGAAAACCGACGCGGAGACGAAAAAGACGGCGACGCCCTCCTCACGGAAAACTTCTCCAAATACTGACGAAAGAGACGAAGAGAGTGGGTGGTGGGAGGACCCGCGGATGCGAGGGGGGGGGACGCCCGAAGCGTATTATCGGTCGCGCCCGGCGCTCAAAAGTCTTTTTATTATCGCGCTTCCGCCGTTTGCGTCGTGCCCGTCTGATGAAAAAAGTCTCGTCTCGCTCTACTCCTCGACGTACCTCCGCATCTCCTCGTCCAGGCTGTCGACGGTCCCCGACGCGAATTCTCCGTCGAACGCGTCGGCGAAGTACGGCGCGGGGTGGTCCTGCTGCGCGCGTCTCGCGCTCCGCGCCCCGCCGCCTCCGCCGCCTCGGTCGTCGAGGCTACTCCCCGGCGCGGCGTCCAGGCTGGACCCGACGTCCAAGCTCGACCCCACGGGCTTCTCCGCCGCCTTATCGCGCGACCCCTTCGACCCGCCGCCGCGAGGGCTCCCCCGGCCGAGCCCTCGCCGCGAGGATTTTTTAGAGCCGAACAGACGCTCGACGATGTCGTCGTCATCGGCGGAGTACGCCGCCGGCGCGTCGTCGTCGCCCGCGCCTTCGCCTTCGCCGCCTTCGCCGTCTCCCGGGCCCCTCACCTCCTCCCTCCGCCACTGGGCTCTGCGCCTGGCGGCGGCGGCGCCGCCGCCCCTGGCGACGCCCAGCCCCTTATCGCGCCTCCTCGCGGCGGCCTCGCCCCTCGCGGCGGCGAGGACCTGCCTGAACCCGCGCTCGCCGCCGCCGTGCTCGCCGCTCCCGGGCCTGGCCCGGCGCTGGTAGCTCGCGCCCTCCGTCGAACCCAGAGAAGCCACCCCCCGCGCCGCCGCCGCCGCCTCCGAGGGGTCCCACGTCCCGCGCGTCCCCGTCGCGTCCGAGACGAAAAAGCCGCCGCCGCCCGCCTCCTCCTCGGACGCCTCCGCCTCGAACGCTTTGCTCCTCCTCGCCCTGTTTTCTTTCCTGAGCTGCTTGGCGGCGTTATAGTACCTCGCCGCCCTGGCGTGGTTGCCGCACGCCTCCTCGAGCTTGGCGAGCGCGGAGACGCACCGCGCGTTTTCCGGCTCGAGGTCGAGGGCGCGCTCGAGGTAGTCCCTCGCCTCGGTCGCCCGCCCCGCGTCGCGCTCGAGCGCGGCGAGCCCGCGAAGGCACCGCGCGTTCGTCGGCTCCACCCGCAACCCCTCCGCGTACAGCGCCCGAGCGCGCTCGACGTACGAAGACGCGGCGGGTTCCGACGCTTTTTCTTCCGCCGCCGCCGCCGCCGAGAAACCCGCGCCTCCTCTCGCGTCGGCTCGCGTCGCGTCGCCGACTCGGCTCGCCGCTCGCTCCGCCTCCGCCCAGGCGCACCACGCGTGCGCGGACCACGGCGCGGCGTCGGCGGCGCGCGCGAACATCGGGCGCGCGGCGTCCGCGCCCGCCCTCGCGTCGCCCGCCGCGCGCGACTCCATCACCGCCCACGCGTGCCAGAGCCGGTAGTTTTCCGGCGCCTCGGCGACCGCGTCTCGAAAAATCTCGCGCGCCGCCTCGTGCGCGCCGAACGCGGCGCTCTCGAGCCGGGCTCTGCTGAGCGCGAGGTGCGCGTCGTTCGGGAACGCCCCGTGCGCCGCCGCGTACGTCGCGCGCGCCGAGTCGAAATCGCGCTCGTTCTCGGCGAGGCGCGCCAGGAGGTGAGGCACGCGCGGGTTGGAAGGGTCCGCCGCCTGCGCCCGCCGGAGCAACCCCCGCGCGCTCGTCGGGTCCCCGGTCTTGGCGCGGGTCTGTGCGTACGCGTGGAGCACCACGCACCGAGCCGCGCGGAGCGAAGAGACGGAGGCGGAGGCGGCTTTTTCGCCGGCGGGCGCGTCGTCTTCTCCTCCTCCCTTGTCGTCTTCTCCTCCTTCCTTTTTCTCTTCGTCCCCTTCTTCCCCGTCCCCTCGCTGCTCCGCCTCCTCCAGGACGGCGAGCGCGCGCTCGAACAGGCCCGCGGCGGCGTGCGCGTCCCCCGCGCCGAATTCCATCACGCCCCACTTCCGCAGCGTCTCCGCGCGTCTCCTCGGGTCGAGCCCCTCGGCGTTCAGGAGCGCGGCGCGGTACAGCCCCCTCGCGCGCTCGGCGTCGCCCTGAAGCAGCTCGAACCGGGCCCACTGCTCCCAGAGCTCGGACGCGCCCGGGTGCTTGGCGGCGCGCTGGTAGAAAATCTCGCGCGCCGTCTCCTGGCGCCCCGCGCGCATCAGGTCCCACGCGAGCTGCCAGTCGACGGCGGTCGCCGAGCCGGACTTGGTCTCACGCAGCGCCTTGGACGCGTCCCGAACGACGTCGTCGGCGGAGCGCATCTTTTTCGTCGTCGAGGGGCGCGGCGGCGCGGGCGGAAGCGACGGGGTGGTGGTTCCCGGGGGAACGGCTTTGAGCGCCGCTTCCACCACCGCCGACGCGAGGAGCGGGGGCGGCTTTTGAGCGGCGAGCGAGTCCGCGGAGGCGTCGGCGGAGGTTCGAGCCGACGACGAGGTCTGAGCGGCGCCCCGCTCCGAAGAAGGCGCCGCGGACGTCGAAATCGGTCCGACGCGCTTCGAAATCGGCACCGTCACCACGTACGACGCGTCGGGGGCGGAGGTCGCGGAGGACCCGACGCCGGCGCCTGAGGACCCTGAGGACCCTGAGGACCCGTGATCGCCCGAGGAGGCGGACCCGCGATCGCCCGAGGAGGCGGACGCGTGATCACCCGAGGAGGCGGACGCGTGATCACCCGAGGAGGCGGACCCGTAATCGCCCTCGGCCTCCTCCTCCTCCTCCTCCTCGCCTTCCGCCTCCTTTTTTCCGCCTCCGGCGGCGGCGACGTCAATGGTCCGCTTGGCGGCGGCGTCCGCCCCGGGCAGCGATCCCAACACCTTCAGGCTCGTCCTGAACCTCGCGAATTCCTCGGGGCTCACCGTCCCGTCCTCGTCCGCGTCGATGGCGGCGAGGAGGTCCGCCGCCGCGCCCCCGTCGTCCTCGAGGGCCGCCCCGCCCCCGGCGCCCCCGCGCCACACGTCGCCGATCACCGCCCGCAGCTCCTCGCGCGTCACGCGCCCGTCGCCGTCCAGGTCGAACATCCGAAACACCCGGTCCGCGTCGTCGGACGCGCCCCCCGCCAACACGCCGCCCGTCTCGGTGAAGCTCCCGAACCTCCGCTCCGCCGCCGCGTTGGCGGCGGCGACCAGCTCGGCCAGCGCCTCCGCCGCGCCGGGGTCCTCCTTGAACCCGCCCTTGTACGAGCTGTGCGCGGCGGCGCCCATCTCCGCCGCCGCGTGCATCTCGGACGTGCGAACCTGAAGCTCAACCCGACGACGCGCGCGAGCCCGAACGCCCCCGGGCGATCGTCGCGAGGAAGCGCCCGAGGAAGAAGAGGCCGACGGGTCGGAGGAGGAGGCGTCCGAGGCGTACGAAGCGTCCGAGGCGTCCGAAGCGTCCGAAGCGTCCGAGGCGTCCGAGGCGTCCTCCGAGGCGTCCGAGGCGTCCGCGTCCTCGTCCTCGTCCTCGTCCTCGTCGTCGCCCCCCCACTCGGCGGGGAGCTCCAGGGTGCTGTGGAGGCTCCTGTACCCGTTCGCCTTCGGGCGCGCGAGGTAATCCTTCGCGCGCCCCGGGACAACGTCGAACGTCTCGTGCGCGATCTCGCGCGCGCGGTAGCACGCCGCCATCTGGTTCCGCGAGGCTTCGGCGTCGTCCCCGTCCGCCGGCGACCCGGGCTCGGGCGAGACGATCACGCGCACGCCCAACAGGTCGTGCACGTCCTCCCGCGCCCGGCCGTCGCGAAGCACCTTACGCATCGTGCTGAACAGAGATTTCCGACGCGCCGTGACCCGCACGAACGGATACGAGCGCGAAGAGGAGGAGGAGGACCCCCCAGGGGACGTCTCCCGAGCGCTCGTCGTTCGCGCCTCCTCGAGCACTCGGGAGACGTCCTCCTCCTCCTCCTCCTCAGATTCCTCCTCAGATTCTCGCGTCAGTAGCGCCTTCAGACTCGGGTCTTTTTCTAGCCTCTCCTGCAGCCTCGCCCTCGCCCTCTCGAGCTGCGCCTCGTCCTCGGGCCCCTCCGATCTGAGCCACCTCTCGAGCGCGTCGTACGACGCCGGGAAGAGCTGCTTGAGCGAGAGGTCCTCGAGCTCCGCGCACAGCCTCCCCGCGTCGAGCGCGTGCGCGACGGGGGCGTAGAGTTGCATCGTCTCGAGCGCGAGGCTCGCCGCTCGGTGCCTCGGCAAAGCGTCCGCGTCCCTGAGCGCGTCCACCCTGTACGCGAGCTCCACGACGACCGCGCGGACGTCGTGGAAGGTGAGGAGGAACGCCCGGAGCTTCTCCGCGCTCTCGTCGTCGTACGATCCGACCCTGCGCGGGATCTTCTCGAGCCTCTGGCAGTCGTGCGCGAGGCGCATGACGTTGGCGCCGAGGCGTCGCTCGATCTCGTCGAGGGTCACCGCGCCCCTGACGAGGGCCTCGCGCAGGAGGCCGGCGCTCATGCACTCCGCGTCCATGCCGAGGTCGACGAGGGCCAGGGTGACCTCCACCGCGCGCTCGTGGACGGGGCGGGAGGAGGCGGAGGAGGCGGGGATCATCTGCAGGCGGGGGATCGCGAGCTTGAGCGCCTCGAGCAAAATCTCGCGCGTCTTCTCCGCGGAGGCGGCGGGGGAGGAGGAGGAGGAGGAGGAGGAGGAGGGGGAGGACCCGGGGGCGGCCGACGAGGACGACGCGCCGGGCGAGCTCGCGCCGCTCAGGAAGGAGGAGGCGGAGGGGGCGTTCGCGCTCGCCGCGGCGAGGCGCGGGGAGATGGCGTCCCACGCCGCGACGAACTCGACGACGCGGCTGGAGCCCGCGGAGGAGGCGAACGACGCGACGCCCGCGGGACCCGCCGGCGCCGCGAGCGTCGAGGATCCGGCGCCGCGGCCCGGGGCGGAGGCGCCGGCGGCGCCGGCGGCGCCGTCGTCGTCGTCGCCCGAGGGGAGGTCGCGAGGCGCGTCGTCGTCGCCGCGAGCGTTCGACGCGCGCGCCGCGTCCGCGCGCGCCCGCGCGACCGTCCGGACCCCGGGCCCGCGCGACGCCCCGCCGCGTCGCCCGGACCCGGACGCGCCGCGCCCGGACGCGCGCCGCGCCGTGGACGGGACGCCGTCCGGGCGCGAACCGAGCGCCGCGGCGATCGAGACGCGCGCGGGCGCGACGCGCCGCGCGCCCGTCGTCCCGAGCGCCGCCGCGCCCATTCCCGCCGCCGCGCCGTGCGCCATCGTGTGCGCCACCGGGAGGGAGGGCACCCGTCACATGATGGGTAAGGCTCCGACCAGCTGGCGGAACGAGAACGACGTGTCCATCTCCGGAGCATCGACGCGCGTCGAAGGACGAGAAAACGGTATAGGTTATGGGTCGTTCCGTCGCCTCAGAGGTTGGTTCGAAAAAATCGGACGGGCGACGATTGTTGACGCGGGCGGTCGCCCTCGCCGCGCGCGCGCACTTCGCCCCTCGCGGACGGATCGTCGCACGAACTCGCGCGCGATGGGCGGCCGAGGTGGGGGACGAGGCCAACGCGGCGGGCCCGCGGGCCGCGGCGGCGGCCAGGCGCGGCGCGTCGTCGCGATCGTCCCCCCGGGTCCCGGGGCGAACAAACAGACGCCGAAGAAGCCCGCGACGCTGGACGCGCGGTTCACGCAGCTCGCCCAGCGAAGAGCCGAGACGGGCCAGCGCGTCGCCACCGCGCGGTACGCCGCGACCATGGCGAAGCGCACGGGGCAGAGCGCGAAGCAGTTCGCGGTACGTCGCGAAACGCGAGAGCCACGACCGCTCCCCCGCACGCGGTCGTGGCATCCATTCATTTCATTCACTCGCGCGCCCAGCCCGAGCGCGTCAGCACGTCGCGGGATCCGCGATGACCGGGAACTCGCCGGCGTTTTTACGAATTTTCTTTTCGTCCCTTTTCATAAAAAAACCACTCACTCCCCCGCGTCTCGCGCGCCTCCCCCCCCGACCTCATCTCCAGGCGAAACCCGTGGCCGTCGCCGGCAAGGGCCCCAAGAGCGCGGCGGCGAAGAAGGCGAAGAAGGGCGTCGCCGTGGGCCGCGCCAAGGTGCAGGTGAAGGCGGTGACGGCGGTTCGCCGCACCTCCGTCAAAGCCGTCGGCGCGGCGGCGAAGGCGGCGAAGAAGGCGAAGAAGCCGCCGAAGAAGGCGGCCGCGCCCAAGCCCAAGCCCAAGAAAGCCCCCGCCGCGAAGAAGCCCGCGCCCGCGCCGAAGAAGGCGCCCAAGAAGGCCAACAAACCCAAGAAGGTCAAGCCGGAACCGCCCAAGCCGGAGGATCTCGACAAAGACCTCGACTCGTACATGGCCGCCGCGCCCGTGGGAGACGCCATGACCGCGTGAGACGTTCGAGCGAGCAAGACCAAAGGGTAGCGCTTCTTCGAACGAGGTGTGTGATGAGACGCTGAACCATTACTAGGCACGCGTCACGACGTCGCGACGTCGCGAGTCGCTCGCGCGAACCCTCGAAACCCCTTCGGATCGGAACCCGCCGCGAACGCTACGCGCTCTTTTTTGTCGCCGCCTCCGCCGCCTCCCAGAGCCTCCTCGCCGCCCCCGACCGCGCCGCCCGCCTCTCCGGCCTCGCGACGTTACAGTTGACGAAGTACCGCCCCCCGCCGTCTCCCGCGCCTTGGCGAAGGCACGCGTGGACCACCGTCGCCGCGCCTCCTTCGGGCGTTTTCAGAAACGGCCGCCCGATCGCGTGCACAGCCGCGCCGCGCCACCCGGAGACGTCGCGCCGAGCCCGCTCCGACCCCGCCGTGAGCACCGCGCCCGGGTGCGCGGCGTCGCACGTCACGGGCGGGGAATCGGGCGAGGGCCGTAACGCTCGGAACCGTGCGTTAAGCAGAGGCGCGAGGGCGATCTGCGCGAACTTGGAGAAGCCGTACGCCCGGACCGGGTCGTGCGCTTTGAGAGCGTCGTCGAGCGTCGAGCGTCGTCGAGCGTCGTCGTAGCGCGTCTTCTTTTGGTTTTTTCCAAATATTTCGCGCCGGTTCCCGAAAAAGTCTCCCCCCTCGGCAAAAACGTTTCCCATTTTTTCTTCGCGGGTCTCGAGGTTCGTCACGACGCGCAGGGTTCGGTCGAGGGCCTCGTCGCTCCCGCGCGCGTACGCGTACCTGTGCGCGGCGGAGGCGACGAACACGACGCGCCGAGGCGCGTGATGATGATGCTCCGAGGCTCCGCGCGCTACGAGGAGCGGCGTCAATAGGTGAGTCAGCAGGACTGGCGCGAGGACGTTCACCTGGAACGTCGCCTCGTGGCCGTCCTCGGTGACGCGGAAGCGACTCGGCATGACCCCCGCGTTGTGCACGAGGACGTGGAGGGTCGGGAGCTCGGCGAGGACGCGCGCCGCGAACGCGCGGACGGAGGCGAAGGAGGCGAGGTCCAGGGGCGCGGGGAACGCGACGACGGAGGAGGATTCGGAGGCGGAGGCGGAGGCGGCGGCGGCGGCGGCGTCGTGGTTCGCTTCCCCGAGCGGCCTCGCGGCCTCGACCTCTTCTCCGCGGCGTAGTATCTTCGCGCGTATCTTCTCCGCGGCGCGCTCGGCCGCGGCGGGGTCGCGACACGCGAGGACGACGCGGAGGCCGGCGCGGGCGAGCGCCTCGGCGGTGGCGAGGCCGATGCCGGCGTTGCCGCCGGTGACGATCGCGGTGCGCCCGCGGAGGGCGCCTCCTCCTCCGCGGGGGGAGGCGGCGAGGTACGCGCGCACAACGTCGCGCGCGGTGGCGCGGCTTCCGAAGCCCGAAGGTCCGCGCCAGCCGAGGAGGTGGCCCCAGGGCCAGCACCCGGCGTGTTCGCGCTCGAAGCGTCCGGGGGGGGCTCTCGGTCGTCGTCGCGGGGGTGCCGAGGGGGGTGCCGCCATGTCGTCCGCCGGGGGAGGCGCGCGCGCGCGGGGGAGGTGTGGCGGTGGGGGACCCGAGAGCCTCTGGTGCGCGCTTGCGCGAACCGCGGAGGTTTTTTGGACTATACTTTCCTCATTTTTGCTGCGTCGGGAACGCCGCCGCGTACGTTCGCGCGAAGGTCTCCACCACCCACGCGGTCCACTCCAGCGGCGCGATCGAGGCGCGGCGCAGCGCGGCCGCCGTCTCCTCCGGCGTCGGCGTCGGCGGGAAGACCGCGCGCGCGTACGCGTCGCGCGCGGCGTCGAGGGCGAGGACGGCGTCCCTCAGGCGCGCCGGCGGGTCCTCCCTGACGAAGGCTTTGGGAAGCCAGTACGTGGGGCCGGGGCCGGAGGTGCCCGGCGCGAGCTCGGTCCACCTGGGCGCCGCGTCGCGCTCGAGCGCGATCTGACGCAACCCGCGCCGGGGCGGCGGGCGGTGACCGCTCGGCGCGAGCGCGAGCGCGGCGAGGGCGACGCGCGCGAGGCGCGCGCGCCGGCGACCGGGGCGAGGGCGACGCGCGAGCATCGGGGAGCGCGCGAGACGCGAGTGCGCGGCGCGAACGTCGCGAACGCGAGAGCGCGGCGCGGTCCCCCTCCCTCGACCGACGGGTCGCCGCCGAACGCGCGAGCCTCGAGACGAGCCCCGGGGGACGCGAGCGACGAGCTCCGGAGGGACGAGCGTGCACGAGGACGGTTGATGGTTTTTGGAAAAAATGAAGAGCCTCGTATTAGTACCAACACGCGCTGGCCCGTGCGAATAAAAGGAGAGAACACACTCGTTCACCCCAACGCCCTCGCGAGTTCGAGCGCCGCCTTCTTCGCCGCCTTCCGCGCGTTCTCCGCGGTCGCGCGCCGCCCCACCCCCGCCGCGAACGCCGCGGCCATCTCCCGCGCCTCCGGCGCGGCCGCCGCGTCGAAGAGCTCCACGGCCCACGCCCGAGGCGCCCGCGCGTACGCCCGCCGCCCAGCCTCCGCCGCCGCCGCGAAATCCGAAATCGACAAACCCGAAGCCGAAGACGAAGCCGAAGACGAAGACGAAGCCGACGTCTCCGCGCCACCCGTCTCCGTCTCCGCGCCGCCCTCGTGGCGGCGGTGCTCCTCCCCCCCCGCGCCCACCCCTCCCCCCCCTCTAAACCCTTCGCTCAAGAACACCGCGTCGGCGGTCTCCAGGGCGTCCGCGACGAGCGTTTCGCGGAGCGGCGCGCCCGCGGGGGACATGACGTGCGCCGCGGCGTCGCGAAACGCGCGCGCCGCCGCCGCCGAGTCGCGCGCCGCCGCCGCCGCCGCCGCCGAGTCCGACGACGAAGCGCCGCCGGCGGCACTCCTCCTCCTCCGCCCCCCTCCCTCGTCCCCGCACCCGCACCCGAACCCGAACCCGCGCTTCGCGACGCGCTCCCGCGCGATCTCGGCGAGGCCCTCGCACACCGCCGCGCCCGTCTCCGCCGCGCGCGAAAACGCGCGACGGCACCGCGACCCGGACCCGGACCCGGACCCGGACCCTTTCTCTTCCTCTTCATCTTTTCCCGCAGCATTCTTTTCGCCCCCCCCGGCACCCCCCGCGTACGCCCTCATGAGCCTCGCGACCCTCCCCCACCTCACCCGCGTCCCAGTCTCGTCCAGCACGAGCCTCCGCAGCACCTCCCTGGTTTCCGGCGCCGGGTCGGCGACGACGCGCGCCAGGACGTACGGGTACGCGCGCTCGATCACCCGGAAGTCCGCGTCGACCCCCGACGCGACGCCCTCCAGCGCGGCCAACGCGCGGATGATCTTCACGAAGTACGGGGGAAGGCGGAACGCGTGCGCGGACAGGGCAGTCGAGAGCTGAGACACGACGCCCAAAAAATCGTTCGTCCCGCGAACCGACGAGAGCGCGCCCGCTTTATTGTCGGGCCCGAGCGTCTTCGAAGCGCGTGACCGCGACGGGTCGCCTTTTCGGTGGGTTCCTCCCCCGGTGGATGTGGATTCCTCCACCACCTCCTCCACTTTGTTCTCCCGAACCTCCTCCTCTTCGAAATCCTCCTCCGAATCGACGCGCTTGAACACGCGATCGAGCGCCTCGGCCGCCTCCGCGGCGTCCGCGTCGGCGGGTAAAAAATCCAAAACCACCAGGTCTCGAACCAGCGCCGCCGCGTCTCGGTTCACGAACCCCACCAGCGCGCCGATCATCGCCCTCCTCTTCGCCGCCTCGATCGTCACCACGCTCCCGAAGTCCACGTACGTCAGGGCGCCGGTCCCGGGCGCGACGATGAGGTTCCCCGGGTGCGGGTCCGCGTGCATGAACCCCGCGACGAGGAGCTGATGCAGCGAACACCGAACGCCGCGATCGAGCGCGTCGAGGGGATCCACGCCGGACCTTCGCAGCGCCGCGACGTCGTCCACGCGCGTCCCGTCCACCCACTCCATCGCGAGCACCGAGGCGGAGGAGAGCTCGGGGAGGACCCGAGGCGCGCGGACGTTCCACAGGCGACGGTCCGCGTCGTGAAGAAGGCCGTCTTCTGAGTCGTCGGAGTCGAAGTCAGAGTCGACGTCGCGAAAGTGAGGGTCGTCGTCGAAACCGTCGAGGGGGGCGTTTTTGTTTCTGAGCGCGCGCCCCCGCCCCCTCTCGGGCGCGTACGTGTCGGCGAACCTCCGGCACGCTCGAAGCTCGCGCTCGTAGTCCATCTCGTCGAACACGCGCCCGATGAGCTCGTCGACGATCCCGACGACGTCGGAGCGGAGCGGGAAAAACGCGCGCGCGATCCGACCGGCGGCGCGGAGGATGGTGGCGTCGAGCGCGAGCGACGCCGCCACCCCGGGGCGACGGAGCTTGAGCGCGATCCAGGGACCGCCGCCCGCCAGCCGAACCTTGTACACCTGCGCGAGGGACGCCGCCGCGATCGGCGCCGCGGGGAGGACGCTGCTCGAGCGGCGACGACGAGACGCGAATTGTTGGGCGTCGGACGCGTCGTATAGCGCCTCCGAAGGTTCCGAAGGTTCGAAGAGTTCCGCGAGGAGGTGACCGTCTTCGTCCGACGCGGCGTCGACGCCGAATCCCGCCGCCTTGGCGTGAAGCTCGCGCTCGAGGAGTCGAATCGCGTGGCGCCTGGGCGCGGGCGGCAGGTCGTCCTGGAGCTTCGCGAGCTCGCGGCAGTAGACGGGCGGGAGGAGGTCCGCCCTCGTGCTGAGGACCTGGCCGATTTTCACGAACGCGGGGCCGAGCGCCGCGAGGTGGTCGCGGAGCCTCGCCGCGCGATGGCGCATCTCGCCGCGTTTGAAGTACGCCCTCGCGCCGACGTCGCCGAGGCGGAGCGCGATCTCGCCCGCGCGCCGGAGGACCACGCCGGGGCGCCGCGCGAAGTACGAGGCGAACGCCGCGGGGTCGTACGCGGGGGAGCGGGGGGAGTCGCGGCGGTCCCGGGAACGCGCGCGCTCCCAGGGGGGCGTCGCGCCGTACCCGAACCGCCCGCCGGCGACGACGTCGCGCCATCCGAAGGAGGACCGCGTCGCGAACGTCGCGACCGAATCGGCGGGGCCCGGGGCCGAGGAGGGGCGGGTCGAGCGCGCGGGGGGGTCGATCGGGGGCGCGAGGTCCGCGCGCCCGTCCCGCTCGTCGCCGCGGCGCCGCGCGAGCGTCCTCCGGAGGCGCGCGCGTAACGCCGCGACCGCGCGGTCGTCCTCCCAGTCGAACCCATCATCCTCCGCCTCCCCCCCCGCGGGGCCCCCCGGGCCTCGCGCCCCGCCGCTCGAGGAGGCGTACGGCGCGAGCCCTCGCGCGGCCCGGCCCGGGGCGGCGCCCGCCGCGGGCGCCGCCGGCGCGCGCGCCGCGACCGTCGCGACGACGCGACGCATCGCCGGGCGCGCGCGCGGGGCGCACTGGGATCACCGACGCGCGAACCGCGGCGAGGGCACGCCACCCCCACGAGAAGGCACCGAAGGAACCCTCCGCCCCCGCCGACGCAGAGTCGGTGAAGGCGCGCCGAGTGCCGAGGTCGCCCGTAGTCCCGCCGGGGCTCTAGCGCGAGATCTCCGACGAATCCGAACGCGCGCACCAACCGCCGAGCGCCAAGTCAGCACGCGGCGCGTCTCCTTCCCACCGCGGGGCACGTCCCCCCACCCGCCACTCCTCGCGACGTCGCCCGCGCGAACATGTCCGCGGCGACGCTGGTCTCCCTCCGCGCCCCGGCGGCGCGGCCGCGGACCCTCCTCGAGGGCCCCCCGCGGAGCCTTCGCGGCGGATCCGTTCGCGTCGGATCCTTTCGCGGCGGATCCGTCCCGAGATCGTCGTCCTCCCGCCTCGTCAACCCGGCCCGACCGTCGCCGCGCGCGCGTCGCTCGTCGATCGCGGCGGCCGGGACCGACGACGACTTCCCCGAGCCTCCCTCGTTCGGGGACGAGGGGGAGGAGGCGGACGAGGAGGGGAACGCGCTCGGCGGTGGTGGTCCCTTCCTCAAGCCCGAGGGCTCCCCCGCGATGGCGTCGGTCACGGACCCGACGGTGTGGCGCCTGATGCAGGCGACGCTTCGCGACGCCGAGGTGGAGCAGATCCTCCCCGCCAAGGCGAAGCTGATGGCGGAGAACGACGGGTGGACGCTCGTCGACGTCCGCCCGTACCCGGACTACTGCGAATCCCACGCCTGGGGCGCGCTGAACGCGCAGCTCTACGCCCCGCTGGAGGCGGACTTCGGCGACCTCAGGAAGCTCGGCAAGATCGCCGCCACCCTGGCGCTCTTCCCCGAGCGCCTCGGCGACGCGTACGCGGCGGTGGAGGAGAACGAGGCGTTCCTGGACGAGATGCAGGAGTGCGTCGAGTGGGGAAGCCCGGTCATCCTGTACTGCAACTCGGGAGGGGTCATCGGCGACCCCGAGCTGAACTTCGCGGACGGCGCGCAAACCGCGAGCCTCATCGCCGCGCACGAACTCGCGACGCGAGGGTGGGGGACCGAGAACATCAAGCACATGGCGGGAGGGCTAGGGATGTGGGAGGGCATCGAAAACTTCGACTGCGGAGAGGTGCCGCGAGAGGACAGGTGACGAACCAAAACGCGAACGATCCGAGGATCGAATATATGGGCGAGACGGATCGAATGGGCGAGACGTCCCGCCGGGCGTAAACGTCGCGACGACGCGCGCGCGCGGGGTATTTTTTAAATCACCCTCCTATGAATATACACTCGGCGCGCCTCACGCCCGTCTACCTTCGCTTCGTATATAATTAATGGGACCTCCCCCCCCTTCCCGGCGCCGCGACCTATATAGTAGTCTAGGATCCTACTATGCCCTCCCCCCTTACAAGCACGTACGGTTCATTCGTCTTCTCTTAGGAAGTAGGCCTTGACGGATTCGTAGACGAAGAAACTGATGGCGCTTCCCGGCGCGACGGCGGCGACCCTCGCGGCGGTTCCCGTCATGAGCGCCCGCGGCCCCTCCTTCCTCGCCACGTCCCGCATCACCCCGAACACCCCCGCGCGATGGCGCAGCACCGTCGCGTCGCCGCCGCCGTTCGACGCGAGTCCGTTCGAACGACCGTTCGAACGACCGTTCGAAGCGTGCGCCGGCGTCTCCGCCGGCGTCTCCTCGGATTGTCGCCGCAGCGTCTGCAGCCGCGTCTTGGCGAGGTCGAGCGGGTTGGTCGCGAACGTCGCCAACGCCGCCGCCGCCGTCGCGCACGCGCTGCTGACCCACGGGGGAAGGTCGTCCTTCGTCGTCACCCTCACCTGTTGTTCGCGTCCCCGGGATTCGCCCTCCGCGTCCTCCGGGATTCGATCCCACGTCTTCGCGACGGCGTCGCGCGCGCTCTCGTACGCGACGAAGTAGACGCAGTTCCACGGCCACCACGTGAAGTTGCTCGCCCAGTACCCTCGGAACAGCCCTCGGACGCCCTCGTTCCTGACGATGCTCGCGTAGGCGCTGACGAAGTTGGCGTAGTCGCCGGTGGCTCTGAGATGTCCCAGGATGGCCCTGGCCTGGAGGCGCTCCTTGACGACGTCCAGCGGGGTGTACACGATCCCGGCGAGGGACTGCGCCACCGCGCCGCTCAGCGCGTACGTCGCCGTCGGGCCGAGGACGCGGTTGTCCTCCGGGACCATCCGCCTCGCCGCCTCGTACCCGCCGAAGTACGCCGCGGAGGCGAAGGGGATGCCGACGACGACCGCGCCGAAGCCGCGGTAGAGCCCGGCGATCCCCTCCGCGCGCGTGATCGCGCGGACCGCGGCGAGCGCGGAGGCGTGCGCCGGCGGAGCGGAGGAGGCCCCGGCCCCGCCGCGGGGGGGCAGCAGCGCGCCCTGGACCTGCATCTGCGTCTTCACCGTGTCCATCGGGTGCGTCGCGAACCGCGCGGCGAACCCGGAGGCGGCGCCGGCGACGGCGACGCCGAAGAACGAGAGCGACGCGGGGGGCGACCCCACGTCCGCGGAGGGCGCCGCGTCGGACATGGGAGCCGGTGGGAGGAACCGACGCGACGCGCGCGGCGGAACCTGCGAGAGAGCGCGGAGGAGGCGACGAGCAGCAGGAGCGTGTGTCGTTGTTGGTGCACGAAAAGAAGCGACGCGGAACGATTACGGAGGATCCGATCAACCTTTGAACCTTTGAACCTTTGATGAACCTTTGAACTTCGTCACGTCACGCGGACGCGGCGTCGAGCCTGGCTCGAATCTCCACCCACCGCTTCTTCTCGTTCTTGATGAAGTCGGGGACGTACTGCGCGTCGACGACGTCGCTGACGTCGACCCCCTTCTCGCGGCACTCCATCACGAGCTCGTGCGTCTTCGCCCTGGTCGTGAGGATCCCGACCATGGTCGTGTCCGAGTGCTTCGGGTCCCCCTTCTTCGCGGGCTTCCAGTCCCCGATCAGGTACCACGCGTCCCCGGGCTGGTCCTCGACGTGATACAGATCGTCCGTCGCGATGCCGTACTCCTCGCACTTGGCCAGGTACTTGTCCACGTTGCGCCCGATGCCGAACTTGGCGAGGCCGACGAAGAACACGCGCGCGCCGAGGACGATGGCGCCCGCGGCCGCGCCCTCGGGCGCGGAGAGGCTGAAGTCGCCGCTCGCGGGGGCGAAGTTGGTGACGACGTGACCCGGAGACGAGTGACGATGACGACGCGCGGGCCGCGACGGGACGCGGCGAGACGGTGCGCGAGGCGCGACGCGGAGGCGCGACGCGAGCGCGGCGTCGGGGCGGCGCGCGAGGCGCGCCGCGGACGGCGCGGCGGACGCGAGCGTGGCGGCCATCGGTCGAGAGAGCGAGGCGTGCGGGCGCGAGGGCGAAGTGTGTGTGAACGAACAACGCGCGCGTGCCAACTGGACCGACTGCTCAGTTCGTCGTCCGCGCCGGACCGGCGCACGCTTGCTCAAACAGACGAAGAAGTCCCCGTGCTGGTGCCGCCGCTTCTTCTTCGTCGGCACCGAGGGAGGCTTCCCTCCGCGTTCGTTCGGTCGCGCCGGGACTCGGCGCCGCGTCGCGCGACGACGGCCACGACCCCCCCCTCGGAACCCATGCGCGCGTGACGTCCGGACCGTCCGCGATGGCTCTCAGCGGCAAGGTGCGCGTCGCGACCGTCCGCGCCCTCCGCGGAGACGGCACAGATGCGCCCCTTCCGATGCCCCCCACGCCCCCTCCCCCCCGGGGCCCTCCCCCCTCACCTCTCCCCCCGCCCTCCTCCTCTCACAGGACGCGATCCTCGCGGCGGCGCGCCGCGTCGCGAACCTCGACGACGCGGACGTCGACGAGGCCGCGCTCGACGCCGAGCTAGCGGCGATGCGCGACGTCTCCCCGGGTCCCGACGACGACGACGACCCGGCGGACGATGACGCCACCGCCCTCACCCGCGACGACCCCGCGTCGCGAAGGCGTCGCGCCGATGATTCGTCGGCGAACCGCGATCCCGCGGCCGCCGTCGACGCGCGCCTCGCCGGATGGCTCGCGAAACACAGCGGCCGCCCCGCGTTTCGCGCCGCGCGCGCGCTCGCCGCGCGCGTCTCCGCCGACCGACGCGCCCTCGCCTCCTCCTCCGCCGCCGCCGCCGCCGCCGCCGCCGCCGCCGTTCCTCGAGACGCCGACGGCGACGCGCCGCTTCGCGCGCGTTCGCGCCCGGCGTCCGTCCCCCTCGACAAGCGCCGCGCGATCCCGCTCGCCGACGCCGCCAAACCGACGCCGCGACCGTTCGAATACGAACCGCCGCGCGTCCGTGGGGCGAAGAGCGTCTTCGAAGATCCGGCGCCAAACTCCGCCAACGCGGCGATTGCGCCGGAGACGCGGCGGCTCATCGCCGACGCGAGGACGAGGGAACGGGAGGCGGACCTCCCGAAGGGCGCGGGCCCCGCGGGGAGGCACGAACCCGAAGACGCGCCCGAAGAGGCTAGCGGCGGCGGGTTCGACCCGGCGGCGTCGCGGGTTCGCGACGCGCTCGCGGGGATCCTTCATCACTCGGGGTCGGGGTCGCGGGGGGCGCCCGGCGCCGGGTTCGACCGCGGCGCCTTCGGGCTCTTCGCCGAAAAAAAAAAATCCGAACCCGGCGCGCGCGGCGACGCCGAGCTCTTATCCGCGCTCCCGCCGAGCGAGCGGCCCGTGCTCGCGGCGGAGGCGCGGGGCGGCGCGAAGGTTCCCCGCGCGACGCGTCAGGTGACGCTCGACGCGATGCTCGCGGCCGCCGTCCGGGACGCGTTCCGAGCGAGCGCGCGTTTGATTTTTGATTCGCGCGACGACGAAAACGGGTCTCCCCTCGGCGGCTTCGATCCGTCGCGCGCGTTCTTATACTCGCCCCCCGCGAACGCCGACCCCGCGAGCGTCCGGGACGCGAAGCGTCGCCACGCGGCGGTTTGGTTCGCGGCGCACGCGAAGGCTCGGCGCGGCGCCGTCAAAGCGGCGACGGAGGCGGAGGCGCGGCTCTTCCGCGACGCGGGGAGTAGTACCATCGCGTACCGCGCCGCCGCGTCCGCGGCGCTCGCGAAACTCGCGCGAGAGGCGGCGAACGCGGAGACGACGTTCGGGGACCTTCGGGGACGTTCGGGTGCGCCTTCGGAGAAGGCAACGTGTACACAGCATTCGGTGTCGACGCGTTCGGAGGAGGACCCCGAGGAGGCGGCGGCGCGCGGGGGGAACGGGGACGCGCGCCGGGTCGTCCCTCTCGCGGCGGCTCGGCTTTCCTCCTCCGCGGCGTCTCCTCTTCTGGCGCCCGCCGACCGCGCCGCGGTGGCCGCCGCGGTTCGATGCGTCGAGGAGGTTCGCGCGGCGTCGAGGCGGAACCCGGGCTCGCGGCTCCTCGCGGCGGCGGGGCTCGTCGGCGCCGGCGGCGGATTCGAAGGCGGCGCGTTGTTGCAAGCGCTCCGCGTCGAGGGACAAAAAAAAACGCGGCCCGCCGCCGACGGAGGCTCCGCGAGTCCGGCGAGGGGGCCATCTGAACATACGCCCGACGACGACGTTTTGGAGGCGTCGCGGACCGTTCGCGGCGAGGCGTCCAAGGCGTTCTTCGCCGAGTGCGCCGCTCGGCGGTTCCCGCGGAGGCTCGAGCCCACGCCCGCGGGCGCGAGGCGAAGGGGACCGCGTCGCGCGAGCATCGGCACGTTTACTCGCGGGACGCGAGCGGGCCCCGGGGGAACGCCGACGCGAACGGGAGGCGTCGGCGCGTCCGACGATTCGGTCGGCGATTCGTCCGTTCGCCGCGCGGTTCGCGCGTTCGTCCGCGCGTACCTCGAGCCTCTGGTGGACGTCGGCGCGGTTGGCGCGGATCGCGCGGGGGAGGTTCTGGAGCGCGCCGTCGCCAAGGTGATGCGGCGAAGAGCGCTCGCGAAGGACGCGAGCTTTTTGGACGCCGAGAGGGAGAAGGACGCGGTGAAGAAACTCGTCCGGGCGTACCTAGACTTGGGGGCCGCGGCGGGGGAATCGAGGTCGGGGGCCAAGAGGAAGGGGGGGCGCGAGGGGGGGAGGGCGGGCGGGTCGGAGGCGGGCGAAAAGCGAGCCCGACCACCCGAGGTGGACTTCGACGTCGACGTGTGACGTTTGAAAGTACTTTACGAAAGTATTATTTATACACGCTCTCGCGTTCGCTCACTCCTCCGCCGCCTGGCGCTTCTTCTTCGCCCTGGCCTTGTCCAGCGCGGCTTTGACCGCCGCCTTGGCCTTCTCCTTCTCCGGGGAGGAGGTCTTTTTCTTCCCCCCCCCCGGGTTTTCCGGTTTCGCCGATTTCGATTTCGTCTTCGCGTCGGCGTCGGGCGCGACGGGCGCGAACGGTTTTTTTCGAGACGCCGCTCCAAGGGCGGGAATACTCGCCCCGGCTTTGGGAATACTTTTCCTCTCCTCGGCCTTGGGAATATCCTTCGCGGGAATCTCCCCCTCCTCGAGAGCGAGCTCCGCGCTCGTGGCGTCCCTCATGGCCTTCGCGGGCGTCCTGAGCGTGACCGTCAGCCGTTCCTTCCTGACGTCGAACCTCGCCTCCGCCACCCACCGGTCGACGCCGTCGCGCCACGCGTCTCCCCTCGCCTCCCGCGGCACCGCGCACCGCACGTCGTGGAACCCGTCGAGCGCCTTCACCCGCACCTCCGCGTCGTTGACGCGGATGTCGCACTCCGCCGCGCGGGTGACCCGCGGGAGCGTGATCGCGACGGAGACGCCGCCGCCGAACGCCGCGCCGCGAATCGTGCCGTCGTCCGCGGGGATCGGCTTGACCTCGAACGACGCGTCGTCGGGGATGGCGTCCGCCGGGTGGCGCCGAAACGCGGCGAAGTAGAGCGAAGACGAGACGCCCATCGCGAGCAACACGAACAGAAGCGCGTCCGCGACGAACAAAGCGAGCGTCCTGGCGCCGTCCTCGGCGGTGAGGGCGATCAGCGCTCTCGCGGCGACGTCCGGGGGGGGAGATCCCGAGTCGGCGGCGTCGTCTTCGGCGGCTTCGAAAAGGTGGAGGTCGTCGAGGACGGTGGGAAAAAACTTGACGCGCGAAAAAACGATCGCGACGCGAGCGACCACGCGAGCGACCAGGGCGGCGTCCCTCGCGAGCGCTCCATCGACGAGCGGCGCGGCCTTCTCCGCGACCGCGAGCCTGGCCCTGGCCCAGGCGGGGAGCACGCGGACGCGGTACGCGGCGAGCCACAGGCGCTTCGCGTCGTCGGTTTTCGCCGCCGCGAAGCGCTTCGCGCCCGAGACGCGCTCGGCGACGGCGGAGGTCCCGGCGGACGCCGCCGAGCCGGCGTCCGCGAACAGGTGGCCCGCGCGCTCGCGCTGCCTGGTCCAGTAGTCGGCGCTGTACGCGCGGCGCTCCGATTCCCTCCGCTCGCGCTCGGGGCTGGTGATGCCGTGGCGGCGCTCGTGCTCGCGCCGCGCCTCCCGCGCCTTGCGGAACTCGTCGATGAGGACGCGGACGTTGTTCGCCGCCTTGGCGGAGCGCTCGCGGAGCAAATCGCTGGCGTCCGCGAGGGTCGCGGAGGCGCGCGCGCCGAGCGCGGCGAGGCGCGCGGACGCGGGGTCTAGGACGCGCTCGGCGAGCGCCGCGTACGCCGCGTCGGCGGGCTCGAGCGCGCCGACGGCGGCGAGGCCGTCGCGCGCGCGCGCGAGCGCGAATCGCGCAAACGCGCGCGACTCGCGCGACGCCGCGGCGACGCGGCGCGAGATCCAGGGGGGGGCCCACGGGTCCGCGGCGCTCGACGCGCGGAGCCGCTCGATCTCCTCGAGCGCCGCCTCCAGCGCCGCGCGGAGGGCCGCCGCGTCCGCCGAGGCGTCGCCCGTCGGCGCGGGGAGGCCGCCCGGGGGCGAGACGCGCGACGCGAGCGAGGCGACGTCGGCGTCGGAAGACGACGCGGAGGCGGGATCGCACGCCGAGCCGGACGAGGCGTCGCACGCGACGTCCGCCGCGAGCGCGACGCCCGCGAGCGCCAGGAGCGCCGCGAGCGCGAGCGCCGAGACCCCGGGACGAGCGACGCGGCCGCGCATGGCGATGTGGCGCACCGACGCGCGGGGGGGGGGGCGGGGGGGGGGCGGAGATTTTCAAAGCCGCGTGCCAGTTGGCGGGAAGAAATCGAGCTGACGACTGCTGGGCGCAACCAGTGCGTCGATCCGTCGTCGTCAAGCGGAGCGCTCGCGGCTCACGCGACGCGGCTGGTCGACTCTTCGGCGTCGCGCCCTTCGTCATCACTTTCTCGTCGCCCTCGCGCTTCGGACCCCCGCCCGGCCCGTCGCGATGGTCGACGCCCCGCCCGAGGAGGAGAAAGCCGCGGACGCGCGGCGCAAGCGCGACGCGTACTTCGCCGAGCTCGCGGACGCGGAGCGCAGGGCGTCGAAGCGCGGGAAGAAGCGACCCGCGGGCGCGACCTCTCGGCCCGCCGCCGCCGCGCCCAGGCCGTTGGCGGGCGGGAAGATGGCCATCCCCGCGCCGCCCCCCGCGCTGAAGAAGACCGCGCTCGCGATGCCGCCCTCGTCGACAACCCCCTCCGCCGCGACCGCGCCCGGCGCCGCGGACGCGGACGCCCCCGCGTCCGCCGCGTCCACGATCACGGGCATACCCCCGCCGCCCTCGGACGCGCCGAGCGCGGACGCCCTGGAGAAGGATGCCAGATCCTTCGTGCGCTTCCGATGCCCCCCGGGCGCCGGCCCGGGCGCGCGCGTCCGCGTCCAGGTGCGCCTCCCGGGCCGAGCCACCGGCGGGCCCATCGTCGAGGTCGTCGTCCCGGAAGGCGTCGCCGAGGGAGACGCGGTGGAGGCGTCCGTGCCGCCCTGGGAGGCGGACGACGCGCCGCCGCCCCCCCCGCCGAGGATGGGAGGAGGCGCCGCGCCCCCGCCGCCCCCGCCGCCGCCCATGGAGGCCGAGGAGGCGGAAGACGCCCGCGAGGCGGAGGGTACGGCGGCGGAGGCGCGGCACGTGCCCGCGCTCGAGCTTCCCGTGGGGGTCCCGCCGCCGCCGCTCCCGCCCGTGGCGGCGTTGGGGATACAGAGGGAGAGGCCGCCGATGCCGCTCATACCCGGCGGGGGCGTCGCGGGAGGAGGAGGCGCGATGCCCGTGGGGATG
>MDSW01151893.1_pt1 | contig 29874 bp, 29 predicted proteins | sample 811171 | NCBI WGS metagenome assembly MDSW01 (sample SAMN05326641, study PRJNA326480) | marine metagenome | isolation source: seawater | place: Atlantic Ocean: North West | collected 2012 | reverse complement strand
CTAAATTTTTTGTAGTATGTTTTACAAGAATTACCACAATCTTGGCATGCGCTTTGGAGTCCAGTAGAAACGTCGAACCCTATTCGCCCCCATAAGGATAAGAATTATACAGTATTACTTAAATTTTTTTGAAGGATGAGAATTATTTTTGGCATTCTTTAAAATTCTACCCTGATCTCTTTCCCAGTCCCTTTTTTTAATATCTTGTCTCTGATCACGTACTTTCTTTCCTTTGCCAGTAGCAATATCACATTTGATATAATTTTCTTTCCAATACATCGATGTCATAATTATTGTTAGATTTTTTTCATTTTTTAATTTTTGTAGTTCTGATATTTCTCTTTTTTTTAAAAGCAGCTTTCTTGTTCTTAAAGGATCTACATCAAAGTCTTTTAGAGATCCTGGAGGGTCAATTTTTATTCCAAATAACCACGCTTCATCTTTTTTAAAAGTAACGTAGCTGTTTTTAACATCTATCTTGCCGTTTCTAAGAGATTTAACTTCCCAGCCCTCTAAAACAATTCCAGCTTGAAAGGAATCTCCTAGAACGTAGTTCCTTGAAGCTGTTTTATTCTTTACAATTACTGCAGGTTTATCTTTCGACATGCTTTATTATGTATTTTGACAAACTAAGTGCAATATTTTTAGAAGAAAAAATTGAATATAACTAATATTAAATCGACATACGGCTACATAGGATTTCTTCCATTTGCTTTTTTTTCACTATTACCTTGGATAATTGGTGGAGAAGTAAGCAAAACCTTTATTATTTTTCAATTAGCATATGGTTCAATAATTATCACTTTTTTAGGTGGGTTTGCATGGGGTTGGAGAGACAATCAAAAAAATCAAAAATTAAACCTATCTATTGGCATAGGTTTTAGTTTGCTTGGATGCTTAATCTTATTACTTACATTCTTAAATTTAATTTTAATATCCTTAATCACTGCTTTAATAAGTTTTTATTGTTTCTATATTTTTGAAAAATCAACTGAAGATTTTGAAAAGAAAGATATCGACTATAAAAAGTTTAGAAGAATGTTAACTTTATTGGTTTGCATAAGCTTCTTAATATCTATATCTTATTGGATAAACCCTTACAGCAACCCTTATTTATAAAAATTATGGAAAAGAATCTTAAATCTCACGGAACTTGGATAGGAAAATGGACTTTTGTACTTGCAGCTACTGGCTCTGCTGTTGGGCTAGGTAATATATGGGGATTTCCATATAAAGCAGGAGATGAAGGAGGGGGAGCCTTTGTTCTTATATATTTTTTATGTATTCTTCTTATCGGATTGCCAATCATGGTTAGTGAAATTTTAATCGGAAGAAGATCAGGAACCAGTCCCATTAATGCTATGAAAATAGCTGCAATTGACTCAAATAGATCACCCGCTTGGCAATTAGTTGGATGGACTGGAATCATTGCTGGAGTATTAATATTATCTTTTTATAGTGTAATAGCTGGCCTTTGTTTAAATTATATTTTTATATCTGCAGCCTCATCAGGCGTCATAGAAGCACAAACTCAATTTGAAAATGCAACCCAATCATGGCAAGGGTTATTATTTTGGCATTCAGTATTTATGATTCTGACTCTCTTGGTTGTTTCTGCTGGAATTAAGAATGGCATTGAAAGAATGGTCAAAATTTTAATGCCTATGCTAGGATTTTTATTAGTATTTATGGTTATGTATGCAATGCTAAATGGTGCTTTTAACAAAGCGCTATCATTTTTATTTTCACCAGATTTCTCAAAAGTTAACACTGATACATTTTTAAGCGCTCTAGGACAAGCCTTTTTCAGCTTAAGTCTTGGTATGGGCTCAATAATGGCTTATGGGGCGTATATGCCAAAAGAGCAAAATATTGGCTCAACCTCTGTGAGTGTTGCTTCTTTGGATACATTAGTCGCAATATTAGCAGGCCTTGCAATATTCCCAATTTTATTTAGTTTTTATGATGGGTTTAGTATTGATGAAACACTTGTTCAACTTAAAGAGAATGGACTCGGTCCTGGGATAGTTTTTGTTTCTTTAGCATCGGCTTTTAATGATATGCAATATGGACAATTTATTGGGCCCATATTTTTTATATTATTGTCAGTTGCTGCATTAAGTTCTTCAATATCTATTTTAGAGCCTGGAGTTGCATTTCTATCAGAAGAAAGAATTTTATCAAGAAAGAAATCTGCAATCTTGATCTCTGCCTTGTCATGGATTATAGGCATAGGATCAGTTCTAAGCTTTAATCTTTGGTCCGATGTAAAAATAATTGGAGATAATAACTTTTTAGACTCAATGGATCTTATAGCCGTACAAAATTTACAACCTCTTGGAGGAATGCTGATTGCAATATTTATTGGTTGGTTTATGAAAGAATCTCTAATTAAGGACGAGTTAGGAAGTATCAATCCAATAGTATATAAAATATGGAGATTTTTTATTAAGCTTGTAGCTCCTATTGGAGTAGGGTGTATATTAATATCTCAACTATTTTAAAGTGAAAAGAGATTTTTCGATGATGAGAGTCATTACAAGAAGTAGTGATGTGATTTATTCTGAAATTGCTAATTTTGAGAATTATGTAAATTTTATTCCTAGCTGCTCATCAGCACAACTTATAGAGAAGAATGATGATTTTGAAATTGGCAAACTTGAATTTAATTTCTTGATAAGAAATTATTCTATTAAATCTAAAAATTTATTGTCAGAGAACTGTATAGTAATTGAACAGATTGAAGGCCCTTTTGAATATTTTAAGGGGAAGTGGATTGTTGAAGAAGTGGGGATTGAATCATCTGAAGTTAAATTTCATGCTGAATTTAAGCTTCCGTTTTTACTAGACAATTTACTACCAGATCAAGTAATAGAAACGTTTTGTGATAAAGCCATTAAGGGATTTATTGATGGATTAGATAAAAAAAAAAGAAATTTAATTTTCTTCTTCTATATTTTCTACTATCCAGCTATCTACAAGCTCATTTTCATTAAATAAAATTGATAATTTACTTTCTGCTAGAAACTCTGTGCCAACCTTAATTGAGTAATAATAATCCCATCTATTTGGATGAAATGGATCTTTTACTAAAGCAGTTCCAAAAATAAATTGGACTTGTTCTTTTGATAGGCCCTGAGACAATTTTTCAATATCATCTTCTTCAAAAATATTACCTTGAAGAATAGGTACCTTGTAAGGAGTAAAAGATGTACATGAAGCAAATGCAACAAAAACAAAACATGAAAAAAATGTTTTAAGTAATTTTGAGTATCTTATTATTTTCATATTTAAACTAATTATACTTTGTATAATATTTTATGTCGCTAAACATTAGCATCATTATTTAAAAGCTGTAATATAATAATTATATGAACAATCAGAATAAAGAATTAAAAAAAGCTGGTCTCAAAGCAACCTTGCCTAGAATCAAAATAATGGAGATTTTAGCATCTACCGCTCTTCAAGAAGAGGCTCACTTTAGCGCAGAAGATATTTATAAAGCGTTGTTAAAGAATGGAGAAAATATTGGTCTTGCTTCTGTATATAGAGTTTTGACTCAATTCGAATCTGCGGGGATGGTAAAAAAGCATCATTTTGAAGGAAGTCACGCTGTTTATGAAGTTATAGAAGAGAATCATGAGCATATGGTAGATGTTGAAACAGGTAAAGTTCTAGAGTTTCAAGATTCCGAATTAATACAAAGGCTTAATAAAATTGCTGATGATTCTGGCTATCAGCTAGTAGATCACAATCTTGTTCTTCATGTAAAAAAGAAATAACAATAATAAAATTCACTCTTGAACTAAAAACATAAATCCTTATATATGCTTTAGGGATTTAAATATGACAAACAAAGATAAATCAATTAATGGTGATAACAGGGCTATTTCTGATGAACCACTTAATGGTAATCAGGAAGACTCAGTGCATGAAAGCAAATCAGAGTCAGATGAAATTGAATCATTAACTTACGAAGAACTGCTTGATAAAAAAGAGGAGCTAGAGAATCTGTTATTGAGATCAAACGCTGATCTAGACAACGCTTTTAAAAGAACATTGGTCGAAGTGGAAAAAGCACATAAATACGGTATTGAAAAATTACTTTTAGAGCTTTTGCCTATCATTGATAGTTTAGAAAGCGCCTTGAGTAATTTGTCTAAAGAAGCAACTAAAGATGATAAAGAGGGAATTGAATTAACATTAAAATCTTTTGAATCTACTCTTGATAAATTTGGGATGGCACCTATTTATCCTGAGAATGAACAATTTAATCCAGAAAAACATGAAGCAGTGTCGATGGAAAAAAGTAAGAATAAAAAAGATGGCTGTGTTGGAAGTATATTCCAAAGGGGCTGGGAGCTCCATTCTAGGGTTCTAAGACCAGCTAGAGTTACAGTTATTAAAAATTAGAGGAAACAATATGTCAAAAATAATAGGAATTGATCTCGGAACTACCAACAGTTGTGTTGCTGTAGTTGAAGGGCAACAACAAAAAGTAATTGAGAATGCTGAGGGCGCGAGAACAACTCCTTCAGTGATTGCATATACAGAGAATGATGAAGTTTTGGTCGGGCTACCAGCAAAGAGACAAGCAGTTACCAATCCAGAGAATACACTTTATGCAATAAAAAGATTGATTGGAAGAACATTTGATGATGAGGTTGTAAGCAAAGATGCTGATATGGTCCCATATAAGATTATTAAAGCTGATAATGGAGATGCTTGGGTTGAAGCTTCGAATAAAAAATTAGCACCTCCTCAAGTAGCTGCTGAAGTCCTTAAGAAAATGAAAAAAACTGCCGAAGACTATTTAGGCCATGAAGTCAAAGAGGCAGTGATAACTGTTCCAGCATATTTTAATGATTCACAAAGACAAGCTACGAAAGATGCTGGAAAGATAGCAGGTCTTGATGTTAAAAGAATTATTAATGAGCCGACTGCTGCAGCTCTTGCATATGGTTTAGATAAGAATAAGGGAGATTCAACTGTAGCTGTTTATGACCTTGGTGGCGGTACTTTTGATATTTCAATTATTGAGATATCAGATGTTGATGGAGAGCATCAGTTTGAGGTTCTATCAACAAATGGAGACACATTTTTAGGTGGAGAAGATTTTGATTTGAGATTGATTGATTATTTTGTTGATAAATTTAAAGAAGAATCCGGCTTTGATCTTAAAAGTGATCCCTTGGCATTACAAAGGTTAAAAGAAGCAGCTGAAAAAGCTAAAATTGAACTATCATCTGCAGAACAAACAGAGGTTAATCTTCCATATATAACAGCTGATAGTTCAGGCCCTAAACATTTTGTCCACAAAATAACAAGAGCTAAGCTTGAATCCCTTGTTGAAGATCTAGTTGATAAGAGTTTAGAACCTTTAAAACTAGCTTTAAAAGATGCAAAGATTGCAAAAACCGATATTAACGAGATACTTTTAGTTGGAGGTCAAACAAGAATGCCTCTTGTTCAAAAGAAGGTTGCAGAATTTTTTGGAAAAGATCCAAAAAAAGATTTAAATCCTGATGAAGCTGTTGCAGTAGGAGCGGCTATTCAAGGTTCTGTTTTATCAGGAGATACAACAGATGTGTTGTTGCTAGATGTTACTCCACTTACACTAGGTATTGAAACAATGGGAGGGGTAGCAACTCCTTTAATTGAAAAGAATACAACAATACCAACTCAAAAATCACAGGTTTTTTCTACTGCTGAAGATAATCAACCAATGGTTACAGTTCATGTTATTCAAGGTGAAAGAACTCAAGCCGCACAAAATAAATCTCTGGGCCAATTTAATCTTGGTGATATTCCACCTGCTGCAAGAGGTATGCCTCAAATTGAGGTCTCATTCGATCTTGATGCAAATGGTATTCTTAATGTTTCAGCTAAAGACAAGAATACTGGTAAAGAACAATCTATTATTATAAAAGCATCAAGTGGACTATCAGATGAAGATATAGAAAAAATGGTTAAAGATGCAGAAGCAAATGCTGAAGATGATAAAAAGTTTGCAGAACTTGTAAAAACTAAAAATAATGCAGATATGTTAGTCCATGCCACAAGAAAAACTATTGATGAATCTGAAAACAAGCTCAGCGATGATGAAAAGAAACAAGTTGAAGAAGCAGTTATTTCTCTTGAGGAAGCAATAGCATCAGATAATGTTGAGTCCATTGAATCTTCTACAAAGAGTTTAAACGATGTGTTGACACCATTAACTCAGAAGTTGTACAAACAGGAATCGACGGAAGGTGATTCCGAATCAGACTCTGAAACTCAGGATTCATCAGAAAATACTGTTGATGCAGAATTTGAAGAAGTAGTAGAAGAAGATAAAGAAGAAGAAAAATAAATTATTACTATGTCGAAGAGAGACTATTATGAAACTCTTGGAGTCTCTCGAGATGCTTCAGCAAACGAGCTAAAAAAAGCCTTCAAAAAGAAGGCCATGAAATATCATCCTGATAGAAACCCTGATAATCCAGAAGCATCAGAAAAATTTAAAGAAGCCGCAGAAGCTTATGAAATTTTATCAGATGCTGAGAAAAAATCTGCCTACGATCAATTCGGACATTCTGGTGTAGAGGGCATGGGTGGAGGCCCAAACTTTAACGACATTAATATCAATGATATTTTTGGAGATATTTTTGGAGATGTTTTTGGTACTCGCTCGCAATCAAGAAGGCAAAGGAGAGGTTCTGACCTTCAATATAATATGGAATTAAGTCTTAAAGAAGCAGTTTTAGGAACTCGAAAAAAGATTAAAATACCATCTCATACTCAATGTGTTGATTGCGATGGCTCTGGAGCAGAAAGAGGAACTTCACCAAGTCAGTGCTCCAATTGTAATGGTATGGGTCAAGTCAGGATGCAACAAGGCTTTTTTTCTGTTCAACAAACCTGTTCTGTATGTTCAGGTAGCGGACAAGTTATAAAGGACAGATGCAAAAGTTGCAGAGGTATTGGGGCTATCAAGGAAAATAAGACACTTTCAGTTACGATACCTTCTGGTGTCGATAATGGTGATAAAGTCAGACTATCAGGAGAGGGTGAATGGATGAAAGATTTCCAGCCTGGAGATCTCTATGTAGCTATTAGAGTAATTAACAATCCGTTATTTAACAGAGATGGAAGACATTTATATATCGATGCACCAATTCCATTTGAAATATCAATAGTGGGTGGGTCTGTAAAAATACCTACTCTTGAAAATACGATATCTCTAAAAATACCACCTAATACCCAAAGTGGAAAAGTTTTTAAAATAAAAGGCAAAGGTGCCGCAATGGTAAGGGATAGAAGAAGGGGTGATATTTTATGCAGAGTAACTGTTGAAACTCCATCAAATCTCGATAAACAACAAATAAAATTACTAAATGAATTTAACAAATCTTTGAATCAGTCAAAGAACTTTCCAGGAACTGATACATTTTTGAAAGCAATTTCAAAGATAAAAGACTGATGCATAAAGTTTATCTGAATGGTTCATCTGGAAAGATGGGACAATCAGTAATTAAATTAATAACAAAGAGCAGTAATTTTATTAACATTGAAGATAGCATCTCTGCCGCAGATGTTGTAATTGATTTTTCTCATCCGAGTTCTACATCTAAAATATTAGAACAATGCATAGATAACAAGAAACCTATAGTAATTGGAACTACAGGGTTTAAGATTGAACAGATAGATAAAATTCATATTGCTTCCAATATAATACCTGTATTGTTAGCTGCTAATATGAGCATAGGTGTGAATAATCTAAAAGAATCGGTTAAATTATTTTTAGATAAAAATTTAGAAGATTTACACTGCCTAATTGAAGAAAGCCATCACACAGAGAAGATAGACAAACCATCAGGAACAGCAATTGAATTAAATCATTTCGTAGAAGCAGCTGACAGAAATCAAAAAATAAAGTCCATAGAGACTATCTCTAATAGAGCAAAAAATGTTTTTGGAATTCATAAGATATTATTTTATAACAATACAAAAGAAATTTTTTTCAAGCATGAAGCATTATCTAGAAAGTGTTTTGCTCAGGGTGCTTTAGTTTCTGCACAGGCTATTAGTAACTATAAACCAGGTATTTATAAATTTAGCGATATCTTAAATTGATCTAAATCTTTTAAAACGAAGATTTTTTCTATAGAATAACCAAACTTTTAACACGAAAATTCATTATTTGTAAAGTTGGGGTGCTTGTTAAAAAAGTCAACTTTATTATGAATTGGAGAATAACCCCAAAGGAGAATTAAATTGAGCATAGTATCAATAAAAGACCTGCTTCAAGCAGGCGTTCATTTCGGTCATCAACAAAGGTTTTGGAATCCAAAGATGGATCATTTCATATTTGATACGAGGAAACAAATAAGTATTATCAATCTTGAGCTTACTCAAGAACATCTCAGCGCTGCGGCATCAAAAGTTGAAGATATTTGCTCAAAAGGAAATAAGATATTGTTTGTAGGTACTAAAAGATCGGCAAGCAAGACTATTAGAGAAGAAGCGTCACAAATAGGATTGCCTTTTGTTGACAAAAGATGGCTTGGAGGAACATTAACAAATTGGAAAACTATTAGAGGATCAATTAGACGTCTCTTAGACATCGAAGAAATGATTTCTTCAGGCAGGATTGAAAAACTTATTAAAAAAGAAGCAGTTGAGATTCAAAAAGAATATGCAAAGTTGCAGGCAAGTGTTGGTGGAATAAAAGAGATGAAAGGGTTGCCAGATGCTATTTTTGTTATTGACGTTAAGTATGAAAAAATTGCTGTATTAGAAGCAAAAAAGATGGGCATTCCTGTAATTGCATTAGTAGATACAAATTCAGATCCAGATGGAATCGATGTCATTATTCCAGCAAATGACGATGCCATAAGATCAATTAGACTAATTACAAAGGTTATAGCTGATGCTTGCGCAAGAGGTATTGAATCTTCAAAAGGTTTTTCTCCTAAGTCGGATTCTCCAGTTATTCAGACTGTTAAGAAAGATGACAATATTGATATCGAAAAAAAATTAAATGTTGAAGAGGTTTCTGAAAATAAAGACTCAAAAAAAATTGTAGAACCGGAAGAAGGTGCTAAAGATTTAGAAATGAAAATTAATGAAACAACAAACAATGATGAAGATTTGCTAAGTAATAGTCAAAATGAACAAAAAGATGTTGAAGAAGATTCAGATTCTGAAAAAAAAGAGGAAGAATAAAATTGGAAATTAAAGCAGCACAAGTAAAAGAGTTAAGAGAAATGACAGGTGTCGCAATGATGGATTGTAAAAAAGCTCTTATTGAATGCGAAGGTGATATTGAGAAAGCTCTTGATTTACTTCGATCTAATAGCAATCTTAAGGCTGAAAAGAAATCATCACGTGTAGCTGCTGATGGAATCATTGTTTCAGCTTTAAGTGATAATTACGCAACTATGGTAGAAATTAATTCTGAAACAGATTTTGCTGCGAAAGATGCCAATTTTTTATCATTTGGTCAAAAAGTTAAAGATTATATATCTAAAAATAAAATAACTGACGTTTCATACTTCAATGAATCAGAAATTGAAGAAGATAGAAAGTCTCTAATTCAAACTATTGGTGAGAATATACAACTTAGAAGAATTAAAACCATCGAATATAATGCAGATACAAATGTTGGCGTATATCTTCACTTTGATTCAAAACTAGCAGGAATTGTAACAATCAAAGGAGGTAATGAGGTTACAGCTAAAAATATAGCAATGCATGTTGCGGCATTTGATCCATTATGTCTTTCAGAAGAAAATATTGATAAAGATGTGCTCGATAGAGAAAAGGCTATCTATGAGAATCAGGCTAAAGAGTCTGGCAAACCACAAGAGATTATGGATAAGATGGTTGAAGGAAAAGTTAAAAGATTTTTGTCTGAAGTTTCTTTATTATCACAAAATTTTGTAAAAGATTCTGAGATAACAGTTCAAGAATATCTTTCTAAAGATAATGCAAGTATTGTATCTTTTGCAAGATTAAAAGTTGGAGAGGGAATAGAGGTAGAAGTTAAAGACTTTGCAGAAGAGGTTGCTGAACAATTAAAATAAATTATGTCTGAATTAGAGCACAAAAGGATTCTTGTTAAATTTAGCGGAGAATCTGTTGCTGGAGATGATAAGCATGGTATCGATCCAAAAATACTTAATGATATGGCAGAGTCTGTTAAAGCTTGCAAAGATATTGGAGCTGAAATAGGTATTGTCATAGGTGGTGGGAATCTATTTAGAGGTGAAAAACTAAATAAAGCTGGGATGGATAGAGTAGCTGGAGACCATATGGGAATGTTGGCAACAGTAATGAATGGAATCGCATTAAGAGATGCGTTAGAAAGAGCTGGTATTAAAACACGAGTAATGTCTGCAATTTCAATGTCTGGTATTGTTGAACATTACGATAGAAGGCTAGCTATTCAACTCTTAAGTGATGGTTATGTAGTTATTTTCACTGCAGGAACAGGAAACCCATTCTTTACTACTGATTCAGCTGGATGTTTAAGGGCTATTGAAACCCAATCCGATCTTATGTTAAAAGCGACACGAGTTGACGGAGTTTATGACTCAGATCCTGAATTAAACAAGGATGCAAAATTTTTTGATACACTTAAATTTGATGAAGCTATTTCAAAAAATTTAAAAGTCATGGATGCAACAGCTTTAACTTTAGCAAGAGACCATTGTTTACCAATAAATGTTTTCAACTTGAGCAAAACTAATGCCTTAAAAGATATTATTTGCGGCAAGAAAATAGGTACACTAATAAATTAATATGGAAAGTTTAATTAAAGAGGTTTCAGATAAGATGGATAAATCAGTATCCGCCCTTAAAAATGCATTTAATAAGATTAGAACCGGTAGAGCGAACCCTTCATTACTAGATGGTATAAAAGTAGACTACTATGGTAACTTAACACCAATTAATCAAACTTCTAATATAAGTGTTGAAGATGGAAGATCTTTAATCATATCTCCTTGGGATAAAAATCTAATACCTGAAATTGAGAAAGCTATTTTAAGTTCAGACCTTGGTCTTAACCCTAGCACGAGTTCAGATTTAATAAGATTGACGATGCCATCTTTAACTGAAGAAACAAGACAGGACTATATAAAACAGGCTAGATCAGAAGCAGAGAATTCAAGAGTATCAATTAGGAATATTAGAAGAGATGCAAATCAATCAGCAAAAGATAGTCAACTGGCCTCTGAAATATCCGAAGATGATTTAAGAAGAATCGAAGATGTTATTCAAAAAGAAACTGATAAGTTTATATCAGTTGTTGACTCAGACTTAAAAAATAAAGAATCAGATTTATTAGAAATCTAGAGCGTCATAATGGCTAATAGCCCAAACAAAAAAAATAATTATCCAAACAATATTGGAATAATTATGGATGGTAATGGAAGATGGGCTTTCAAGAATTCATTTAAAGTGAGTGAAGGTCATAAAAAAGGGGTCGACATTGTAAGGGGTATTGTTGAAGAATCAGTAAAACAAAAGATAAATTCATTAACTTTATATGCATTTAGTTCTGAAAACTGGAAAAGACCAAAAGCAGAGATCAATTCCATAAAGAAGCTTGTTATAAACGCTATTAACGATCAAGTACCTGAACTTAAAAAGCAGAAAGTTAAGTTAAAATTTTTTGGTCATTTGGATGATTTTGGAAAAAAAATTCAAGATAAGATATCTTTTGCTGAAAAAGAAACATGTACAACAGATAGCCAGTTAAACCTAAATGTTGCATTAGGGTATGGAGGACAGCAAGATATTATTGATATTGTTAAAAGTGTTTCGAAAGAAGTTGCTTCTGAAAGATTAAATATAGAAGACATTGATGGAAAGATCATTAATGAGTATTCTTCTGTTCCAGTTGATGAGATTGATTTGTTAATAAGAACAGGGGGAGATAAAAGAGTTAGTAACTTTCTTTTATACCAGATTGCATATGCTGAAATAATGTTTGTCGATAAATTTTGGCCAGATTTTACAAGAGATGATTTTAGTAGTTGTTTAAATAATTTTAAAAAAGTGAGCAGAAGGTTTGGAAAAAGAATATAACAAAAATCTTCTAAAAAGATTAACTACAGCTGTAGCATTAACAGTGCCAATTATTTTAATAATATTTGTTCAGAATTTTTGGGTCTTTTTTTTAACATTAACCCTAATATGCTCATTTGGATATTATGAGTGGATTAAAAATAAATTTAGACATCCAATATTATGGGGATTTAATCTAATTTTTGGCTATTTTTGGTTATGGATCATAGTTATTGTTGGAGCATTTTCGTTAAATATCTTAAATGATATGAATAACCTTATTTCTCCTTCAATTTATTTTTTATTTTTGATAATTATATTTAATACCGCAATATTTGATACTTTTGCTTACATTGCTGGTTCAAATATTGGTAAGACTCCTATAACTCCAAATATAAGTCCTAACAAAACATGGGAAGGTTTATTTGGTGGGCTTATGGCAAATATATTTTATGCCATAATTATTTGTAATTTTTTCGACTTAAGTTATTGGCTAGCCCCAATTTTTATTTTTGGTGGACTATTGGCTTTTATTGGCGATCTCATAATAAGTTTTCATAAAAGAGAAAAATCTTTAAAGGATACAGGTAGTATATTGCCTGGACATGGTGGGATTTTAGATAGACTAGATTCTCATCTGGTAGCAACTCCAATAACAATCTTAATAACATTATTTGCAATATGAAGAATATTTTATTACTAGGCGCTACTGGAAGTATTGGAAAAAGTGTTCTTAGTATAATTGAACAAAACGACCAAAAGCTTAATCTATTTGGAATTTCTTTTAATAAAAATATATTAAGGGGTAGAGAAATAATTGAAAAATTTCATCCATCATTCGCGCACATAGAAAATTTAGATCTTTACAAAGAAAACATAAGCTCAGAAGACTGCTCCTACCTTAATAATTTGTCAGAACTTGAAGATTTAATAAACCATCAAGATGTTGACATTATTGTTTGTGCAATTTCTGGTTTTGCAGGTTTAAAAGCCACTTATATCGCAGCAAGTTCAGGTAAAAAGATATTATTGGCAAATAAAGAAAGTATAGTTTCTGGGGGCGATTTAATAATCCCGCTAGCAAAAGAAAATAATTCAGAAATTATACCCATTGATAGTGAGCATAATGCAATTTTTCAATGTTTATCAGGCGAAAAGGGAGTAGAAGATGTTCAAAAAATATCAATAACTGCTTCTGGAGGACCTTTTTTAAATACTTCAATTTCTGATTTAAAAGATGTTACTGTTAAAGAGGCCCTAAATCATCCAAATTGGAAAATGGGCAATAAAGTCTCCATTGATTCAGCTACTTTAGTAAACAAGTGTTTAGAATTGATTGAAGCAAAATATTTATTTGATCTTGATGAGAGTTATTTTGATCTAGTTGTTCACCCTCAAAGCATTATCCATTCAATAGTAACTTATATAGACGGATCAAGTATTTGTCAGATGAGTTCTCCTGATATGAGGGTACCAATTGCCCATGCTCTATCTAATGAGAATAGACTGCCAATTAATTTTCATGCTCTTAACTTTACCTCTTTGAATTTATCATTTCAGGAATTTCCATCCGATAGAATGAAAATTCAAAATATCGCACGTGAGGTATGCAACAAAGGAAGTAATCTTGGGTCTGTATTTAATGCAGCTAATGAAATCGCAGTTGAAAGCTTTATAAATGGTGAAATAAATTTTAATAATATTTATGAAGTGATATACAGAACTTTTGATGGAAATAATGTGTCTAAAGAATTGTCTTTAGATTCAATTAACGATATTGATATGCAGACACGCATTGAAGCAAAGAAGGTGGTAAAATCCATCACTTAAACAAATACATATGACTACAATTTTATATATAGCATCATTTTTAGCTCTTTTAGGGGTCTTAGTAACGATTCATGAATTTGGGCATTTTATTGTTGCAAGAATGTGCAGAGTGCATGTTCAAAGATTCTCTATCGGTATGGGCCCAGTCTTTTATAAAAAATATGATAAGTATGGAACAGAATTTGCTTTGTCAGCAGTTCCATTAGGTGGTTATGTATCAATGATTACTAATAAACTTATTGAACTTGAGCCAGAGTCGGTAAAAGATTTAACTGAAGACCAGCTAAAAAATACATTTGATTCTAAACCAAAATGGCAAAGAGCGTCTATTATGTTTGCTGGACCGCTTGCTAACTTCCTTCTTTCAATATGTATTTTTGCAGGCATAGTTATATCAAATGGTCCTATAGCAACTTTGGTTGATCCACAAGAGGTGCCAGTTGTTTCTAGTGTTGTTAACCAAGATAGTAATATTAGATCTGAATCTGTATTTAAACTTAATGATAAAATTTTATCTATAAACAATACTCCAGTAAGAAGTCAAAAAGATTTCAGTCTTGAACTTTTGACTTATGCTGGATATTCTGGGGATATCAATTTCTCAGTTTTAAGAACTGATAAAGATAATCCAGTCAATGTTTTATTTTCTGTAGATAATTTCCTGACAACAAAAGAGTCTCAGAAAAATCCAGTAGGACATTTAGGTAAATACTTGGGCATTGATATCGGTTTTAAAAATAATCCAATAATTGGAGCAGTTAGAGAAGGAAGCGCTGCAGATAAAGCAGAATTTCAGCCTGGGGATATAGTTTTACGAATTGGAAGTGAAAATATCAATTTTGCTGAAGATATTTCTTCCATAGTCAAACAAAATCCTAATACAAACTTAGAATTTAAAATAGAAAGAAATAATGAAATCTTATATTTGCCAGTTAATATTAGTTCGAAAGACAGCATTGGAGTTCTTGGAGTATCTTTTAGAGAATCTCGTAACTTTATCCAGTCATTATCAATAGGTATTTATGAAACTTACAACTTAAGTCTTAAAACGCTTCAGCTTATTGGAAAAATGATAACTGGTAACATGGGAACAGAAAACTTGAGCGGTCCAATTGGCATTGCCCAAATGGCAGGCAATACAGCACAGGCTGGAATAGGACCTTTTATATATTTGATGGGCCTGTTAAGCATAAGTTTAGCTGTGCTTAATTTACTGCCTATCCCAGTGCTTGATGGCGGGCAACTAACCTTGCTTGGCATCGAAGCAATTAGAGGAAAACCTTTACCAGAAAGAGCGGAAAATATTATTTATACAGGCGGGGCTGTTCTAGTTGGTATGTTGATGATTTTTGCAATCTTTAACGATATAGCCAGATTTTTTTAAGGTTTAAAATGAAGAAATTCAGATTAGTTATTTTTTCTTTTTTAATAAGTTTTCAACTTTCAGCGTTTGATGAATTTTTAGTTAGTGACATCAGAATAATAGGTCTTCAAAGAGTTTCAACAGGTAGTATTTTTAATGTAATTCCTATAAGTGTTGGAGATAAAATAGATTCTAGAAAGTCTAATGATATTGTTAGGTCATTATTTTCAACAGAACAATTTGATGACATTCAGATAGGTAAAGATGGAAATACTCTAATAATAACTGTTGCTGAAAGGCCTTCGATATCCGCAATAGATATATCTGGAAATAAGGCTTTAAAAACAGAGCAGCTTATGGAAAGTCTTGATGGAGTTGGCATCAAAGAAGGAGAGGTATACAAAAGGTCTACTTTAGAAAAAGTTAAGTCTGAATTAATACGTTCATATGCTTCTAATGGTAGATATGGAGCTGGTGTAGAAATAGATGAGGTTGTCAAGCCAAGAAATAGAATCGAAATTAATATTGAAGTTGATGAGGGTGAAAGCGCAGAAATTAAGAAAATTAATATTATTGGGAATGAAATATACACGAATGAAGAATTAGTTGACGGATTTGAGTTATCAGAAGGATCATTTTTTTCTTTCTTATCGAATGATAATCAATACTCAAGAGAGAAGTTAAAAGGCGATATAGAAACTTTAGAGTCATTTTATAGAGACAGAGGGTATTTAAAATTTTCAATTGAGTCCTCCCAAATAAGTTTATCAAGAGATAAAAAATCAATTTTTATAACCTTTAATCTAAATGAAGGTAAAAAATATAAAATTAATGACGTTGATGTTGTTGGTGATATACCTTTTGATGAGGAAATTTATTTAGAAATAGTAGAAGGTTTAAAAGATACCACTTATTCTCAAGCACAAATTACTTCTATTGAAGAGTTCTTTACAAATGTTCTTGGAAACAGAGGCTATGCTTTTGCTGAAGTTACTGGCAATCCTGAAGTGAATGAGGAAACAAGTGAGGTAAAACTAATTTTTTCTGTTCAGCCTGGAAATAAAACATACACAAGAAAAATATTATTTACTGGAAATGACATAACACAAGATCACGTTTTAAGAAGAGAAATGAGGCAGTTTGAGGGAGCATGGACATCAGATAATAGTATTGAAGCAGGCAAGGTTAGGTTAGAAAGATTGGGGTACTTTAAAGAAGTAAATGTAGAAACTATTCCAGTTCCTGGAACAGATGACCAAATAGATATTGTTTATAGTGTTGAAGAAGAAACAACAGGAAGTGTTGGTGGAAATATTGGCTATAGTGACTTCGGTCTTATGCTTGGATTTAATCTTCAAGAACAAAATTTCCTCGGAAGCGGAAATACTGTTGGAATTGGCATTAATAAAAATATTTATAGCGAAATGTATAACATTTCTTATATGAATCCGTATGCAACAAAAGATGGTGTTAGCCTTGGGTATAACCTATATTTTAGAGAAACTGATTATGGTGAATTTAATGTTGCTAATTATTTAACTAATTCAAATGGTTTTGGAGCTCAGTTTGGATATCCAATTTCAGATATTACAAGATTAGGATTCAACCTAACTTACGATAAAACTGATATTGATATTGGAAATCTTCCTGCAAGAGAAATATATGATTTTGTAGCAGCTGAAGGAAATATCTTTGAAACATTAACTGCTCAATTATCATGGCAAAGGGTAACGCTTAATAGAGGACTCTTTCCAACAGATGGGGCTTCGACTGCGATTAGCGTAAGCTCGACGATTCCAGGTAGTGATCTAAATTATTATAGGCTAAATATTAGACAAAGATATTATCAACCTTTGACTCAAGATCTTGTGTTTGGTTTTCAAGGTGAGTTAGGCTATTTAGATGCATATGGTGATACTGAAGAAACACCATTTTTCCAAAATTTTTATGCAGGTGGACCGCGTTCTTTAAGAGGATTTGAATCTAATACTCTTGGGCCAAGGAGCACAGATGCTCCATGCTATGAATTTAACTATGCAGAAGGCATCTGCCCAAATCTTATAGATATTGATGGTGATGGCGAATTAGATACACCATATTATAATCCTTATGCAAATCAGACTTCGAGATATAGAGATGCTCCAATTGGAGGGAATATAAAAATTGAAGGAAGTTTACAATTAATTTTTAGACTACCTTTTATCGAAGATCAAAGATCACTAAGGTCTGCCTTTTTCTTTGATTTTGGAAATGTATTTTCTGACAATTGTAAAGAATATCAAATAAACTGCTCTAAACCATCTGTAGATGACTTGAGATATTCTTACGGTGTCGGTGTTACCTGGATTACTGGTTTTGGACCAATGAGTCTAGCTATTGCCAAGCCCACCAATGCAGGACCTAGAGAGAGAACAGAAGAATTCCAATTTACAGTAGGAAATGTATTCTAGTTAATATAAAATGGTCAAATCCAATAAGGGGTAAATATGAAAAATATAACTAAATTTTATTTGCTAGCATTTTTGTTTATAGCATCTCCAATTCATGCACTAGATGGTGTCGCTGTAATTGATATGAGGACAGCTGTTCTTTCAACTCAAGTTGCTGCAGATGCATTTAAAGCTCTTGAAGAAGATCCTGATTACTCTTCTAATTTAGAAGAAGCTAAATCTCTTCAAGCTGATAGACAATCAATTGCCGAAAAGCTTCAGAAAGAACTAGAAACACTTTCTCAAGAACAGATTGCACAAATGCAAAAAGATATTCAAGACAAAGGAAAAGATCTCGAATTTTTAGCCGGGAAAATACAGCAAGCACAAGAAGAAACAGCTCAAAAGATATTTGCTCAAAGCGGACCATCGATGCAAAAAATTATCAGTGAACTAATTGCAGCCAAGCAAATAAAGGTTTTATTAGCGAAAAATGAAACTATGCTCTTTAGTGATCCTGCATTAGATCTTACAGATGATGTCACATCTATGTTAGATGTTGCTGCTGCTGAGGCCATTCCTCAGTCTGAGTAGTGTCAAAGCATAAAAGCTTTACTTTAGAAGAGTTAGCAAAAGCTACCGATGCTGAAATAGTAGGCGATTCCCAGTGTATTGTAGATAACATAGCTACTATTTCAAATGCTAATGATACTTCAATAACTTTTCTGTCAAACAAGAAATATACAGATTCCCTAAAACATTCTAAAGCTTGTTGTGTAATTGTTGAAAAAAGTTTTAAAGAAGATAGTAACTTCAATTACTTAAAATCAGATGACCCTTATTTAGCTTACGCAAAGCTTACAAAGATTTTTAAACTAGACGCAAATTTACGAGAACCCTCAATCCATGAATCTTCGATTATTTCTGAAAATTCTTCCATAGGTAATGATGTTTATATCGGCCCAAATGTATTTATAGGAACAAATTGCATCATAGGAAATAATGTAACCATTCATGCAAATTGTTCAATTGTTCAAGATGTATCAATATCTTCAAATACTGTAATACATCATGGATCAGTTCTTGGATCAGATGGATTTGGATTTGCTCCAACCTCTGACGGTTTTCTGAAGATAGAGCAACTAGGAGGACTTAAGATAGGCAAAAATGTAGAAATTGGAGCTAATTGTACAATTGATAGAGGGGCCTTAGATAATACTGAGATACATGATGGTGTTATCTTAGATAATCTTGTTCATATCGCTCATAATGTTGTATTAGGTGAAAATACAGCAATTGCTGCATCATGTGCAATCGCTGGGTCATCAAAAATTGGTAAAAACTTTCAAATGGGAGGCTTATCTGGCGTTCTTGGCCATTTAGAAATTTGCGACAATGTTTCAATTGGAGCACATACATTAATAACTAAGAATATAAATGAACCTGGGAACTATGTTGGTATAATGCCAGCTCAAGATCAAAAAGAATGGGCAAAGTCGTCAGTATTTATAAAAAAACTAGGCAAATAACTTGAAAATTGACAATAAAGATATAAAAAAATATCTACCACATAGGGAACCTTTTTTATTTATCGATGAAGTGATAAATATTAAAAAAAACAAAGAAATCCATGCAACAAAGCTCATTGCAGAAGATGAATATTTCTTAAAAGGACACTTTCCAAATAATCCTATATTTCCAGGCGTTATAATTATAGAAGCTTTAGGACAAGCATCTGGAATATTGGGCTTTGTATCGATGGGCAAAACACCTGAAGAAGGCTCAATTTATGTTTTAGCAGGAGTTGATAAAGTAAGGTTTAGAAAAAGAGTGAGGCCTGGAGATAATCTTGACTTATTTAGTAGTGTTGTTGGTGAAAAAAGAGGCATTTGGAAATTTGATTGTAGAGCAGAGGTAAATAATGAATTAATCTGTACTGCTACAATATTATGTGCAGATAGAAAAGCAGAATGAATATTCATGAAACATCAATAGTTCATCCATCTTCGCATATAGATGAGTCAGTTGAGATAGGGCCATTTTGTATTATTGGAAAAGATGTTGAAATCAAGAAAGGAACAAAGCTGCTTAGTCACGTAGTTATAAAGGGGCCAACCTCTATAGGAATTAATAATATTTTTTATCAATTCTCAACTATTGGAGAGGACACTCCAGATAAAAAATTCAAGGGTGAGAAAACTAGACTAGATATTGGTGATAATAATATCTTCAGAGAAGGGGTTACAGTTCATAGAGGTACTATTCAAGATAAGGGCCTAACAAAAATTGGTTCAAATAATTTGCTAATGGCGTATACCCATATTGCTCATGATTGCTGTTTGGGACATGATAATGTTTTTGCAAATAATGCAGGCATTGCTGGACATGTCAGTGTTGGTAACAATATTACAATCGGAGCTTTAACGACTGTTCATCAATTTTGTAAATTAGGAGATTTTTCGTTTGTTGGCATGAATACATCTATAAACATGGATGTGCCAGCATTTGTTAAGGTTGCTGCAGATCCTGCAAGAGTAATTGGGCTAAATACAATAGGAATGACTAGGAATGGCTTAGAAGATAACTCAATAAGTTTAATTAAAAAAGCTTATAAATTAGTTTACAGAAAAGGTCTAAAAATAGACCAGGCAATGAAAAAAATCAGAGAACTTGATAAAGATGCCAATGATCCTAATTTAAAAACTTTTATCAAATCTATTGAGGTATCTGAAAGAGGAATATTAAGATAAGTGTCACAAAGAAGACCTTTAAATATAGGGATAGTCTGCGGCGAGCATTCTGGCGATAGGTTAGGTTCGGCCTTCATTAAAGAAATAAAGAAACATTCAGAAGTTAATTTGTATGGGGTTGGCGGCCCAAAGTTAATAGAATCAGGATTAAGACCAGAATTTAATTTTTCTGAAATCAACATTATGGGGTTGGTTGAACCTCTATTTAATTATAGAAGACTGAGCAGTTTAAGAAATTCACTCATCAAACTCTTTATTAATCAAAAAATTGATTATTTCATCGGCATTGATTCACCTGATTTCAATATGGGGATTCATAAAGCCTTGAAAAAAAAACATGATAATAAGAATATCCAAATTGTAAGTCCTTCAGTATGGGCATGGAGACAAAACAGAATAAAAAATATAAATGCTTACATAGATACCACCCTATGCTTATTTAATTTTGAAGATAAATTTTATAAAGATTGTGGACATAAAAGTCTACACTTAGGACATCCATTTGCTGACCTATATAAAACTGACAGAGATGTAACACTGCAGAATTTAAATCTAAACAGACGAAAGAAATATATTTCAATCTGTCCAGGAAGTAGAAAATCTGAAATAAAAGAAATGTTGCCAACCTATATAAAATTTATTAAGTCTCACTCAAAAGAAAACAAAGAATATGAATACCTTGTGCCTGCAGTTGACTCTCAAACATGCCAAAATCTAAGAGACAATTTCGCAACACATAATTTATCAATGTCAGAGATTCATATAGAACAAAACTCAATGAAAGAATATCTGTCTGTTTCAGAACTATCATTAGTCACGTCGGGCACTGCAACCTTAGAATCAGCAGTGTTGGGATGTCCACCAATTATCTGTTATAAAACAAATTTCATAAATTACGCAATAATTTCTCGTATGCTTAGAATTAAAAACTTTGGGTTGCCAAACCTTCTTCTTGGTAAAAAGTATTTTCCAGAATTATTACAAAATCAGTTTACAAAAGAAAATATTTTAGAGGCTGTTAAAAATACAACTACTATAAAAAAAGAATATAAGGATATTCCAGATTTATTGAGAGAATTGTTAAGAGGTATTGGAAATGAACAAGCAGCAAAAGAAATAATTTCACTTTGAGTAAGTTGTTAGTTGCAGGTACTGATGAGGTTGGAAGAGGATCGCTAGCAGGCCCGGTTGTTGCTGCAGCAGTAATTTTGAAAGATAAGATATCAGGCCTAGATGATTCAAAGAAATTATCACCAAAAAAAAGAACCAAATTGACTGAAGAGATATGTAAAAAATCATATTTTGGTTATGGTATTGTTTCGAATCAAAAAATAGATGATATTAATATCCTTAAAGCTTCTTTATTGGCAATGAAAAGAGCTATACTAAACTTACCAATAAGACCTTCATTGGTTTTAATCGATGGTACATATAAGCTTGATCTTGATATCCCTATGGAGACTATTATTGGTGGTGATTCTTGTGAAGATGCAATTAGTGCAGCCTCAATAATAGCAAAAGTTTACAGGGATAATTTAATGATTGAATATGATATGAAATTTCCAATTTATAATTTTAAAAGCAATAAAGGTTATGGCACAAAAGACCATTTAGATACTCTAAAAAATTATAGCTATTGCGATATTCATAGAAAAACCTTTAAAGGAGTTTTAAATAGATGAGCTCCTTATTTTCTCACTTAAGAGTTTCTTCTGAATATAGCATTTCTCAAGGACTGCTTACTGTAGATCAAATTGTTGAAAATGCGTCTTTAAACTCTACTCCTTCTGTTGCTTTAACAGATAAATCTAATATGTTTGGTTTAGTGAAGTTTTTTAGTAAGTGTGAAGCAGCAGGCATTAAACCAATTTCTGGAGCATCAATTAGAGTAATTTTTGAAAATGATGAAAGCTCATATGAACTTTTATGTTTAGCAAAAAGCAATAATGGCCATAAAAATTTAATGAAAGTTATTTCAAATGCTCATAATAATGGATTATTTAGTACTCCAGTAATAAATTTCAATGAGTTAGTTAGATTGAAAGATGACATAGTTGTTATTTCAGGTGGCAAAGGAAGTCACATTTTTGAATATCTTAAAAGAAACAATATTTCTGATGCTTTAAAAATAGTAAATGATTTTAGAGAACACTTTAAGGATGATTTTGCTATAGAAGTTCAAAGAACAGGAAGACCAGACGAGATTGAGTATTTCAAAAATGTCCTACCAATTTCTATTGAGAAAGGCATTCCTCTTATTGCAACAAATGATGTGCTGTTTGCTAATCAAGATGACTATGAAGTCCATGAAACAAAAGTTTGTATAAATACATCAAAGATCCTAAATGATCCCAATAGAGAGAGAATATTTTCAGAAGAACAATATTTTAAATCTCCAGGTCAAATGTTAGATCTTTTTAAAGACTGCTCTTCGTTGATTGATAATACAAATGAAATATCTAAAAGATGCAATGTGTCCCTTGATACGAAAAAATATTTTTTGCCAGAATACCCTGTTCCAGAAAAACATAATTTTGACACATACTTAAAGGAACTCTCTAATGAAAGACTTGTTTCATACATAAATAATTTTGATCAAGATAAAAGGCAAGAGTATAAATTAAGATTAAATTATGAATTAGACCAAATTAAGACTATGGGATTCTCAAGTTATTTTTTAATTGTTTATGATTTTATTGAATGGTCAAAAAATAATGATGTTCCTGTTGGGCCAGGAAGAGGCTCTGGTGCTGGATCATTGGTTGCGTATGCTTTAGGAATAACTACTTTAGACCCAATTCATCATGGGCTCCTTTTTGAAAGATTTCTAAATCCAGAGAGACTTTCTATGCCCGACTTTGATGTCGATTTTTGTATGGAGAAAAGAGATTTAGTTATAGATTATGTAAGTAAAAAATATGGATCTGGAGCTGTGTCCCAAATTGCTACATTTGGAACTATGGCTGCAAGAGCAGTTGTAAGAGATGTTGCCAGAGCATTAGGAAAACCCTATGCTCTTGGCGATAGAATCTCAAAAATGATCCCATTTGCCCCAGGTATGACATTAGATAAAGCTCAAAAAGATCAGCCATTATTTGCTCAAAGCATAAAGAATGATGATGAGGTTAAAGAAATTGTAAATCTTTCTTACAAGCTTGAAGGTATAGCAAGAAATGTAGGGAAGCATGCAGGAGGGGTCGTCATTGCGCCTGGAAGCATTTCTGATTTTTGTCCTGTATACGTTGATCGTTCTTCTAATTCTATAATGACTCAGTATGATAAAGATGACGTAGAAAAAATTGGCCTAGTTAAATTTGATTTTCTTGGTCTAAGAACACTGACTGTAATTGATAGAGCTGTAAAATCTATCAATAAAGATTTAGAGAATTCAAATAAATTAAACCTTGATAATATTCCTTTAGATGATGAAAAAGTATATAAATTTTTATCCTCTGGAAAAACTATGGCAGTTTTTCAGTTAGAGTCTTCTGGAATGAGAGAGCTAATAAAAAGACTTAAACCTACAAAATTTGAGGAAATAACTGCCTTATTGGCTCTGTATAGACCAGGTCCATTAAATTCTGGCATGGATAAAGAGTTTGTTGATCGAAAGCATGGCAAAAGTCGAGTTACATATCCTCACGAACTGCTTGAGCCAGTTTTAGAGGAAACTTATGGAGTAATTGTTTATCAAGAACAAGTTATGGAGGCTGCAAGAGTTTTAGCTGGTTTCTCATTAGGGCAAGCCGACATCTTAAGGCGAGCTATGGGAAAAAAGAAAAAAGAAGAGATGGAAGAACAAAGAGAAATTTTTGTTAAGGGCTGTGAGAACAAAGACATATCATCTAAAAATGCAGAACAAATTTTTGACTTAATTAATCAGTTTGCTGAATATGGCTTCAATAAATCACATTCTGCTGCATATGCTCTTATTTCATATCAAACAGCATATTTAAAGACTTATCATCCTGAACATTTCATGTCAGCAGTATTATCATCTGAATTAGGAAATACTGATAAGGTTTATGCCTTAATTAACGAATGCTCGAGGATGAAGATAGATGTCCTAAGGCCGAATATACTGAGTTCTAATAAAAGATTTTATGTCAATAAAGATTCTGATATTGAATATGGATTGGGTGCAATTAAAGGAGTTGCAGATGCTTTTATAGAACATATTTGTTTAAAAAGACAAAATTTAAATTTTAAAGATCTTTGGGATTTTTCAAAAAAAGTAGATATCAAGGTAGGAGGTAAAAAATCTTTAGAAGCATTGTCTCAGTCAGGAGCTTTCGACTCTCTTGCGCCTTCTCGAACTATAGCCATAAAATGTGTTAAAGATATGCTTGGAGATACTGAAATTTATCAAAAAGGGGGAGATCTTTTTTCTTCTATTGATGAGGACTTTGATCCATATGAAAAATATCATAATACTCAAGAATTGACCCTTAATGAGATACTTGAATTAGAAAAAAAATCTCTAGGGTACTATTTATCAGGACATCCAGTGCTGGCTATTGATAATAAGATTTTGAAGATTAGAACAAAGAAAATAAGCGAATTAACTACCGAAACAAAAACTGCATCTTTAGTATGTTTGGTAAATAGCGTAAGACCGATAAAGGATAAGAGAGGTAGGCCACTTACTTTTGTAAATTTCAATGATGGAAGCGGGGTCATGGATGGCATTGTCTCTAGCGAGGCTCTTGAGAATTGCCATGAAATTTTAAAAGAAGGAGAAATCTTATTATTTAAAGGATTAATAGAAGTTGATGATTATAGAACTAATGATTTGGGTAGTTTGATGTTTCGAATGAGGGTCAAGGAAGTTTCTAAAATTAATTCTGAACTCATTAAGAAAGTTTCAGAAGTTACAATTGATGTTAATAACTCTAAAGCTACATCTGTGGATAGATTTTCAGAATATATCGATTCCTTCGATAATGAATTTTGGATGCATGGCTCATGCAAACTTAATATCAGAGTTAAATCAGATAAATCTGAGGCTATAATGGATATAGGAGATAAATATATTTTCACACCCTCCCTTGAGAATTTATTCTTATTAGAGGATATTTTTGGTAAAGATGTTTTAGAGATAAAATAATGGATGACGAAAGGTTTTTAAATTTTGAAGAGCCAATTAAAGAATTAGCTCAAAAATTAAGTGCACTCAGAACAGCTGCAGTGGAGTCACCCGCTCTCAATGAAGAAATATTAAATCTTGAAAAACAGAATAAAGCATTAACAAAAAAAATATATTCTAAGCTTGATCCATGGCAAATAGTCCAAGTAGCAAGACACCCAAATAGACCCCACACTTCAGACTATATAAACAGAATCTTTGATGACTTTGATGAGCTGCATGGGGATAGACAGTTTGGAGATGATGCATCTATTATTGGTGGAATAGGCCTATTAGAAAATATGCCTGTAATGGTTATAGGGCATGAGAAAGGTAGGGATACAGACGAAAAAGTAAAAAGAAATTTTGGCATGACTAATCCAGAGGGATACAGGAAAGCAAAAAGATTACTGTTACTTGCTGAACAATTCTCCTTACCTGTAATAACTTTTGTTGATACTGCAGGTGCATATCCTGGTATTGAAGGTGAAGAAAGGTGTCAAAGTGAGGCCATAGCTAGAAACTTAGCAACGATGTCGGAATTAAAAACACCTATAGTTGTTGTAGTCAGTGGTGAGGGAGGATCTGGAGGCGCACTTGCTATTAGTGTGGGCGACCATCTATGCATGCTTGAATACGCAATTTATTCTGTTGCTTCACCTGAAGCTTGTGCCTCAATTATATGGAGAGAAGCTGAAAAAGCACCAGACGCAGCAAAGGCGATGAAAGTATCTTCTAAAGAACTAAAAAAAATCAATATTGTAGATGAAATTATTCAAGAGCCTCTTGGTGGAGCGCATAGAGATTACGATTTAATTTCACAAAATGTAAAGAGCTCCTTAATTAAGAATTTATCTATCCTAAATAAACTATCTAAAGACGAATTATTAGACAGAAGATATAAAAGAATTCTTAACGTTGGCGCATAATATTGTTAACTAAAGACTTAATAACTAAGAATGTTGACTTAAATAAAAAAATTTTTATAGCTTTGAGTGGCGGGCCGGATTCAACGGCATTATTACATCTTCTTTCAACGATAAACGAAACTAAAAAACTAGAACTTAAAGCAATCCATATAAATCATAATTTATCTAAAAATTGTTTTATTTGGGAAAAGCATTGTGAAGATATGTGTTCAAAATTAGCGATTAATCTTCAGACAGAATCAGTTAAAATAAAATCAGAGGGTGGTGGCATTGAAGCTGCATCAAGGAGGGCTAGAAATAAAATTTTTGAGAATATTTTACATGATGGGGATCAAATATTATTAGCTCATCATAGTGACGATGTTGCTGAAACTGTCTTTATGAGAATGTTGCGAGGCACTGGCGCAGAAGGAATGGAAGGACCTCAGATAAAAAGAATGATTGGTAAAGGCATTTTAATAAGACCGCTATTATCTGCTTCGAAACAAGAAATACTGAACTATCTGAATGAAAATAATATTAAGTATATTAAAGATGAGTCAAACCATAGCAATGAGTTTGATAGAAACTATATTAGAAATAAGATTTTTCCTTTGCTTGAGGAAAGATGGAAAAATTTTCCCAAAAGAATTAATAATGCTGCACAAATTTTTAGAAATAGAAATAATATTTATTCAGAATTGATGTATGAAAAATACCGACATATTATTGGAAAAAGAATACGATTGAATGAAATTAAAGAGCTTCCTGATTCAAAAATTGCAGATATTTTGCGATATTCTATCAAGGAATGTAATATTTCATCACCTAACAGTAAAATAATAGAGGAAATAATAAAAACCTTTATACATTCAAATCCAGGTTCAAAATCAACAGTTTCTTGGTCAAGGTCTGATAAAGAAGAAGTCGCTGGAAAAATAGAATATCAAGAGGGTTATATAGTAATTTCAAAAAGATAAAAAAAGGGATAAAAGATGAAACTAGATACAATTGAGCTAAATAAGAAAAACAATATAGCAATAATTAAGCTAAATAGACCTAAACTTTTAAATGCCGTCAACGAGCAATTAGTTTGGGATTTTCAAAAAGCTACTGAAGATGTCAAAGATGATATTGATATTAAGGTTGTAATACTTACAGGTTCGGGAAGGGGTTTTTCAGCAGGTGCTGATTTAAGCGAAAGAAAAGCTTCCTGGGAAGGCTCAAAAGATGCACTTATAAGAGGATATAAACCATTTTTTGAAAATATCATTAACATGCCAAAACCAGTAATTGGTTCTATTGCAGGTCCTGCTGCTGGTATTGGGGCTGCCATAGCAATGTCTTGTGATTTAAGGGTAATGTCAGAAGATAGTTACATTTTATCTGTTTTCAGTAATATCGCTTTGGTCCCAGATGGAGGATTATCATGGTATTTACCAAAATATATGGGATTCTCTAAAGCTTATGAACATGCAATTGAGGCTAAGAAAATAACAGCTAAAGATTGCTTAAAATATGGAATTGCTAATAAGGTGGTCCCTCTAGAGGAGCTGGAATCTAAGACAATAGATTGGGCTGAAAAATTGGCTAAAAGGTCATCTCAATCATTAAATCATACTAAAAGACTAATGAGAGAATCTCTTCATCTTAGTTATTGGGAAACATTTCATAATGAAGCTGAAATTCAAAATGAATTGACTGTAAGCTCTCAAAACAGAGAAGCAGTTAAAGCTTTTTTTGAGAAAAGAGAACCAAATTTTGACTAGCGATCAAGTAGTTTGCTTAAACCTACAATAATTGAATCAAATGAAGCTCTGGTAGTATTGGGATGAATTCCAACACCCCAAAATGTATCGCCATCTTTTTCTAGTTCTATATATGCAGCAGCTTGAGCATCAGATCCTGATGAAATTGCAGACTGATGATAGTCAGCAACTTTAATATTTACTCCAATATTATTTGATAGACCATTGATAAATGAATCAATTGGACCGTTACCAGTTCCTTGAATTGTTATCTCTTTATTGTCCATATTTAGAGTAAGATCTAAAGAATGAATATCATCTTTCGAGGATGAAGAGTGTTTGACATATGAAAAATTGTTCTTAGGGATTAGATAATTCTCTTCAAAGATTTCCCAAATCTGTGAACTGATAATTTCTTTACCTGTTTCATCAGCTAGTTTTTGTATTTTTTGGCTTAAGCTGATTTGTAATCTTCGAGGCAAAGAAACCCCATGATCTTTTTCTAGAAGGAATGCAACTCCCCCTTTACCAGACTGTGAATTTATTCTGACAACAGCCTCATAACTTCTTCCAAGATCTGCAGGATCTATTGGAAGATATGGTACTTCCCATTTTGGTTCATTTGATCTTTTTATTGATTGAAAACCTTTTTTTATTGCATCTTGATGAGATCCAGAGAAAGCTGTAAAAACAAGATCACCTGCATAAGGATGTCTTGGATGCACAGGTAATTGATTGCAGTACTCAACCTCTCTCATTACTGAGTTAATATTGGAGAAATCTAATTTTGGATCAATACCTTGTGTAAGCATATTTAAAGCAATAGTAACGACATCAACATTACCTGTTCTTTCCCCATTACCAAAGAGAGTGCCTTCAACTCTATCTGCTCCAGCCATAAGACCAAATTCAGATGCAGCAACAGCAGTCCCTCGATCATTATGCGGATGAAGGCTTAAGCAAATATCTTTCCTGTTCTGAAGGTTTTCATGCATCCATTCAATCTGATCTCCATATATATTTGGAGTGGACATCTCTACAGTAGCAGGAAGATTTATAATAATTTTGTTTTTTGATACCGGTTTAAGAATTTCCACAACTTCATCACAAACCTCTCTTGCGTATTCGAGTTCAGTTCCAGTAAAACTTTCTGGTGAGTACTCAAAACTCCATTCTGTTTCAGAATTTTTTTCTGCTAAATTTTTTATAAGTAACGCAGCATCTGTTGCGATTTTCTTAATACCTTTTTTGTTTTGATCGAAAACTACTTTTCTTTGAAGAGTTGAAGTTGAATTATAAAAATGAATAATTGCTTTAGGTGATCCTTTTAAGGATTCAAAGGTTTTTACTATCAATTCCTCTCTAGCCTGAGTAAGAACTTGAATATTTACATCAGATGGAATTTTCTTATTCTCAATAAGATCTCTAACAAAATTAAAATCAGTCTGAGATGCAGATGGAAAACCAACCTCTATTTCTTTAAAACCAAGCTTGCAAAGCAAGCCAAACATTCTATCTTTTCTTTCAGAACCCATAGGCTCTATTAATGCTTGATTGCCATCGCGCAAGTCTACAGAACACCATATTGGCGATTTTTTGATAACTTTGTTAGGCCATTTTCTATTGTCTAGTTCAATTGGCTTAAAAGCTGAATATTTGTCTATTGG
>MDSW01144000.1_pt1 | contig 29879 bp, 28 predicted proteins | sample 811171 | NCBI WGS metagenome assembly MDSW01 (sample SAMN05326641, study PRJNA326480) | marine metagenome | isolation source: seawater | place: Atlantic Ocean: North West | collected 2012 | reverse complement strand
CAGAATTGATGGGATTGAATTTGTTTCTACACAAACCATTTATAAAGTGGAATAGTGTTACGAAACAGGCAACACAATTAGTACACTTTTAACCCTTTCCCGCGCTTGGATAACTTTATAATAAGTAATTTTGAAAAAATTCATAAAACAATACGATGAAATACGATCAAATCTCCAACAAACTCTTTATAAAAAACCGCAAAAACTTTATGGCCCAGATGAAGCCAAAGAGTGTGGCGGTCTTTAACAGTAACGATATTTTTCCAATAGGTGCAGACAGCACCATGCCCTTTCAGCAGGCACGTGATATTTTTTACTTAACGGGTGCAGACCAAGAGGAAACCATGCTTGTTCTTTTTCCAGACGCGCCAAACAAGGACCATCGCGAAATGCTTTTTGTGCGAGAAACCAACGACCATATTGCCGTTTGGGAAGGCGAAAAACTTACCAAGGAAAAAGCTACTGAGATAAGCGGAATAAGATCCATTTACTGGCTGAAGGAGTTCGACAAGATTTTCTTTGAAGTAATGACCCAAGCCGAACGTGTTTATTTTAACACCAACGAGCATTACCGCCAGAGCGTGGAAACCGAGACACGCGAAGACCGTTTCATCCAAAAAACAAAGGAGAAGTTTCCGGCACACAGTTGGGAACGCAGTAATCCAATTTTACAACGCTTGCGTTCCGTAAAGGACAAAATTGAAATAGACCTAATGCAGCAAGCCTGCAACATCACCGAAAAAGGTTTTAGAAGACTCCTGAACTTCGTAAAACCCGGTGTGTGGGAATATGAAATTGAGGCGGAGCTTATGCACGAGTTTTTAAGAAACCGTTCCCGCGGGTTTGCTTATACGCCCATCATAGCAAGTGGAAATAGCGCCAACGTGCTACATTACATCGAAAACAACCAACAGTGCAAAAAAGGCGATTTGCTTCTTTTGGACGTGGGTGCCGAATATGCAAACTACTCCAGTGATATGACACGTACCATTCCCGTAAGCGGAAAGTTTAGCAAACGCCAGCGCGAGGTTTATGATGCTGTGAAAAAAGTTAAGGACGATGCCACAAAAATGCTGGTCCCCGGCAATTACTGGAAGGAGTATCATGAAGAAGTGGGCAAACTGATGACCAAAGCCCTCTTGGACCTAAAGCTTCTGGACAAAGCCGATGTAAAAAACGAAGACCCAAACTGGCCTGCCTACAAAAAATACTTTATGCACGGCACCAGCCACCACATAGGCCTGGATACACACGATTATGGAATTCTTTGGGAAAAGATGACCGAGAACATGGTATTTACCGTGGAACCGGGAATCTATATTCCAGAGGAAGGTTTTGGAGTCCGTTTGGAAGATGATGTAGTTATCCAGAAAAAAGGCGAACCCTTTAACTTAATGGGCAACATACCGATAGAAGCGGAAGAGATTGAAGAAATAATGAATAAATAGAAGCCGAAAGCCAAGAATCAAAACTTTAGGCCTAATAGATTTTCCTTCTTTCTACGAACTACAGTGAAAGAGAAAAACTGTTAGGTCTTTTTGAGGCCAGCAGGACTTATGGAAGTATCAAATCTTTTTATTGGCGTTTTTCTAATTATAGTTGGAGTTGTTGTAAAACATTTCAAATTATATTTCTTAATTGCCGGTTATAATACCATGAGCGAGGCTGATAAGGAAAAAGTTAATATTGAAAAAGTAGCTACGCTTTTAAGAAATGTCCTGGTTTTTATGAGCTTGGCTCTTATTTTATTGGGATTAGCCAGTTCATACAACGATAAGCCTGAAATTGCCGACTATCTGTTTTTTCCTATTGTAATTGGAAGCGTAATTTATCTTATTGTTAAATCGAATTCCAAAGCCTATAAAAAGTAGGTTTAATTAGCTTTTCATCGCGTGACTTTTCATTATAAAAATATTCCTATCCATTACGAAACCTTCGGAAATGGCCCTGCTATTGTTTTACTTCATGGTTTTTTGGAAAGTGCCACCATGTGGAAACCCTTGATTCCGCAGTTGTCAAAAAATAACCTTGTAATCACAATGGACTTTCCCGGTCACGGAAAGAGCGGCGTTATTGCTGAAATCCATACTATGGAATTGATGGCAGAATTGGTGGATGAAATACTCCAAAAGCTACAAATTTCGTCAGCAAGCTTTTTAGGCCACTCCATGGGTGGTTATGTTACCTTGGCCTATGCCGAATTATTTTCAGAAAAAGTAGAGAAAATAATTCTTTTAAATTCAACACCCGCCGCAGATTCCGAAGAAAGAAAAGAAAATCGCACCCGGGCATTGAAGGTTATAGACCAAAACCCGCAGGCTTACATAAGTATGGCCATTGGAAATCTCTTTGCTGAAAGCTCCCGTGAAAAATTTTCAAAGGAAATTGAAACTTTGAAAAATGAAGCGTTTTCTTTTCCCGTGGAAGGAATAAAAGCCGCCATTAAAGGAATGCGCGATAGAAACGACAGAACTACTGTTTTAAAAAATTTCAGAAAAGACAAACATGTGATATTGGCAAAAGAAGATCCAATTTTATCATTTTTAGAAACAGAAAAGCTGGCAGAGCTATCTGATGCTTCAGTAAAAATTATTGAAGGCGGCCATATGAGTTTGATAGAAAATGGTGATTCTGTTGCGAAATATTTACATTTTATCGGATAAAATTTGCGCTTTATCTAAAAAAATGTTAATATTGGGAAATTAACCCCAATTAAATTAACAAAGATGGATAAAGTTACGCCCCAAAGCCGACCTCCAATTTTGAGCCTTATATGCACTGCATTTGGCCATGATTACATCGTAACCCGCAAAATTACCAATCACATTAATGAATATAAATGTGTCTGTTGCGGGAAAGAGGTTTCGAACAGCTATTCTGGTAAATTTGAGCTACTTACCCGCAAACAACGTGAAGTGAATGAGTGTTTATCTTCATTTTTCATAAAAAAGAAAAAACTTTCCATCCATTAGAAATATTTCACTTTCCTCAAGATTCTGTTCCCTTTAAATTAGGGAACAAGGTTTATAGTGACTTATTTTAAAACTTAATCTTTATTTTTCAAGGCATTCCAACCACGTGCAATCAATGGTATTTTTGAGTCTGCGCGGCTAATTAAATGCACTCCTTCCTTTTCATCGGTAATGTGTCCTATTACAGTTAAATGCGGATTTGCCTTTATTTTCGGAAAATCCTCAGTATTAATTGTGAAAAGTAATTCATAGTCTTCCCCTCCGCTCAACGCTATTGTAGTGCTATCGAGATTAAATTCCTCACAGGCTGAAATAACCTGAGGATCCAATGGGATTTTATCTTCATACAAATTACACCCGACTTTTGAGTTGTTGCAGATATGTAATATTTCTGAAGACAAGCCATCGCTAATATCAATCATTGCAGTAGGCTTTACGCCTAATTCTTTCAATAAGGCAGGAATATCCTTTCGGGCCTCTGGTTTTAACTGCCGCTCCACTAAATACGAATATGGTTCCAAATCGGGTTGCGAGTTGGGATTCACCTTAAAAACTTCCTTTTCGCGTTCCAAAACTTGGAGCCCCATATAAGCAGCGCCAAGGTCACCAGTTACAACCAATAGGTCATTTTCTTTTGCACCACTTCTATAAACGGCGTCGCCTTTATTTACAGTTCCTAGGGCAGTGATACTTATAAGCAACCCAGTAGTTGATGAGGTGGTATCGCCGCCCACTAGATCAATATTATATATTTTGGCTGCCGCTTGAATACCTGCATATAGTTCTTCCAAGGCTTCTACAGGAAATCTATTGGAAACCGCCACGCTAACGGTAATTTGTGATGGTTCTGCATTCATGGCATAAACATCTGAAAGGTTAACGACCACAGCCTTGTACCCCAAATGTTTTAATGGAACGTAGCTTAAATCAAAATGTACTCCTTCTAGTAGTAAGTCTGTGGTTACTACCATTTCTTTTTTTGAATCACAAGAGATTACAGCAGCATCATCGCCAACACCTTTGACAGTGGACTTTTGCTTTATTTTGAAGTTTTTGGTAAGATGGTCAATCAAGCCAAATTCTCCTAAATTTTCAATATTAGTAGTGGAGTTGTCTTTGTTCTCAAACATGGATCAATTCTATTAGGGTTTTGGCAAAAATACTGCTTCAATAACCAATAAAAAAGCCAAATGAAACATTGCTATAAAATCACAATACTAATATTTAACCTTTTACGTTTGTAGAAAAGGGGATAATATGTTTACATTTAGCCGCTTTTAAACCTTATATTATATCCAAATGAAAAAAATATTACCAATTCTAGCTTTTTTGATTGCAACTTATTCTTTCGCACAAACACCTTGTGAAAATGGTATGGCCGGACAATACCCCTGCAACGGCTTAGACCTTTTATCTCGCATAAGCCTTAATACTTTTGGCACTGACAGAGGAAATGATTCTTGGGGATGGACCGACCCCCTAGATGGAAAAGAATATGCATTGATGGGCTTGGGCAACGGTACTGCCTTTGTGGATATCACAGACCCCGTGAACCCAATATACCTTGGTAAACTTCCAACACATACAGATTCAAGTACGTGGAGAGATATAAAAGTTTATAACGACCACGCTTTCATAGTAAGTGAAGCTGGGGGGCACGGAATGCAGGTTTTTGATTTAACGCGCCTGCGCAATGTGACCAATGCTCCAGAAACATTTACGGAAGATGCCCATTACGACGGCTTTGGACATTGCCACAATATAGTTATTAATGAAGAAACCGGGTATGCTTTTGCTGTTGGAACAAGTACTTTTGGCGGAGGGCCACATTTTGTGAATATTCAAGACCCAGTAAATCCTGTTGCAGCTGGCGGGTTTAGCGGCGATAATTATTGCCATGACGCTCAAGTTGTTATTTATAACGGCCCAGATTCAGATTATACAGGACGCGAGATATTTTTCGGCAGTAATGAAGACAGAATTTCAATTGTTGACGTAACCAATAAAAATAACCCTATACCTATATCAAACGGTTTTTACGGAAGTGTAGATTACACTCACCAAGGCTGGTTAACAGAAGACCAACGTTATTTTATGATTGGTGACGAATTGGACGAGTCTAATTTTGGATTTAATACCAGAACCATAATCTTTGACCTGAGCGACCTGGACAACCCTGTGGTTCATTTTGAATATGAAGCAGATGTAGCTGCAATAGACCATAACGGTTATGTAAAAGGTAATGAATTCTATCTATCCAGCTACCGTGCAGGATTGCGAGTTTTTGATATTAGCGATATCGACAACCAAAATATGGTGGAGACCAAATTTTTTGACACTTATCCAACCAGTAATTCAGCCCGTTTTGATGGGGCTTGGAGTGTTTACCCATACTTTGCCAGTGGCAGTATTGTAATTAGCGATATTGACCGTGGACTATTTGTGGTTAGAGATCATCTTTTGGGAGTTAACGACAATTCAATTTCAAACTTCGCAGTTGCTCCAAACCCGGCAACGGAGATTGTTACCGTCACATCAAAAACAGAGCCTATAGCACAAGTAGAAATTTTTAACGTATTGGGGCAAAAGATAATGGATTTAAATTTCACTGAAAGTCTTTCCGAAAACATAAACGTTTCTAACCTTCAATCGGGAATGTATGTGATGAAAATAAATTCAACTACAACAAAACGATTATTAATAGACTAAAAAAACTGTTATCCCCAATATGTTAAATATTAATACCCCAAACCTTAAAGCGCTCCCAATTCTGCTTTCGTTTTCATTATTATTTTTTTCCTGCGGAAAAGATGACGGCCCGGGACCTGAACCCGAAATAAATGGTGAAGTAGAACTGGTAAAAACCTATGGCGGAAGCGGAATAGATGAAGCAGTCTCAGTTGTTGAAGCTGCAGATGGAAGCTATTTAGTTTTAGGAACCACCCGAAGCACCGATGGTGATATTACTGACCGTTCCGGCTCCGATAGCGATTTTTGGTTGCTAAAACTTTCCAAAACCGGAGATATAATCTGGAGCAAAACATATGGCGGCAGTGATGATGAAAACGCTTCCAGAATTACAAAAACCAATGACGGAGGATACTTATTATCCGGTTACACTACCAGCAACGATGGCGATGTTAACGGCAACGAAGGTTTTCAGGACTATTGGGTGGTAAAGGTTGATAATGCTGGCACCATTTTATGGGAAGAAAATTTTGGTTTTTCAGGCAGTGATCAAGCTTTCAAGGCCTTTCAAACCTCAGACGGCGGATATTTTATAACAGGTTTTTTTGATGTTTCAGCAAGTGGCGGCGCTGGAAATGATTTCCAAAGAGGTACCATGCACGGCGTTGGTGAGTTTTGGGGAATTAAACTAGCTGCTGATGGCACCAAGGAATGGAGACGTTATTTTGGCGGAACCAATAACGACCGTAGCTATGATGCCCTTGAAACTGCAGATGGCGGTTTTTTAATGACCGGCACCTCCGAAAGTGAGGATTTTGACAAAACTGACCCTAAAGGAAGTTATGATTACTGGGCGGTACGCCTAACGGCTGATGGCGATTTGGTTTGGACCAAATCTTTTGGAGGAGACGAGATCGATAACTCCTATGCTTCCATAAAAACCAATGACGGCAACTATATAATGGTTGGCGACTCTAGAAGCTCAGACCAAGATGTAACCTCCCCACGAGGAAATGCGGATGCTTGGATGGTAAAGTTTGACGATAACGGAAGTAAAATCTGGCAAAAATCTTTTGGCGGTTCCCAATTTGATACTGCCCACAGCATTGTGCAACGCAACAATGGAGATTATATACTCTCAGGTCATAGCCGAAGTGCAGATGGAGATCTACAAACCAACAATGGCGTAAATGACGTTTGGGTATTTGTTGTTGACGGAAATGGAGCTATGAGGTTTCAAAAAAGTATAGGAGGCTCAAACCTTGATTTTGCGTCAGAAGCTATTGAAACTTCAGACAATAAAATTTTAGTGGTAGGCAATAGCGAAAGTAATGATTTGGATATACCTTCAAACAAAGGCTCCAAAGATTTTTTAATGATTAGAATAAAATAGTTTTAACAATTTACAAATCCCTTTTTTTAACCTATGAAAAAAATAGTTTTTTTATTAGCTATTGCATTTGCTGTAATTGGCTGTAGTAATGATGATGATTCATCGCCAATGGAAATTTTGGGATGTACCGATCCTGATTCATTAAATTACAATCCAGACGCCAATACCGATGATGATTCTTGTATTTATGAAAAAAATGTAACATTTGCATTTACCCAAAACTGGGCAGGAAATAATGTAACTAGCAATGATCTTAATTCCACAGTATTCCAAAACGAAGCTGGAAATTACGTCTCTATTTCTAGATTGCGATATTTAATTTCAAGAATTGTATTGAAAAAAGCAGATGGCAGTACCATTGCTTTTGATGAGTATAATTTAATCGACTTATCAGACTCCAATACATTAACACTTTCACCTTCCATACCTGTTCTAACAGGAGATTACACTGGAGTTACTTTTATTTACGGATTTAATGAAGAAGACAATATTAATGGAGCTTATCCAGATTTAAATGCTGCTGATTGGAATTGGCCAACCATGCTGGGCGGAGGGTATCACTTTATGCAGATGGATGGTAATTTTGACGACTCAAACGGCACATCACAGCCCTATAATTTTCACAACGGTACTGCGAGGGTAAGTGAAGGTGTTTTTGAACAAAACTTCATCAGTTTTGATTTTGACCAAAACTTTACCATTTCTGGCGATGTAACCATAGAAATAGCAATGGATATTTCAGAATGGTACAAAAATCCTTTAACTTGGGATCTTAACGACAGAAGCGTTAATTTAATGATGAACTATTTAGCCCAAAAAGATATGCAAAGAAACGGCGCAACCGTTTTCAGCATTGGTGATATCACACAATAATTTAAAAAATTTGAAGGAACGGTCCATGAAATTGTTTCGAGTATTCTTTGGAATTTTAGCCATGAGCTTGTTTATTGCTTGTTCATCAAGCGATCCAGATCCTGCAGATCCCAATGAAGATTATATACCCACTCCGAAACCACTGACCGTTCCTCCTATTTTTGACCGCTTGCTACCTCCCCCAACGGTACCCTCTGACAACCCGCAAACTGTAGAAGGTGTTGCTTTGGGCCGTAAATTATTTTTCGACCCCATACTTTCCGGTGATGGAACACAAGCCTGTGCTTCTTGCCACCAACCTGCTAATTCCTTTACCGATACCGATCGTTTCAGTATAGGAATAGATGGCTTGGAAGGCACAAGAAATTCTATGCCTATCTTCAATACGGCTTGGAACACAAAAAATAAATTTTTCTGGGATGGCCGTGCTTCCAGCCTTGAGGCACAAGCCTTGGAACCTGTTACCAACCCCATAGAAATGCACAATACTTGGCAAAATGCCGTGTCGAGTTTACAAAGCGATGCGGAATACCCCGAACTTTTCAACAAAGCTTTTGGAACCGGCAATATTACCAAAGAGTTAACCGCAAAGGCTATTGCCCAGTTTGAAAGAACCCTTATTTCCGCTAATTCTCCTTTTGATAAGTATCTTTTGGGCGAAGGTAGCCTTACGCCCCAGGAATTGAACGGCTTTCAAATATTTATGGATGAATCGCGCGGAGATTGTTTCCATTGCCACGGTAATGAAAACAGCCCATTATGGACAGACAATATTTTTCACAATAACGGCCTCGATGCAATCATTACCGACAAAGGCTTGGGCAATGTAACCGGAGACCCAAATGACGATGGCCTGTTCAAATCACCATCACTTCGAAATTTAGCTTACACAGCACCTTATATGCACGATGGCCGATTTGCAACTTTGGATGAGGTTATAAATCATTATAGCGAAGGCCTTGTGTATTCCAGGACCATTGATCCGCTGATGAAAGCTGTATCTCGCGGTGGAGTCCATTTAACAGAATCTGATAAGGCAGACTTAAAAGCATTTCTTCTTTCGCTTTCAGACCCTTCTTTTATCAATAATCCTGATTTTCAGGATCCCAATTAATTTCTGAAGTAAATTTCAAATCTAAAACCCCGAAAAATATGGGGTGTTAATTATTGTTTAAAACTATGGGGCCATAGTTTTAAAATCCTACTTCCGTATGGTTAAAAGTGCGAATTGATGTATATTTGCCGTCTAATTTAGAATTAATCTACATATGATTAAGGTAAGTGAAAGCGCAAAAACCAAAATTGCACAATTGATGGCCGAAGAGGGCTTTAATATTGCAAATGATTTTGTACGCGTTGGCGTAAAAAGTGGCGGGTGTTCAGGACTAAGCTATGAGCTGAAATTTGACCATAATTTAGGTGAAGACGATAAACTCTTTGAGGAAGAAAATGTAAAAATAGCTGTAGACAAAAAAAGCTTTTTATATTTAGTTGGCACTACACTTGAATACAGTGGCGGCCTGAATGGAAAAGGATTCGTATTTAAGAATCCTAATGCAAACCGCACCTGTGGCTGCGGAGAATCTTTTTCACTTTAAAATATAAATGAGGATGAGCAAGTATACTGAAGATGATTTAAAAAAAGAACTGGAAACCAAGGAATACGAATATGGTTTCTATACCGATATAGAATCTGACACTTTTCCCATAGGGATAAACGAAGATGTAGTTCGTGCCATTTCAAAAAAGAAAGAAGAGCCCGAATGGATGACTGAATGGCGTTTGGAGTCCTTCCGATATTGGCAGCAAATGGTAGAGCCAGATTGGGCAAACGTCCATTACGAAAAGCCTAATTTTCAAAATATTTCCTATTATTCCGCGCCTAATAAAAAACCAAAGTACAATAGTATTGACGAAGTAGATCCTGAGCTTTTGGATACTTTCAAAAGACTGGGTATTTCTTTGGACGAGCAAAAGAAATTGGCCGGAGTTGCAGTAGATATTGTTATGGACTCCGTATCCGTGGCTACTACTTTCCAAAAAACATTGGCGGAAAAAGGAATTATTTTCTGCTCTATTTCCGAAGCCATTCGCAAACATCCCGAATTGGTAAAAAAATATCTGGGAACCGTAGTGCCGCAGCGCGATAATTTTTACGCCGCCCTTAACAGTGCCGTGTTTAGTGATGGTTCCTTTTGTTATATCCCAAAAGGCGTTCGCTGCCCGATGGAGCTTTCTACCTATTTCAGAATTAACCAGGCCGGAACCGGACAGTTTGAAAGAACCCTCGTAATTGCCGATGAAGGCAGCTACGTAAGCTATTTGGAAGGCTGTACTGCCCCAAGCCGCGATGAAAACCAATTGCACGCCGCCGTGGTGGAACTTATTGCCCTGGACGGTGCCGAGATAAAATACTCAACGGTTCAAAACTGGTTTCCGGGCGATAAGGAAGGAAAAGGTGGGGTTTACAATTTTGTGACCAAAAGAGGGGTTTGCGAGAAAAATGCAAAAATTTCCTGGACGCAAGTAGAAACCGGAAGCGCTGTAACCTGGAAGTACCCAAGTTGTGTACTTAAGGGTGACAATTCCATCGGGGAATTTTACTCCATTGCCGTAACTAACGATTATCAACAGGCCGATACTGGCACAAAGATGATTCACATTGGTAAAAACACTAAAAGCACCATAATTTCAAAAGGTATTTCGGCAGGAAAATCACAGAATAGTTATCGCGGTTTGGTGAAAATTATGCCAAACGCAGACAACGCGCGTAATTTTTCCCAGTGCGATTCCTTGTTGATGGGCAACAGTTGTGGCGCGCACACCTTCCCCTATATTGAAGCAAAAAACAAAACCGCCCAAATAGAACACGAGGCTACGACCAGTAAAATTGGCGAAGACCAAATTTTCTATTGCAACCAGCGGGGAATTGATACTGAAAAGGCCATTGCACTGATAGTAAATGGTTTCAGTAAAGAAGTGTTGAATAAACTGCCAATGGAATTTGCTGTGGAAGCACAAAAACTATTGGAGATAAGCCTCGAGGGGTCAGTTGGCTAAACACTTTATGTCTTGGAAAATTAAGTAGAAAACTAAATATACAACCTATGAGAAAAATCGTTTTGTTGTCAATGCTTTTAGCAGTAGTACTTTCTTGTAAAAATTCTGAAGAAAAAAATCACGAAGTTGAAGAAACAGCTGCCGAAAATGTTGAAGTTAAAGCTTATAAAGGAGATTATATCGATTCAAATGGCGCTTTGGTGCTAATGGGGACTAACTTTATTTATGGTGTGAAGCGCAACGAAATGTCAGAAAAACTCTCACAACAGGTTGCTAATGTAAAAAAGAATGATTTTGATATGGTGGGTGTAGTTGTGAGAGGAAATATTTCAAAAAATACCGATACTGACAGCGAGTGGGAAGAAGTGATTACAATAACAGAAATAATGAGGGTTAGTGACAAACCTTCAGAAGCGGATATAAAATTTGAAGAATCAGCAAAGAATAATTAAGATGTTAAAAATAAAAGATTTACACGCCGGACTTGAAGGAAAAGACATACTGCAAGGTATTAATCTTGAAGTAAAAGCAGGCGAAGTCCACGCAATAATGGGACCCAACGGTTCTGGAAAAAGTACCTTGGCCTCAGTTGTTGCAGGCAAAGAGGAGTATGAGGTTAGCAGAGGCTACATTACATTTGAAAACGAGGATATTTCAGAATTGGATCCTGAGGAAAGAGCCCATAAAGGAATTTTTCTTTCTTTTCAATATCCTGTGGAAATTCCGGGAGTTTCTGTAACTAATTTTATAAAAACGGCCATTAACGAAACCAGAAAATCCAAGGGGCAGGAAGATATGCCAGCTTCAGAAATGCTTAAAATGATAAAGGAAAAGGCAGACATGCTGGAAATTGACCGCAAATTCCTTTCACGTTCTTTGAATGAAGGGTTTTCGGGAGGTGAAAAGAAACGAAATGAAATTTTCCAAATGGCAATGCTTGAACCAAAGCTTGCTATTTTGGACGAAACTGACTCTGGACTAGATATTGATGCTTTAAAAATTGTTGCCAATGGGGTAAACAAACTGAAAAGCGAAAACAATGCGGTTGTGGTAATTACCCACTATCAGCGTCTGTTAGATTATATAGTTCCAGATTTTGTTCACGTTTTGATGAATGGAAAAATAGTAAAATCCGGCACCAAGGAACTAGCTTACGAGCTTGAGAAAAAAGGTTACGACTGGATTAAAGAGGAATTGGTTTAAAATAGTTTCTGGTTTCTGGTTTCAAGTTTCTGGTTGGATAAAATCCAAAAATTTATGGCCACAATTGAAAGGTTTGAAGATTTAGATATTTGGAAAGAAGCAAGACTTCTTTCCAAAGAAATAATCCGGTTATCAAAAAATACTGAACTAAAAACCGATTACAAACTAAGAGACCAGATAAAAAACGCATCGGGTTCCGTAATGGACAATATAGCCGAAGGGTTTGAAAGAGACGGAAATTTAGAATTCAGACAATTTCTATCAATCGCAAAAGGTTCCGCGGGAGAATCTCGCTCGCAATTATATAGGATTTATGATTCTGAATATATTTCAGAAGAAGAATTATCTTCTTTGGTTAATAGATATTTGAACTTAAGTAAACGAATAGCGAACTTTATCATATATCTGAACAAAAATGAATTTAAAGGCAACAAGTACAAATAACTTGAAACCTGAAACAAGAAACTTGAAACAATATTTTCATGAGTTTTAAAGACAAATTATTATCATCATACATCGCCCTGGAAGATTATTTGGAGTTTGATTCGCCATTGCACGATGTGCGTAATAACGCCATAAAAATTTTTGAAGAAAAAGGCTTTCCCACAAAGAAAGAGGAAGCGTGGAAATACACATCACTCAATACTTTGCTGAAACCAGATTACAGCATCTATTCAAATAAAGAGCGTAATGTTGAGCTAAAAAATGTTCGCAAGTATTTTCTGCACGAAATTGACACCTACAAACTTGTTTTTGTAGACGGAGTTTACAATTCGTTCCTTTCAGAAACCACGCACGATTCGCTGGATGTTTGTTTAATGTCTGCGGCATTGAACAAAAGCAAATACAAGCCCGTGATTGAAGCCTATTTCAACAAGGCCGCAAAGAGCGATAGTTTAACTGCGCTAAATACTGCTTTTACAAAAGAAGGTGCTTACATCCACATTCCAGCCCATAAAGAAGTTGAAAAGCCCATTGAAATAATTAATTTCTCTACTGGAAATGAAGCGGCAATTTTTTTACAACCAAGAAATCTAATAGTGGTTGGCGAAAATGCGCACGTACAAATAATTGAACGTCACCAAAGTCTTTCCAGTAATGAGGTTTTGACCAATTCTGTTACCGAGATTTTTGCCGAAAAACGCGCTTACGTAGATTATTATAAAATTCAAAACGACGAAGCCACCGCTTCTTTGATTGACAATACATACATCTCACAACAGCGTGATACGGTTTGCCGCGTGCATACTTTCGCCTTTGGCGGAAAATTGGTTCGCAACAACCTCAACTTTTTCCAAAAAGGGGAAAACTGCGATTCTACACTGAAAGGAATTACCATTCTTGAAGGCAAGCAACATACAGACCACAACACATTGGTACACCACATAGCACCAAACTGCGAAAGCCACCAAGATTACAAAGGGCTGTTTGCAGAAGCTTCCACGGGGGTTTTCAACGGAAAGATAATAGTTGAGAAAGATGCCCAAAAGATTGATGCCTTTCAGCAGAACAACAACATTTTGATTGACGACAAAGCCACGATAAACGCCAAGCCGCAGTTGGAAATTTTTGCCGACGATGTAAAATGCTCGCACGGTTGCACTATTGGTCAGTTTGACGAAGATGCACTATTCTACCTTCGCAGTCGCGGAATTGGGCTGAAAGAATCTCGTGCCTTGTTAATGTATGCGTTTGCGAATACCGTTTTGGAAAGTGTTAAAATTCCAGAATTGAAAGTGCGGATCAATAAGCTTATTGCCAATAAAATTGGGGTGAGTTTGGGATTTGAGCTTTAAAATTATTTTTTATGAGCTTTGATATCCAAAAAATACGCAACGATTTCCCCATCCTTTCCCGAAAGGTAAACGGCTATCCGTTGGTATATTTGGACAACGCGGCAACGTCGCAAAAACCGCAACAGGTTATTGATTGCATTGTGGATTATTACAGCAATTACAATGCAAATATCCATCGCGGAGTGCACACACTTTCACAAGAGGCTACGGATGCCTATGAAACTGCGCGAAAAAAATTACAGACGCATTTCAATGCAAAGGAAGCATATGAAATCATTTTTACCGCAGGCACCACTCACGGAATAAATTTGGTTGCTAACGGTTTTTCTGAAATTCTAAAAAAAGGCGATGAAATAATCGTTTCCGCAATGGAACACCACAGCAATATCGTGCCGTGGCAAATGCTGTGCGAAAAAACCGGAGCCATTTTGAAGGTTATTCCGATGAACGAGGAAGGCGTTTTGGTTTTTTCGGAATATGAAAAATTGCTTTCAAAAAAAACGAAACTGGTTTTCGTAAACCACATTTCAAATGCATTGGGAACTATCAATCCCATTGTTGAAATTATTGAAAAAGCACACGAAGTTGGAGCTGCCGTGCTGGTTGACGGCGCACAAGCCTGTTCACACATAAAACCCGATCTTCAAAGACTCGATGTAGATTTCTACGTAACCTCAGCACACAAAATGTGTGGGCCAACGGGCGTTGGGATTCTTTATATGAAGGAGGAATGGGGCAACAAACTCCCGCCCTATCAAGGCGGTGGCGAGATGATTGCTGAAGTTACTTTTGAAAAAACCACCTATGCCGGACTGCCGCATAAATTTGAGGCCGGAACCCCCAATATCTGTGGCGGCATTGCTTTTGGAGCAGCTATTGACTATCTAAACACAATCGGTTTTGAAGCAATTGAAAAGCACGAAAACGAACTTTTAAAATATGCTACTGAAAAACTTTTGAAAATTGACGGTTTAAAAATTTACGGTACGGGACCTGATAAAACCTCTGTGGTTTCATTCAACATTGAAGGAATTCATCCCTACGATATAGGTGCCATTGTTGACAAATTGGGCATTGCCGTGCGCACCGGCCACCACTGCGCGCAGCCTATTATGGATTTTTATAAAATTCCGGGAACGGTACGTGCTTCCTTTGCATTTTACAATACATTGGAAGAAGTGGATGCCTTGGTAACAGCAGTAAAAAAAGCTAAAATGATGTTAAGTTGAACCATCACTAAAAGTTAAAACTTGAACTTTGAGTATTCAATTTTAAAATATAAAGACATGAAAACACTTGCCACTTTATCTATTCTTATTTTCAGTATAATCTTTACCAGTTGCGATGAAACCAAAAAAGTGATTGATGTTGCGGGCAGCGTACAACTTACGGGAAGCTATACTGTTTCAGCAATCGATAGTAAGAAATTAGTAAATACTACTAACCCAACTTTTACAATGTCTGCACTGGACAATTCCTTCCGTGGAACTACCGGTTGTAATTCAGTTTTTGGAAATTATACAATTGATCTCTATACAATTAATTTTAGTGATCTTGCGGTAAGCGAAAAATTTTGTGCAGAAAAAGAAATTATGAAAACAGAACGTGATTTTCTAGATGCGCTCAACAATACAGGTTCGTACGCCTTGGATAATGGGGTTCTTACCTTCTATTCAAAAACAGACCGCAGTGTACTTTTGAGTGCAAAGAAAGATGAAAAATAATTGGATTAAATGATGACGATTGAAGCAATACAGGAAGAATTGATCGACGAGTTTTCTATGTTTGACGACTGGATGCAGCGTTATGAATATATGATAGAGCTTGGCAAATCTCTCCCGTTGATTGACGAAAATTTAAAAACCGACGATAAACTGATAAAAGGCTGCCAAAGCAAAGTGTGGCTTAATTCAGAAATGAAAAACGGAAAAATTATTTTTACCGCAGATAGCGACGCCATCATCACCAAAGGAATAATTGCCGTGTTGGTACGCGTTTTTTCAAACCAAAAACCTCAGGCCATACTTGATGCCAATACCGATTTTATTGATGAAATAGGATTGAAAGAACACCTTTCACCTACACGGGCAAATGGTTTGGTCTCTATGATTAAACAAATGAAAATGTATGCCCTGGCATACCAAACACAACTTAATAATTAATTAAATGGGAGCAGATACAGAAATAGACATGGCTGAACTGGGCGAAAAAATAGTAACCGTCCTAAAAACCATTTATGACCCCGAAATACCCGTTGATATCTATGAACTTGGATTAATCTACGATGTATTCATAAATGAGGATCGTGAAGTGAAAATATTGATGACACTCACCACTCCCAATTGTCCGGTAGCAGAAAGTTTGCCGCTGGAAGTTGAGGAAAAAGTAAAGTCGATGAAAATGATAAAAGATGCAGAGGTAGAAATAACTTTCGACCCGCCGTGGACACAGGAACTGATGAGCGAAGAAGCAAAGCTAGAGCTAGGGATGCTTTAAAAAAGTGTTCCGTATTCAGTTGCAGTTGGCAGTGACAAATAACCCAAAAATTTAATATCTTTTTCTGTGAAAGAAATAGTAAACCGTGTAGCGAATAGCAAATTGGCAACTTTTGACCTTGAGGCAATCTATCCGCAAGGTGAAAGGATCGCTTTTGATATTTCGCAATGGTTGTTGGAAGGTATTGTACTTCGCGAAAGTGAATTTCGTGAACAAGCCAAGGAACACGATTGGAGCGATTACCAAGATAAATATGTTGCTCTTTTTTGCAGTACCGATGCCATTGTTCCAGGCTGGGCATACATACTTTTATCACTTCATTTAGCTCCTTTTGCAAAAAAGGTTACCGTTGGAAGCTTAGATGAATTGGAAAGCGTTCTCTTTACGGAAATACTCCAAAACATTGATATTTCTGAATACAGGAATAAACCTGTAATTATAAAAGGTTGTGCCCATAAACCTATTCCACAGAATGCCTATGTACTTTTGGCACAAAAACTACAGCCAGTCGCAAAAAGCATAATGTATGGCGAAGCTTGCTCATCTGTGCCGCTTTTTAAAAGAAAGTAGGAAATTTTAAAATTTACCGTAAGAATTCACAAAAAAGGCACTGTTTTTAGTGCTGTTTTTACCACATATTCAAAAGAGTAAGTACTTTTGCAAAAATTAAAACTATTTTAAAAATGAAAAAACTTTTACTCCTTGCTGTTGTGTTCACTATACCTATGGCAATAGTAGCACAAGATGAAAATGCAAAAGACACCATCCCCAATGGATGGACCCGTGCGGGAAATCTTTCGCTATTGTTCAACCAAGCAGCTTTCAACCATGAATGGACAGGTGGTGGAACTTCCAATTATTCGGGAAATCTTTCACTTACTTATGATTTCAATTATAAACATGACAAACTTAGCTGGAACAACCGCTTGATAGGCGAATATGGCCTTACCAAAAACAAGGATGATAAGTATTCCCGAAAAACGAACGATCGTTTGGAATTGAACTCTATTTTAGGGCAGCAGTTAAAAGAAAGCAACTGGTACTATTCTTTGTTTTTTAACTTCAAGACCCAGTTTGCGAAAGGCTATGAGTTTAATACTGACCTGAACCCTGAAGATGAAGGCTACCGTACCGAAACAACACATATTTTGTCTCCAGCCTACATACAGTTTGGCCCAGGTCTGCTTTGGAAAAAAAGCGATAACCTTTACGTGAATATTTCTCCGGCAACGGCTAAATTCATTTTGGTAGATAAAGATTTTACCGCTGTAGATGAATCAGTTCCCGGAGCTGTGGACGCGTACAACGAAAATAAATATTTTGGGGTTGATGCCAATGAAAGCAGTCGTTTTGAATTTGGCGCTTCTCTTTCTGGATATGCAAAATTTGATGTAATGGCAAATATATCTGTAGAAAATATATTGAACCTTTATTCAAATTATCTTGAAGATCCACAAAATGTAGATATAGATTACACTCTTAATCTAGTGATGAAGGTGAATAAATACATCACTACAAACGTAACTTTTCAAGCTATATATGATGACAATGCAGTACAAGGGTTCCAGATTCGCGAAGCTTTGGGCGTTGGTTTAACCTATGGCTTTTAAGAGATAAAATGTATAATAAAGAAAGCTGCCAAGTTTTAATTCTTGGCAGCTTTTTTTGTTCTTATTTGAAAATATTTTTAATCTTCTTCAGTATATTCGTCATACAAAAAGTTGTTGTAGGGAAAGCGAGTTGTGTGAATTTCCTTCACTTTATCGTAAACCAACTTTCGAAATTCGCTGAAGTTTTCCTTGTTCAATGCGGATATAAATATGGCGTCGCCATTTACTTTAGACATCCAGGTTTGTTTCCATTCTTCCAAAGTATAATGTGCCTTGGTTTTTTCGGTCATCAAATCGTCGTCTTCAATCTCTTCCGCTTCATAAGCATCAATTTTATTGAAAACCATAATGGTAGGTTTGTCTGCGCTGCCTATTTCCTCCAAGATTTTATCTACGGAATCTATATGGTGTTCAAAGGATGGATGGCTGATATCTACTACGTGCAGCAGTAAATCTGCCTCTCGTACTTCATCTAAAGTACTTTTGAAGGATTCCACAAGTTGCGTGGGCAATTTTCTAATGAACCCAACGGTATCTGTCAACAAAAAGGGAAGGTTGCCTATAACCACTTTCCGAACCGTGGTATCGAGGGTTGCAAAGAGTTTATCTTCGGCAAAGACATCACTTTTACTTATCACGTTCATCAGGGTAGATTTGCCAACATTTGTGTAACCAATAAGTGCCACGCGTACCAAAGAGCCGCGATTGCCACGCTGCACTTCCATTTGGCGGTCTATTTTCTTTAATTTATCTTTCAGTAAAGCAATACGGTCGCGCACAATACGTCTGTCTGTTTCAATTTCCGTTTCTCCCGGACCTCGCATCCCGATACCCCCACGCTGGCGTTCCAAGTGAGTCCACATACCTGCCAGTCTAGGAAGTAAATACTGGTATTGCGCAAGTTCTACTTGTGTTCGGGCATAACTGGTTTGTGCACGCTGTGCGAATATGTCCAAAATTAAATTTGTACGGTCTATTATTTTGCACTGTAATATTCTTTCAATATTTTTTTGTTGTGCGGGCGAAAGTTCATCATCAAATATTGCAACGCCCACTTCGTGCGCGTCCACAAAATTTTTTACCTCTTCCAATTTTCCGGTCCCAATAAAAGTCTTTGGATTAGGCACGTCCATTTTTTGGGTGAAGCGTTTAAGCACTTCGCCACCTGCCGTATATGCCAAAAACTCAAGTTCGTCCAGATATTCGTTAGATTTTTCTTCGTCTTGATACTGGGTTATCAATCCGATTAAAACTGCTTTTTCATAAGATATATCCGTTGGTTCAATCATACTATGTAATACTCTAAGTTGTAGTTGTTATCGATTCTTAAGTTACAATTTATTTTAAGAATTAATATTTCCGCAAATGTACAAAACACATGTTGAGACCTCTATGTTCCTTATGACCATTTTATGATTGTAATTAATGACTTTTTTTATTCAAACTGAGAAAAATGAAAAGAAATTTCTTAGAAAATTCATATATTTCGTTGTTAAAAAAAAGTTAACGCTAAATACTCTTTAATAACAACCAATAAAAACTTTATGAATAAAAAATTACCTCTCTATTTACAAAGTTGCCATCATTTCTTTAAAGTCAACTTTAAAAAAAACTTACTTGCTTTTTTTAGTCTTTTATTTATTTCTTTATCAGCATTTTCACAAGGGCCGGGATGTCCTAATGTATATGCAGGAGAAGACGTAGAATTAGGTTGTGGCGAACCCTGTACCGACCTTACCGCAAGTTTTTTAGACACTGGTGAAACTACCAGTTATGAAGTTTCTTCAATTACATATGATCCTCCTTTCCCGTTTACGGGGGGAACTCCTGTTTCAGTGAATACAGATGATATTTGGTCTGATGCTATCCAATTACCTTTTGATTTCTGTTTTTTTGGTGAAACCTATACGGAGATGGTTATCGGATCTAATGCCGTCGTTTCTTTCGACTTGGCAAACAATCAGCCAGGGGATTTTTGTGATTGGTCCTTTGATGACCCTATTCCAAGTCCCAACTTATTTTTCACTACAATCTTTGGCCCTTACATGGATGTTGATCCATCTGTACAAGGCTCGGGCATTATAAACTGGGCTGTTTTTGGGGAATCTCCTTGCCGTACTATGGTAGTTAATTTTCCCAGTATCCCTTATTTTGGATCAGCCTGCCCAAACCTTTCCCTTACCTCACAAATAGTTATCTACGAAACCACCAATGTGGTGGAAGTATATGTTCAGGACAGACCAAGCGGCTGTACCTGGAATGATGGAAATGCTGTTTTGGGAATACAAAACCAAAACGGTACTGTAGGTTATACCGCTCCTGGACGAAATACAAGCGATTGGGCTGCTACAAACGAAGCTTGGCGGTTTACGCCCAATGGCGCATCAAACGTTGCTTTTTCTTGGCTTGATTCTATGGGGACTGTTATTGGTACCGATACAACTATAAATGTGTGCCCAACAGATCAATCAACTACCTACACCGCCCAAGCAGTTTACACAAACTGTAATGGAGATGTTATTACGGAAACGGATGAAATTACGGTAACAAGAATAGGTTCCTTTACAGTAGATCTAGGCGGGGATCAGGAACTTTGTGATGCAGAAAGCTATGATATTACTGCCGAAATCACTGGAGGAGATCCAACTGATGCTACATTTCTTTGGAATACTGGTGAAACCACACAGACTATTACTGTTACCACTTCTGGAACATATTCTGTAGATGTTACCATAGGTACTTGTACAATTTCTGCTTCCGTAGTTATAAACTTTAATGAACTTCCTTTAATAGAGCTTGGAGACAATATTGAAACCTGTTTCTTTGACCCTATAATTTTAGATGCTTCTCCGTCTAACTATGACCCTACTGATGCTACCTATGAATGGAGTTTGGACGGGGTTGTGCTGGCAGGAGAAACAAATCCAACCCTCAATGCTACCCAGTATGGCGTATATAGCGTAAATGTTTCTGCAAATGGATGTTTGGCAACAGATGAAGTAACCATTTCTCCACAAACACTCAATGTTGCATTAGGAGATGATTTTACTTCTTGTTTTGAAATTCCCGAAACTCTTACTGCTGAAGCTATAGATTTTGACCCAGCTACAGCAACCTTCGAATGGAGCCTAGACGGAATAGTAATTGCCGGAGAAACCAACCAAACACTTAATATAACTGAGCCTGGAACATATGTGGTTACGGCTACTGTTAATTCCTGTACTGCCACAGATACCATTGTTGTTGGGTTGGGCAATATTGAAGTAACTGTAAATGATGACTTCCAAACCTGTTTTGAATCTCAAGTTCAATTAGAAGCAATGCTTACAGTTCAAAATCCTGAAGCAACTTACCAATGGAGCCTTGATGGTAACATTATTCCTGATGAAACAAATTCTACTTTAATAATTACCGAAGTAGGAACATATACCGTAACTGCAACCGTAGGGAGCTGTTCAGCATCTGATAGCGTAACAGTTTCCTTTAGAGACGACCTTGAAGTAACTCTTGATGAAGACTTCAAAACATGTCCTAACGAACTTCAGGTTTTAACCGCAACAACTGATGAAGAAGACGCAACATTCCAATGGTTCTTAAATGGAGATATAATTGCCGGTGAAACTAACAAAACCCTAGAGTTTTCTTTGGAGACCGGCACTTTTGGCACCCAAACCTTTGAAGTTGTAATTTCTGTTGGTGGATGCTCTGGTACAGACTCAGTAGATGTTACTTTGTATGAAGTTGGAAACTGCATAATATCTGAAGGACTTTCTCCAAATGGCGATGGTTTTAATGATACACTTGACCTTACATTCCTAAATGATAGAACTGGAATCAGTAAGCTTCAAATCTTTAATAGATTGGGAACCCTGGTTTTTGAGCAAAACAATTACACAAACCAATGGAGAGGCCAAACCAATGATGGTGAAGACCTTCCTACCGGGACGTATTTCTACGTAATTGACATTGCCGGAAATGATGCGGTTTATGGCTCACAGGCCACAGGCTGGATCTATCTTAACCAAGAGGCTAACTAAAAACCATTAAATACTTTTTAACTACCAAATAGATAAAAATGAAAAAACATATATATATCCTAATTGTATTGATGGCAGGGTTGCTCTTTCAGGAAACACAAGCGCAGCAGGACCCCCAATACACCCAGTACATGTACAATATGAACGTGGTGAACCCAGCCTATGCGGGCTCCAAGGAAAGTCTATCGCTCACCGCACTTTACAGAAACCAATGGTCCGGAATGGACGATAACCCAGTTACCTTTACCTTTTCGGCACATTCGCCCATTAGTGATAAAATAGGCCTGGGTCTTTCCGCCATAAAAGACGAGTTGGGTCCCGTAAGCGAGACCAATGTGTATGCAGATTTCTCCTACACCTTGCAATTGGGCAGCACCGTAAAACTTGCCTTGGGTCTAAAAGCCGGGGCCACCTTTCACGAGGTGGGCCTAAGCGGTCTGGAACTTCAGGATCCAAATGACCCTTTCTTTTCAGAAGACATAAATAACACCTACCCAAACATTGGGGCAGGTGCTTTTCTGTACGGCGATAAGTTTTACGTAGGATTTTCGGTTCCAAATATGCTGAAATCCGTTCACCTTGATGAAAACGGAATCAAGTACGGTTCCGAGACCAACCATTACTTCGCCACCGCAGGATATGTCTTCCAAGTTTCGGATAACTTTAAGTTGAAGCCTTCCGTGATGGTGAAATCTGCCTTTGACGCTCCCGTTTCCTACGATGGAAACCTGAACGCGCTGTTCTATGATAAATTTGAACTTGGAGCATCCTACAGATTGGACGATTCGTTTAGCGGCTTGGTTGGGTTCCAGATTACCCCAAACATCCGCGTGGGCTATGCTTATGACCACGTAACCTCCGACCTTAAAACAGTGGGCCCGGCCTCACACGAAGTAGTGCTGACCTTCGACCTGTTCTTTAAGCCGCGCGTTTTACGTTCACCAAGATTCTTCTAATAACCAAACAAATTTCATTTAAGATGAACAAGATATATACAATCCTTTTACTCATTGCGGTAAGCAGCACAATGGCTTTCGCACAAAACAGTAAAACAAAAAAGGCCGATCAGTATTACGACCGCCTGCAATATACCGATGCCGCAGAGGCCTATCAGAAATTGCTGAAAAAGGGCGAGGGCAACACCTACGTGTTTACCCGTCTGGGCAACAGCTATTACTTTATTAACGATACCAAAAAGGCCGAAACCTATTACAAACGCGTGGTAAAACGCAAAGATGTAGATGCCGAAACGGTCTATAACTATGCCCAATCGTTAAAGGCGAACGGCAAGTTTGCCGATTACAATACCTATATGAAGCAGTTTGCCGAAATGAAACCGAACGATTCCAGAGCGGTAGCGTTTATGAAAAACCCAGACTATCTACCGGAAATTATTGACGAAAACGCCCAGAAATATTCGGCCACAAACCTCGACGCCCTTAACTCAAAGTACTCCGATTTTGGAGGTACCGTGGTGGGCAGCGATTTCTATTTTACTTCTGCGAGAAATACTTCCCGCAAAAAGTACGGCTGGAACGAAGAACCGTTTTTGGACATTTACAAGGCTTCCCTGGTAGGTGGAATGGTTAAGGGCGAATCGCTTTTGAAGGGAGACGTAAACACCAAATACCATGAGAGCACCGTAGCCATTACCGCAGACGGCAAGCGCATGTATTTTGACCGAAACGATTACTACAACGGCAAGTATAAAAAGAGCGAAGAGGGCATCAACGAGCTGAACATTTACTACGCCGAAAACGTAAACGGCGAGTGGAAGGATATTAAGCCAGTGCCTTTTAACGACCGCGAGTATTCCACCAGCCACCCTGCACTAAGCCCAGACGGTAGCACGCTTTACTTTACAAGCGACCGTCCCGGTGGCAAAGGCCAGGCAGATATTTATAAAGTATCCATTTCAAAAGACGGTACTTTCGGCACGCCCGTAAACCTTGGTGACAATATCAACACCGAAGGCAAGGAAGGTTTTCCTTATGTAGATTTCAATGGCACCCTTTATTTTAGTAGCGATGCGCATTTGGGTATGGGCGGACTCGATGTTTTTGCCGCAGCGGCCAACGGCGATGGTTTTGGAGAAGTGAGAAATTTGGGTCTGGGCGTAAACAGTAGCGACGACGATTTCGCATTTGTATATTATCCAGCAACCGAGGAAGGTTACGTATCATCTAACAGAAAAGGGGGTAAGGGCAGCGATGACATTTACAAAATACAGAAAATACAGTCCTGCGAACTTCTTGTAATGGTTGTTGATTCCGAAACCGGAGAGGCCTTGCCTAACGCAAGACTGGATCTTTTTGACAACAGGGAGAATAAATTGAAAAGCCAAAATACTGATGCCAATGGCAAGGGTACTTTAGCCGTAGCCTGCAACCAGGCCCACGTGGTACAGGCTTTTATGGATGGATATGAAAGCAATGCCGAAACCATTGCCGCACAACGCAGTGGCGAGAAGAACGTACGTATTGCCCTGCGACCCATTGACCAGATCGTGGAAGGCGAAATGGTAAAACTGAACCCGATTCTCTTCGATTTTGACAAGCATAACATCAAGCCACAAGCTGCATTTGAACTTGACAAGCTGGTAGAATTGATGAAGAAAAACCCCGATATGGTAATAAAAGTGGAAGGCCATACCGACAACCGCGGTAGCGATGCCTACAATATGGACCTTTCGGAAAGACGTGCGCGCAGTACTGTACAATATGTAATTTCAAAAGGAATTGCGAAAGACAGAATTAGCGGGCAAGGTTTTGGCGAAAGCCGTCCCGCAGTAGCCTGTGCCCCTAACTGTACAGAAGCACAACACCAACAGAACAGACGTTCAGAATTTATTATCGTAAAGCGATAGTTGTTTTATATATAAACTGGTAACCAACCAGAAAAAACCCCTGCATATTTCCATTGCGGAATGTTGTGGGGGTTTTTAATTTGAATATTTTAAAACTAAAGATTTTGATTTTTTCCGGTATGAAAAGTAAAAAGCTGCTTTAGACAGTCTTATTTGAATATAAATTCCATTGAAAATTATTAGGAATTGAGATAAGGACTAGCACTCATGGGAGTCTATCCTAATCAAGCAAACCTTAATTGAGTACAAACTAATTTATACCATGAATATATTTGTCCTTTAGCCTATAAAAATCATTGATATATTCAGGTAACATATTTTCGAAATAGTTCTTAGAAAACTTGCTGTTCTCCCTATATTTATTAATTATTAAGTTTAAAGAGTCTCGAGACACTAAATGTGCTTTGAAATAAAGCAAATCCATTAATAGTAAAGAATCATTCGGATTCTTCTCAAATTGTCTTTCTTTTGAACTAACAATATCCTGCACATACCTATCGCCCTCTTTTTTATTATGCAATTTATACTCTCTATACCCTTTTATATACCGATTAAAATTAGAAAAATCTACGATTTCCGATGAATCCACACGATCCATTAATTCTAACAACTCATCATAGTGCTGCGATTTAAAATATATAGGGAAAATACGTTCCCACTGTTTCTTATCAATTTTCCCAGATTTAATAAATTTTTGAGAATTTATGATTTGATAGGCAGAGTCTAAAAACTTTTCATTTCCAGTTAATGTATAATCTAAATTGAGCTGATCTAGTCTTTTTAAATACTCAGAATTCACAGTACTGTCCCCTTTACCAAGACAAGATGTTAAACATAGAAAGAGTATATTAATCTTTAAAATCATAGTCCATTTCTTCATGATTTATACTTTTAAAATTTATATTTTCGGTGAAATTGGTAAAATTCGGCATTAGTGTTGTAGTTCCAAAAATAGTGGGATATTTTAAGAATGCTCCCTGTTGATGATCAGAATATAATCCTTTAAAATCAATTTTCATGTTAAAGTTATCAATTGATTGAAAAGTACTTGCTGGAATAAGAAACTTATAGGTCAAACTTCCCCCATTCGAATATTGAATTAAGCTAGAACCCCTGCTGGTGCGCGATTGCATCGCGTTCCTCCACTGTTCCAATTTAAAGTTGCCTTAATCGATTATTTCAACCAAAATCCAAAAAAACTAGAATATCCTCCTATAACTCTTTTTCAGCCTTATAATTCGCGGCACTGCTACAAAAGTAGTTGTGGGCTCTATGGTGGGGATTATTGAAATGAGCCTAATTTCAAATTCCTCTAAAACCTTGTGGGTGGCATTAAATAACTTCCCTTGGACAATTTATTGCGCTATACTCATAAAAATATTGCACTATTCTTTACTAAATATTGCGCTATTTTTTGGAAAATATAGCGCAATAAATTACCGACGCACGTTAGGTTTTATCCCTCGGATAAGCATCTTTCCTGACTGGGCTGCCGTGGACTTTCTTTAAAGGAAATAAAAAACCGCCCCCAGAGGAAGCGGTTTCATCATTTTATAAGACCTAATAGGTTTTAAAAACCTTGCAGGGACATTTCCCAAAGGGTTATTCCACTACGGAAATATTGTCTATTTGGTACGTAGTCGTGGTTCCGTTTGATGCACCTTCGTATTGGTAGGCAATATAGACCACCTGTCCGGCATAGGCCGAAAGGTCCACGTCGCCCGAAGGGGTAAACTCATCACCATAACCGCTTGTGTTTCCACTGGAAATGGTTGCATTCAAGTTTGTCCAAGTTGCTGTTGTAACATCCCCTTCAAAATCAGTAGAGATTTTCACTGTAAGCGCAGCGCCGTTATTAAAACCATCATTGGTTTCAAAAGTAAGGGTTGGAGCGGAGCCGCTAGGCAAAATAAGCCCTGGGGTAACTAACCACACTTCATAGGGGTTTTCGTTTGAGTTGTATGCAGAGGTCTGCGCATATTTGTTTGAATCGTACTCACGCACTTCGTAAAGACGGGTACCGCCATTTACGTTTACATTTGTCCATCCTGAAATATTTACATTCATGCCAGTACCGGCAGTTTGTCCTTCAAAGTTTTCTGAAAAAGGCAATTCCAAAGCATCGCCAGGCCCACCATTACTGCAACGCTCTCCGTCCATCTGCACATCATCTGTATCGCGAATAAACAATTGGTAATCGCTGTTGAAAATACTCAAAACAGCAGTAAGGGTACCATTGCCTTCGGGTAGTGTCATATTTTTGAAATCTGCAAAGCCACTGGTTCTAAGCAATACCGTCTGTCCATCACAGTTTTCTACTGTTCTATTTACGCCAAAAGTATTGTTTAGGTTTCCGTATGCCTCAACACCCGCTACACCGTCAGGAAATTGAACACCTTCAAACTTAACTAGTGTATTCAATCTTGCTGGGTTTGATGCTTCTGCAACCCCTATAACGGTAGGAACTAATTCTACATTTTCAGTAGAACGCATGATGCGGCTTTCAAAATCTTCAATCTCTATCCGGCCAACCTCATCACCATCCTGAGTACCGATGGTGGGTAAACCAGCATATTCGCCAATATACAATCCGTCAACGCGGAAGTAGATTTTACGGCCAGGACCATATTTAGTGTAAAGGTCAGTTGCATTTGTAGAGATAGATAGACCTGCTGTTGGATTTTCAGGTTTATCCTGAATGATAAGTTGCTTGTAGTAATTGCCAGACTCGTCGCTGGAAACTACATAAGCTTCAATATATAGCGGCTCTGTAGAATCGGGCCCTGCTTCAACTTTTACAGGTTCAAAACCGCCATACATTTCTTTAACTGCGGTAATGGTGGTGTTTACGTCAACGTTTGGTTCTTCCACGTTAATCTCCGGCACATTATAATCATCATCCTGCACACAGGAAGTAGCAATCATTCCTAAGAAAAATAGGAAAGGTATAAGTTTGATGTTCAGTATTCTTTTCATATTTATAAAATTAATTCTTTTTTTCTTAATTAAAATCGAACGTAAAGGTTTAGGTAATAAGTTGTTCCGTAGCCGTACCAGTATTTTGGTCCAAATACACGGGTGTCGTTTGCGGTGTCTTCAGAAAGGGTTCTGTAATTTGCGCTTCTTCCCTGTTCAAAACCACCAGTTTTGTATTTTTCGTCGAAAATATTGTTGATACTTGCAAAGAAGCCAACAAAATAATTTTTTATTTTCCATGACTTTCCACCTACAACGTTTACCAACATATAGTCGTCAAACTTTTCCTGTTTTAACAATTCCCTCGCTACCGCTGGGTCGTAATCGTTAAAAGGAAGTCCGTCTGTATCCAAATAAAAGTTTGAGGTTCTTGTAAGTGGCGAAACGTCTATATAAGCATTATTGAAATAGTTGGTTGTAGCACCGAACCACCAGAAGTCTGGATCGCGGTATTCAAATCCTATTTGGTAGGCTTGCTGAGGGCCACCTGCAACTTTATAGTTTTCCAAATATGACTTTCCAAAGTTTACCACATTGTCAAAATCATCAGAGGTTATATATAAATTTGGGTTATTGTCATAAGTATTTTGGCCGTATGCAGCAGCACCTTTTAACTTGATAGTGGGAGTAACTTGGGCTTCTATACCAAACTCTGCTCCTACGTTTCTTTTGTCAATATCAGTCAAAACCTCTTGCACAAAAGCTGTGGTTGAATTGATTCCGGGAACTGAAATACCGTCGGCATAATAGAAGGAAATTTCAGAAGCATCCTGCATTAAAGTGTAGTAACCCGTTAAACGTGCTTTCACGATTGGAGAACGGAAAATATAGCTTCCGTCTATACTTATATTTTTTTCTTCTGTTAAACCAATAACGGTATTGTTGTTCTGGCGCGAGTTTGAAAAGGAATTTCTAAGCGAAGGCGCATCAGTAAAATAAGCACCGTTTACTTCCAAAATGTGTCTTCCAGAAATTTTATAGGTAGCCCCAGCTTTTCCGCCGTAGGTTGTAAAATCCAATGCTTCACTTTGGCCAAAAGAATTGTCGGGGAAGTTTCCATTGCGGTACAATCCGTTTCTTTGGTATGTGGTTTTTCCTAACTTTCCTGCCAAGTAAAAATCTACTTTGGAATAGCTGAACTGGCCTTGCACAAACCCGTGATAGTCCGTGGCGTCAAGCTCAAAATTATATTTGAATTTATCTCCTTCCCCCACCACGCGGTCTGGGTTGTTCAAATCGCTTTGTGATTCATCGCCAAAGTTGAAGGTATCCACATCCAAATAACCATTGCCACCAAGTAAATCTATCATATTGGCAAAATTGCTTGAGTTAAGGTTTCTATAATTAAAAGAAGCGGTCAAAGCAATGTTATCAGTCAACTGCGAGTTCAAAATAGTATTTGCTGAAAGTTGTTTGTCATCGTTTCTGTCTTCATACAAATAGTACCGTGAAGTACCACCATAAAAAATATTTGTTTCGTAAATATCCTGCCAGTCTATTTGCCCGTTATTCACAAAGTTTGAATAAGCTTGGTAGGCTCCTTCATAGTTTGTACCCGTTGGGTCTGCCAAAAAGTAACTTGGTAATTTTTGGTAATAGGTAGGGTCTGGGTTGGGCGCATTGTCGTAACCTAAACGGCTGTTACCGGTTTTACCAAATTGGTAACCCACATTGGTATTAAGTTGTGTTTTTTCTGAAATATCCCAGAAATGGTTCAGCATAACAACAGGTTCTTCTATTTCCCTGATACGTGAGTTGCGAATTTCACCGTCCTGTTCTCCCCAATATGCATTGTATCGGGTTCCCTTAAGATCATAAACTTCTTGGGTATTTGGTGATGATTTTCCTCTTCGGTTGGGCGTATAAAATGCTGTAAGGTTAAGGCTGTGGGCATCGTTCAATCTTTTTT
>MDSW01097875.1_pt1 | contig 29881 bp, 12 predicted proteins | sample 811171 | NCBI WGS metagenome assembly MDSW01 (sample SAMN05326641, study PRJNA326480) | marine metagenome | isolation source: seawater | place: Atlantic Ocean: North West | collected 2012 | reverse complement strand
GGGGGGGGGGGGGGGGGAAGGTCAACGCGAGCCGCGGCGATCGCGAGACACCATCCTGCGCACGAACCTCAGCTCTCCCTCCTCGCTCACGAGCGCGCACGTCGCGGGTCCGCGGTACACCTCCTCGACCCTCTCGATCGCGCGCGCGAGACACGATCTCACTCCCTCCCCGAGCTTCGTCGGACCCGCCGCGAAGCACCCCATCGGGCGCGCGCGCGGGAGTACTGTTCCCCGCGGCGCGGGACGAAACGACAGCAGCTGTTCGACCGGAACGACGTTCGTTCACGTGAGTGAGCAAACCACCCATATTGCATAGCTCAGACCGGAGTCTCACGAGCTCCTCTCCCTCCCCCTCGAAGATACGATACGGTGGCACCGCACGGCCTCGCGCGGATCGTGCGTCGCGCTCTCTACTCCTTTCGTTACAACCGTTACAACACGTCCGCGAACGCGTCTTGGTCCCCTCCCCGGTTCCGCCTCGGCGTCCAGCCGCTTCTCTGGAACGCTTTTTCCCCGCGCAACGCGCGCCTCGCGAACGGCGCGACCAAACACAGACCCGGGACCGCGGTGGCCAGGCCGACGACGATCATCACGGTCGCCGCGGCGCTCCTTCCCGCCGCCTCCTCCGCGAAGAACATCGTCCCTCCCGTGAGATTCCGCGCGAGAAGCATCGGGTCCTTCGCGTGGCGCACGACCACCGCGCCCGTGGACGCGACGCCGGGCCTCCGCCCCTGCAGCCGCAGAGAAGACAGCGACGGGTCCGCGCCCGTGAGGGGCGCGTGCACGCGGTGCCAGCTGTCCGGCTTCCAGTGAAGCATCGGATCGCACCCGACCCCCCCGTAGCTCGCGTCCAGCTCCCACGCGAGCGTCCCCGGCTCGGCGCCTTCCGGCTCGCGCACCTTGACGCACAGCTGGTCGAGAAGGGAGTACGTGACGCAGGTCCCCGCCTTGTAAAACCCGAAGCGCTGGTACTTGCACGCCTTCCACCCGTTCGACCGCTCGGAACGCTTCGTCGCGAGCGGGAACTGACCGAGGGCGATTTCCTCGAACTCGGGCGCATCCGGCGCGGCATCCGCGCGTCTGACGCGCAACGCGACGTCCCTGGGTTCGGTCAGGAACGCCATCGTCGCGGCGGCATCCTTCGGGGACGTTGCCGGGAGGATGCGGTCGTGGTTGCTGTGGTCCCCCACCGCCGCTATTAAATCTTCGAGGCTGGGAACGCCCTCGCTCGGGAGCGTGCCGTTCGCGATCATCGCGGGGACGGCGGCGAGCTCGAGCAAGGAAGTGGCGCGGAACGCGAGGGGGGCGTAGTCGCGAACCGTCCCGTCGGCGCGATCGAGCGCCGGGTCGACTTCGCTCCACGCGTCGAGGGGGACCGTCTGTCCGGCGTACGCCACCTCGAAGCGCGTCGCGTTGAACGCCGAGAAGTGCGACGCGGTCCAAGCGTCCACGCCTGAATCGAAGGGAACGGGGGCGGAGACATCGCGTGAGTGTGAGTGCTCGTCGACGGTGGACCCGCGCGACGCGGGGAAAAAGACGGTCGGGTCGGTCCGGTCGCGCGCCCGAACGACGACGAAATGACGCACCCTCGTTGTACTCCGCGACGAGCTCCGCCTTGACGTGGCTGTAGTCGGCGCTCGTCCACACGACGCACCCGCATATGACGAGCCCCGCCGCGATGGCGATGGCCGTCACCGCGCACTGGAACGTCCTCTGCTCCTCCTTAGCCAGGTACTCCCCCTCCGAGCCCCCGAACCGGTAGTACCCGTTGCGGGAGCGCCCGGAGAATCGCCCCGCCGCGTGCATCACCTCCTCCACCTGCTCAGCGACGCGACTTCCCGAGCCGCTCCTACTTCGCATGTACGAACCCGGAATGGCGCCGGGAATGCAAGATGGCGCGAGGTGCGGCGCGTCCGGGTGGGCGCGCGGGTGTCTCACCGGGGAGGCGAGAGGGGACGAGATCGCGACACGCTGGAGACTTTTCTCCGGGGCGGCCAATTTCGACGACGCGAGTCATCCGCCGCGCGCAGGTGGTTTTCGGGCGACACGCGCGCGCGAGATCTGTCTTCCGGCGCGCCGCCTCTTCGCGGTCTCCGGACTTCTCGACGCGCGGCGCACGCGGGCTCGACGAACCAAACGTGATCGATGGGCGCCTTCTCCAACGGGCGACCTGTCTCCGCCGGGGGATCGGGCCAGCCCCCCCCCCGCCCTCCGCCTGCGTGGCACGCGCAGCTCGAGAAGATGCAGACGAACCCTCTGCTCTCGGGTTCTCAGCCCGGGCTCCCCCTCCGCGGCGGGTCTTCCGGGTTCGGCGGCGGTTCGGGCGCCCCCATCACCGGATACGGCGCTCTGGCGACGGGTCAGAGCCGCGCCGGCCTCGGCGGCGCGAGCGACCCGCGCGGGGACGGGTACTGGGGCGCGAAGCCTCCCGCGTTCATTCGCTCGGGCGGCGGCGGCGGCGGATCCTCCGGAATGTACGGCACCGGGAGCCCCCTGGACGTGAACGCGAACAAGCGCAAGTACAGCGACGTGTGGGCGCCCTCGGGCGCGACCGGGAAGGTCGGGAAGCAGCCCAAACCCCCCGGGAAGTCCCCGAACAGCAGCAAACCCCCCGCGAAGGCCCCCGGCGCTACCGCGGACGGCTCGCCCTGGCATCCCCCCCTCCGCCGCGTCTCCGTCTCCGGCGAGGCGATGCGCGCCATGCGCGGCGCCCTCGCCGTCCCCGCGCCCCCGGGCCTCATCCTCGAACACGCGCTGGACGACACCGTCAAGCCCTCGGGCTCGGTCCCTGACCTGACGTACTTGGACAAGAAGGCGGGCGAGACGCAGAGGGAGGAGGCGTTACACGGCGGGCACTACGTCCGCGGGTCGCTGTTCGCGCCCCCGCCGCCCCCCGACGGCGGCCCGCACGGGGCGGTGCGGCGCTCGTTGCCCGTGTTCCGCCACCGCCCCGCGCTGATCGACGCGTTCGCGAAGAACCCGGTGACGATCGTGGAGGGCGAGACGGGGAGCGGGAAGACGACGCAGGTGGCGCAGTACATCCTGGAGCACGCGGCGGAGACGAACACGCCGGTGAACATCATCTGCACGCAGCCGCGGCGCATCTCCGCCATCGGCGTCGCCGAGCGCGTGGCGGCGGAACGCGGCGAGCCCCGCGTGGGCGTCGGCGCGGTCGGGTACGCGATCCGAGGCGAGAGCAAGACGTGCGATAACACGCGCCTTCTGTTCTGCACGACGGGGGTGCTCCTGAGGCGGCTCGAGCGTGAACCGAGCCTCGCGGGGGTGACGCACGTGCTCGTGGACGAGGTGCACGAGCGCACCGTGGAGGGGGACTTTTTACTCATGGCGCTCAAGGAGATGCTCACCGAGGGCGGGTCCTCGGTCAAGCTCGGCCTGATGTCCGCGACCATGGACGGGGACGTCCTGGCGAAGTACTTCGACGACGCCCCGCGCGTGAGCTTCCCCGGGCGCGCGTTTCCGGTGGCGACGTTGCACCTGGAGGACGCCATCGCGACGACGAAGCACTGGGTCGACCGCCAGGCGGAGTGGTGCCACGGATCGTATCAGAACCAGCGGAGGGCGGGGAAGGCGGCGGCGAACGACGAGAGCCGCCGGCCCTCGAGCGAGCAGGAGTGGGTGTCGCGACTGCAGAGGAGTAACCCGAACCAGACGCGCGCCCGGGCGGCGGCGAGGGCGCTCGCGCAGCTCGACACCGAGGTGGTGAACCAGCAGCTCATCGTCGAGCTTGTGCGGTGGTTCGTGGACTCCGCCGGCGGCGACGTCGACCGCGCGCTGGAAATGCTCCCGGGGTCCAGGGACGATCGGTGGGATCGAGGCACCGCGCAGACGGAGGCGAGGAACAAGGACGACGGCGGCGCCGGCGCGGGGGGCACCGCGGTTCTGGTGTTCCTTCCGGGCGTCCGCGAGATTGACGACGTCCGCGAAGCGCTCGTGAACGCGGCGCGCCAAAGCGGCGGCGGCGGGGGGGGAAGGCTCGCGCTCGATCCCGACTGGGTTCTCCCGCTCCACGGCGCCTTACCCCCCGAGGAGCAGAAGCGCGTGTTCCAGCGCCCGCCCTCGGGGTCGGTCAAGGTGGTCCTCTCGACGAACGTCGCGGAGACGTCGATCACGATCGACGACGTCGTGTGCGTCGTGGACGCCGGGCGCGTCAAGGAGGAGCGCTACGACGCGGAGCGTCTGATGAGCAGCCTGGACGACGTCGCCGTGTCTCAGGCCGCGGCGAAGCAACGCCGCGGTCGCGCGGGGCGCGTCCGCCCGGGCATCGCCTTCCACCTCTTCCCCTCGGACGCGCCTTTGAACCGGTACACCGACCCCGAGGTCCGGCGCGTCGGTCTGCAGCAGCTCGTCATGCGCGTGAAGGCTTTGAATCTCCCGGGGAGCGCCGAGGAGGTGTGCGCGAGGCTCCCGGAGCCCCCCGAGCGCGCCGCCGTGCACAACGCCGTGGAGGACCTGCGGTGCATCGGCGCGCTCGCCGCCGGGGACGAACACCTCACGCCGCTCGGGAAGCTCCTCGCGCAGCTCCCGACGGACGCGCGGCTCGGGAAGCTGGTCGTGTTCGGGTGCGCGCTGGGAATGTGCGACGAGGCGCTCACGCTCGCGTCTCTGCTCGGGTCGCGGTCGCCGTTCCTCATGCCCGCGGAGGCGAGGGAGGCGGCGGACAAGAGCAAGAAGCGGTTCGGGGTGGGGCCGCAGAGCGACGTCTTGGGCGCGCTCAGGGCGTATAACGAGTTCGACGCCATCCCGGGCCAGGCGCGCTTCGACTTCGCGCGCGACCGGTTCTTGTCCATCAAGACCTTGCAGCAGGTGGCGAACAACAAGCGGCAGCTCCTGGAAAATTTATCCACCCTGGGCGTCGTCCCGCGCGGGATCCGCGCCAACCACGTGGAGTGGGTCGGGAGGAAACACGACGGCAGCGACGGCGTTCGCCTCGTCCTCGGCCAGCTCCCCATCGCGCTCGCCGTCGCCCCGCCCCCGCCCGCGCCCCCGCCCGGGGCGCCAGGCGGGGCCTACCCGCCGCCCCCCGGAGGAGGCTACCCGCCGCCCCCCGGCGGAGGCTACCCGCCGCCCCCCGGCACGGACGAGAAGAAGCCCAAAGCCGCGTCCACCGCGTTGCTCTCCGCGCTTCTGTGCGCGGGTCTGTACCCGCAGCTCGCGTACTTGTTTGCGCCGCCGACGAAGAAAGGCGCCGCGTCGAGCTCGGCGGTGAAGCTCCACGTGCGCCCGGCAGATAGGACGCTGAGCGAGCCGGATTCCGCGTCCGTGCACCCCGGGAGCGTCAACGGCGAGCTCAACGGCGCGGAGTGGCGGTCGTGCTACGTCGCGTTCCACGAGCGCGTCAAGACGACGAAGGTGTACATGCGCGACAGCACCCCCGTGCCGCCGCTCGCGATGCTCCTCCTCGCGGGCGGCGACCTCAAGCGCGAGCCCGGCGCGGGGAAGGACGGGCAGCAGCTCTACGCGACGGGGGGCGACGGCTCGGACGAAATTCTCGCCCTCGACGGGTTCTACCGCTTGCACGTCCCCTCCGACGCCGCGGAGCTCGTGATGCAGCTCAGGGAGAGGATCCAGGGCCTCGTGCGAAGGCTCATCGACGAGGTGGAGGAGACGCCGAAAGGACGCCGCGGAAATCACCAGGGGGCGGGCGGGCGCGGGTTCCACCAGGCCCACAACGGACCCGCGCCGCTCTCGAGCGGGGATAAGGAGGGCGAGACGATCGTCAGGGACACGGTGGAGGTGCTCGACAAAATCAGCGAGTGGAAAGACGTCAAGGTCGTCCCGGAACTCTCCCCGCACGAGAAGAAAAAGCTCGAGGCGCAGCGTCGACACGCCGCAAAGGTGGCGGAGCAGAGGCGCCTGAAACAGGCGCGCGCGCAGGAGAAGCAGAGGCAAATCCGCGAAGCCGCCGCAGCCAGGAGGGCCGGGCGAGGCGCTGGTAAAGGCGGGGGGCGCGGCGGCGGGGGGCGCGGCGGCGGGGGTCGCGGCGGGGGCGGCCGCGGGAGGTGGAACAACAAAAAGCGCCACGGAGGGGGAGGCGGGGGCGGGGGGCAGGGAGGCGGCGGAGGCGGCGACGGCGCCCCCAACGCCAAACGACACAAGCGTTTCTGATTATTTTACGACGCGAGGGAGAGACTGCACAGCCTCGTCTACCCCTTCAGATATACTAGTATGATATATATCATACGAAAATAACACGATACAAATACGAAAGCTGCCTTTTCGGTTCCGCGCGCGTGTATCCATTTGCGCGTCCGCGTCACGCCTCGTCCTCTCCCAACGCGTACCTCAGCGCGTTTTTCAACCCGTCGTCCTCCTCGCACGCCGCGAGCAACCCCGCCCTTCTCGCTCGTTCGTCCTCCGCGGGCGGCGTCTCTCCGTAAGGCGCACCGGGGCCGAAGGGCGGGATTCCTCCGCCTCCCTTCCCGCGCGCCCCCGCCGCCGCCGCGCGCGCCACCGCGGGACGGCGGCGCTGCGTGAGCGGCGTCCGGAGGATCCCGAGGAGGATTCTGCGTTGCGCGCGTTTACGCTCCGGGTGTTTTTCTCCGTCGACGCGTCGCGTGAGCCTTCGTAAGACGGTCGTTCCGCGCGCGGTTCGCGCGGCGTGCGCGACGGCGTGCAGCGCGAGAGCCGCGGGCACCGCGGGCGCCCTTCCCTCTCTCTCGGCGTCCGCGAGACACCGATCGAGCGCCCCGGACTCGAGCGCGGCGACGTACAGCTCCGTCATCTCCTCGTCCGGTTCCCCCCCCGGGGGAAGGAACAGCGCCGCGTCCCCGCGTTCGGGCCTCGGCGCGAGCGCGGGGAGCGGCGGGAGGACGTGGAACGCGACGCCGTCCCTGAGCGCGATCCACGCGGCGGCGCGCGCCCTCGGCATGGACCCGGCCCTGAGTTGGAACGCCACGTGGCGCGCGAAGAGTTTATCCCCGAACGACTCGTGCGCGAACCGCGCGGATAAGTCCTCCGCGAGCTGCGCGGCGACGGTGGACGCCACCGTCTCGTCCGGGCCCAGCCACGCGTTCTGCGAGCCGCCCAGGAGCTCGGCGAGCGAGGCGCCGCCGAACCGATCGTCGCCGTCGCCGTACGCGGAGACGCCCATCCTCGGGTTGTTCGCGCTGCTGGACTTTTCCTCCTCGAGCCTCCCCCAGTACACGTCCGTGAGCGCCGCCGCGTTCGCCGCCACGGCGGGGTCTCTCCACACGTCCGCGCCCGAGCAAAACACCCCGGACACCGCCGACAGTTTCGCCTCCGCGGGCAAGTCCCTGGTCACCAGCGATCCAGAGGACTCGAGCGCGAGGAGCAGAGCGAGCGAGGCCGCCGCGCCCCTGGGGCCCCACCCGCGGACGCTCGAGCGCGGCGAACACGGCGCGAGGAGCCACCGCGTGATCGCGGGGAGCGGCACGATGGACCCCGCCCCAACGAGGGGCCCGGGCGGAGGCGTTTCGGACGCGTGGGGGTCTTCCGCCCGCTCGACGTCGGAGAGCAACTCGAGCGCAAATCCTCCGAGAAGAGCCTCGCGCGCCTCCTCCAGAGACGGCACGAGCGCGCTCGCGTCCTGCTCCCCCTCGCCCAGGTCCAGGTCCGCGGCCGAGGACGCCGCGAACCCGCCCCACCGCCGCACTTCGCCGCCGCCTTCGTCGCGCCTCGAGGCGGCGCTTCGGAGCGCCCCCGCGGCGACGCGAAGGAGCGGCCCGAGGGCGCGCCGGGATAACACGCCGGCGGAGACGGCGTCGCGCACGACGAGCCCCGCCCCGGGGGGGAGCGCGCGAACGAGCGCGGCGGTCGCCTCCGCCGCCGCAACCGCCGCCTCGGCGTCGTCGGCGGATCTTCGGCGCCCGGCCGACGCCCGCGCGGTTTCGTCCGCGGGGTCGTCCGCGGGCGTTTGGTCCACGCGGTCGTCTTCGCCCGCCGCCGCTGCCGCATCGAGAATCTCCAGCGCGGCGACGAGCGCCCTCTGCACAGGGAGCTCCGCGGCGGCGACGAGCAGAGCCCTTCCAGCGCGGACCGATCCGTCGTCCGCGTTCTCGCCCGCGACGCTCGATGCGCGCACGCTCGACGCGATCGTGAGCTGTCGCACCGCGCGCTGCGCCACGGCCACCGCCTCCGCCGACGTCGCCGCGTGAGGGGTCGCCGCGACGAGCCGAAGCGCGCCGTGCAGCGCCACGCCGACCGCCGCGCGGCCCGAGAGGTCTGCGTCCGACCCGTCGTTCGCGCCACACCCGAGCGCGTCGAGCGCGGCCGCCGCGAGCCCATCGGACGGGTCGAGGACGCCGACGCTGTCGACCCTTCGCGACGCCTCCGCCGCGTCGATTCCGAGCGCCCTCCGCCCGGCGCCCGCCGCTGCTCGAGCCGACTCCGTACCCGTGCCCCCCGCGCACGCCGCGCGAACGAGCTCCGCGAGGAAGTGCGCTGCCGCACCCGCCGCGCGCCACGCCGCGGGCGAGTACCCGCGCTCCCTCGGCGCGGCGGGCGGTTTGGACGTCCACGCCTCCGCGTGCTCGGCGGCGCCCGCCGCGCACGACCAAGACAGAGGATCCAGAGCGTCCGACATCGTCACGGCCGTGGACGCGTGGACGTCGCTCGACTCCGCGCGGTCGTCCTCCGGCGGGCGCCACCCTTCCCTCGTCGAGAACTTTTCCATCTCTTTCTTCGCGAGAGTCTTGGCCAAAGCGGCGAGCAGACCGAACGTCTCCGCGGCGACGCTCGCCGCCTTCGCCGCCTCGAGCGGACCGGCGGATTTCCCGTGGGCTTCGAGCGCGCCGACGAGTAAAGGATACAGCCCGTCCACGCTCGGCGTCGCCCCCCCAGCGGCGGCGACCGTGGCCCACAGACGTAACGCCTCGATCCTTCGCGAGGATTGGGCGTTCGCGCCCCCCGACCCGAACGCGGCGGCGACGACCCGCGACGCGACGCCGTCCGCCCCAAGCCGCCGAGCGTGCGCCGCCCCCGACGCGGCGACGACGCGGAGGACGCGCGTCGCGGCAGCCTGGGATCCCGGCGGATATCCGCCTTCCGTCTCGCTCGGCTCGCACGCGATGTCCACGAGCGTCGAGGAGAGCCGCGGGCACCGCGCCACGGCCGTCGCCGCCTCCGCGCTGTGCCTCGCCGCCCCGGCGAGCATCGCCAGAGCGGGGGCCACGCTGGCCGGGTGCCGCCCGACCTCGAGCAAGTACCGCAGCCTGGGGAGCAAACCCACGCGGAGCGCCGAGGCCGTGGGATCGGCCGCGTGGGCGGTCGCGCGCGAACGTCTGTGTTGTGCGGCGGACGCGGAGGAAGAAGCGCCCTCTTCGCCGTCCCCGGCCGCGATTCGGTCCGTGGCCTCGTCCGCCGGGTCGGGCATCACCGTGCCGTCGGCGGCGAGCTCGATCCGACCGCTCGCGGTTTCCCACGCCAACGGCGCGAACGTCGCGCCCCACCCACCGGAGCGCCAAAGCGGCGCCGTCGCCGCGGTCATCGGCGACGCCAGCGGCGGCGCGCACTCCAGCGCGTCGTACCACTCCGCCGCCGCCGACGCCTCCACGGCTCTCTGCTGGCTGAGCGTGTCCGCCGCCGACGCCGTGACGTCGCCGGTTTTGTTGCTCCCCGCCCCCAAACTCCCGCTCGCCTCCAAACTCCCCCCCGCGCCAGCGGCGACGCCGAGCTCGTTCGGCCCCCCGACGCACACGATCGCCGCGAGCGCCTTCGCCGCCGCGGACGCCGCGGGGAGGTGCGCGTCGTCAAGCGCCCTGCGAAGCGTCAGCACCGCGCTCTTATCGACGAGCGCGTGCAGCCACACGTCCTGCCACGCGACGCCCGCGGGGAGGGGCGGGGGGAGGGACGTCGGATCCGAGGGGGGACCTCCCGTGGTGCCGTAGGACCCGACAATCCCGACGGATCGCCGGCGGCTCACGGGCAGCGAGCCGTTTTTCTGCCCCAACACGCCCCCGCCCCACCGCCTGGCCTGCGCGGCGACTTTGGCAAACAACGTGAGCCCCGCGACCCTCTGCGCGGGGACCGAGCTCCGCGCCAGGTCGAGGGCCTCGCCGAGAGTGTACCCCGCGGCGACCGCGCCCTTCTCGCCCGCGCGGAGCGGGTCGCGCTCGACCGCGGACCCGAGGCGGCTCGCCGCGCGCTGCGCCGCGGGGAGCTCCTCCGCGCCCAAAGGCGCGCCCTCCAGGGTGTACCGCACCGCCGACGCCTCGGTCGACGCCTGGGAGGGCGCCGGGGAGGAGGAGGACGCGCGGGGGGGCGAGCGCGGGGGCGAGCGCGGGGGCGAGCGCGGGGGCGAGCGCTTCGAGTGGCGTTCGCGCTGAGGCGACGGGGGGGCGGGGGCGTGGGGCTCGGGCGCGTCCGGGAGGTGCGAAGGCGCCGTGGTGACCGCCGGCGGGGCCGCGGCCGCGGTCCCCCCCGATCGTCTCGACGACCTCGACTTGAGGAACGCGAGCGCCTCCGGCTTCAGTCGAGCCGCGAGCGTTCGCTGCGCCTCCTCGATCTCCTCCACCGACATCGCCGCGAGCTGCCGCGCCGTCTCATCCGCGATGCCGTCCGTTTCCGAGGAGGCGCGCGCGGAGGATGACGATGCGAGGAGCGGCGACGCGTTCGGACGCCCGGGCGCTGATTTCGGCGGCGCCATCATCTGGAACGAGACGTTCGCGCCGCCCACGCGCATCGACCCCGCGGGGGCGACGTCGGGGTCCGCGCCGGCCTTCTCCGGGTTCGCCGCGTGCGCCTTGCGCCGCGCCTCGCGCTCCGCCATGAACTTGCTCTTCCGACCCGCGAAGGGGCCGGAGGAGCGGTGCGTGGGGACCGGGAAGGCCGTTCCCGGGGCGCCGCTCGGGGGCGACGGGGGCACCGGAGGGTTCGACCCGACGCCGCGGCGCTCGCGAACCTCCTTCACGACGTCGCGGAGCTCCGCGTCGGGAGGGATCGCGTCGTGGTCGTGGTCGTCGACTGAACGTGCGTCCCCCGCCCCACCGCCCCCCGAGGCTTCCGCGTCGCGCATCGACGCGGGGAGCTCCCCGGCGGTCTCGTCGGCGGTGGGCGCTTTCGGCGGGGCACCGCCGACGCGGGTCGCGCGAGCGGCGGCGTGCGCCCTGTGGTCCGACGACGCGAGGAACGCGCGCTGGAGCTCCAGGAGCTGCTCCTCGGTGTCCGCCCCGCGGACGCGCGATAACTCCGCCATCGCGACGTCCAGATCCCGGGCGGGGCTGCGCGCGTCGTTGTGCGATCGGGTGGACGTCGGCGGAACCGAGGGAACCCGGGAACCTCGCCCCGGAAGTGCCGAAATCATCATCAGTTTTGGCGGCGAGATCTTCGCCCCAAGGTCTCGAGCCGGCGAACCACTCTCGACGCGCGCGGCGCGGAATCGACGCTCGGCGATCGCGTCGCCCTTCGTCGCGCGTCGCGATCGAAAACCATGTTCGTGAATAAGCCTCGCAACGTCGGCGGCGGTGCAGGGTCCGGGTCCCAACCCAAATGCCAGCGGTGCCTGAAGGTGGGGAAGTGGACGTTCGAGTGCTGCAAGGACGCGAACTCGCGCGTGTACGTGTCGCGACCGTCGCGCACGCAGCAGCTGAAGAACCCGAAGGTGAGGCAGCGCTTCGCCGATTTTACGGGTGACGCCCCGCCGGATCCCAAGGCGGAGTACGAGGCGAGGATGGCGGCGGTCCTAGGGCGGACCAAGGGGGCGGGGAAGAAACGACGGAGGCGGCGGGACTCGTCCTCCTCCTCGTCCTCCTCATCCTCATCGGACAGCGACAGCGACTCGGACAGCGATTCGGACAGCAGCAGCACCTCATCGAGCTCGTCCAGCAGCTCTTCAAGCACCTCATCCAGCTCATCGTCGAGTTCGAGCTCGTCGAGCTCGTCGTCGGATGGTGGGAGCAGCTCGAGTTCGTCGAGTTCGAGTTCGTCGAGTTCGAGTTCGAGCTCGTCGAGGAGGAAGAAGCGGCGGAAGGAGAAGAAGGCGCGAGGGAGTTAGAGAAACGCGCGAGGGAGTTAATAGGAGAAGGAGAAGGGGCGGCGCATCGCAAACGTTTAGTCTTTCGGGACGTCGGGCCGTAGGACCGGCGTCGGCGTCGGCGTCGTCGCGGCGACTGGCGAGGATTGCCGCAAGTGTAAAAGTTGTGGTCATCTCGAGGTTTCTTCGCGCCCCATCTTCTGCTTGTCTCAGTTCCCTCTGCACTCCGCGCGCCCTCCGTTATGGAGGGCTCCTCCAAGGATCTCGCGCGCGCGAGGTTCAAGCAGCAGCGGAGCTCGGCATACCGGGACGGACGCGGCAGAGGCCGAGGCCGGGGCCGAGGCCGGGGCCGAGGCGCCGCGGGGGCATCCTCCGAGGATGACGAGGAAGAGCACGACGACGACGGATCGCCGACTTCCCCCCCCGCGGCCCGTCGGCGCGATGTCGACCTGCCCCCGGAGCTAGACGAAGACGCGGATCCCTCCTCCGGCGCTGATCTCGAGGCTCTGTTCGCGGAGTGCGACGCGTCGGCGCTCCCGCGGCAGCACGCGCACGTCTACTTGGACGCCTCGTGGACGGTGGACGATCTCGCGGAGCTCGAGCGCAGCGCGGGGCCGGAAACCCTGGACCCGGAAGCGGCGCTGGACCCCGAGACGCTCGCGGAGCGACTCGCCGTGCTCCCCCTCGCGGAGCTCCTCGGCCTCCCCCCGGAGTACGCCGAGTACATGCGTGACTCGGAGGCGTTCGGCGGCGGCTCGCCGGTCGAGGAGGATGAGGGGAACTCAGTCGAGGAACGTGCGAGCGACGTACGGAGTGAATCGGAGAGCGGTGTCGCAAGACCGCCGGCGGAGCGGGAAGGGGAAGCTGGAGTAGGAACGGATGAGGAAGCAGCGGGAAGAGCGGCAGAGCGAGTGGAAGACGTGTCGGCGGGCGCTTCGGTCGGCGCGTCGCCTCCGCGCGTCCCCGGTGTCGGTTCGGACGACGACGAGCTCGACGCGCTTCTCGAGTCGGCGACCATCGGGGAGGCGAGGGTGGCGGCGGGGGGGTTTGGGTCTGGCGGGGGGTCCACGCGCGCCGCCGCGAAACCGCCGCCGGCGACGTCGGCGGAGGACGACGACGCATTCCTGGACGAACTCTTAGGCGAGTCGTGACACGTTTTGTGTGTGTCTACTGTGGTTGTCTAAGTGCACGACAACGGAGAGCTAGCTACGGATATCCGAACGAGATTCTCGGCGTCTCGTTCTTCCCTTCCACCCCGTTCTCGCTCATCCCCCCCTCCTTTGCCGTTCCGCCTCCGCCTCCGCGCGCCTCGCCTGTTCCTGCGCCTCCTGCTGCTGCATCTGCTGCGCGCGTTGCTGGAACTGCAGCGCGTTTTGCAGCTGCGCGTTTTGCTGCGGCGAGCCGTATTGCGCGTACGCCTGGAAGGTGTTGGACAGCGCCGCCGCGTTCGCCGCCTGGATGTTGTACTGCATCTGCGCCTGCGCGAGCTGGAGCCCGGTCATCCCCGCCGAGGACCACTTCGGCGCGCTCTGGCTCTGGAACACGGAAAACGCGGGCGCGCCTTGCCCCAACGGCTGGGGGCGCCCGGGGAAGCCCGCGCTGGAGGCGGCGAAGTTCGCCGCCGCCGCCGCGTTGGCCACCGCGGCGGCGTTGGCGGCGGCAAACTGCGCCGCGGTGGGGTTGGGGTTTCCGCCCTGCGCAGCCGCGTTTGCGTTTGCATCCGCGCCGCCGTCGAACAAGAGATCGTCGCTGAAGTTCGGATCCCAATCCGCCGGGTCGAGCGCGTCCTGCGACCGCTTCCGCTCGCCCATGCCCCCCGCGCCGCGGTCGCCGCTCGCGCCCGAGAGCGACCGCGCGTGTCCGTCGTGCTCCATCTCGCCGCCTCCAAACGCTCCGTCCTCCGGGGACCCAGCCTCCTCCTCCCCGACGCTGTGCAGCGCGAACCCGCGCGTCTTGGACAACGATCCCGGGGGCTGGACGAAGTGCGACGGCGACTGCTGCGACGATTGCGACCCGCCGCCCATCGCCAAAGTCTCGGGCGTCAGCCCCGGTTGGCCCTGGCGCGGCGCGAAGCCCACGACGCGCGCGTCGTTGACCCCCCCGACACTCCGCGGCCCCGCCCACGATCCCCCGGCAGCGCCGTGGCTGCTCGCCTGCGCGCCGAACTGCGCCGCCGCCAAGGGATTGCCGAACCCAAACCCGTGCTGCGCCGGGCTCGCGGGGTACCCCGGCTGGAGCGTCGGCAACTGCACGGCCGCCGCCGCCGCCGCCGCCGCCGCGTGCTGCATCCCGGCGGCGAACCCGAGCGCGGACACCTGCGAGCTCGGCGGCGACTGACCGAAGTGCAGCGGATGTAAAGCCGCGCTGTTGAGCGCGTGCGGAGACATCCCGTACGGCAAAGCCTGGCCAGGGGCGCCGCCGAAGCTCGAACCGGGCGTTCCCGTGAAGCTCCCCGGCGCGAAGTGGCCGCCGCCGGTGGGCGTGCCCACGGGGAACCCGCCCGCGCCCGCCGCTGCCGCCGCCATCGCCATCGGGCTCGTCCCCATCGCCATCACCTGCTGCATCATCGCCTGCTGCTGCTGCACCATCTGCTGCTGCGTGGCTTGCTGCTGCGCCGCCGCCCGGCGCGCGTCCTGCGCCGCGGTGGGCGACGCGGCCGCGAGCGCCGCCGCGAGCCCGCCCGCCGCGCTCGCGCCCCCGCTCCGAATCTCCGGCGTCGCCGGCTCCGGCTCCGAGGCGACCACCCCGGGCGCCGGCGGCAGAGGCGCATTCTGGGACGCCTGGCCCTGCTTGGCGACCTTCGCCGCCGCGCGCGCCGCGGACTGCTCGCGCGCGACCTTGCTCGCCTTGTCGGTGGCGTCCGCAGCCAACTCCGGCGGCCCGGGGATAAACGGCAAACCCGCCGAAATCGCCGCCGCGCGAGCCGCCGCGTCCTCGATCAAAAACGGGTGGCCCATCGCCTGGTCCGGGGTCCACCGCTCGGTCGGCTCCGCCCTGAGCATGCCTTTGAGGAGGTCCAGGAGCGCGTCGCGCTCACTCTTTTCCGCGCGCAAAGCCTCGTCGCTCTGGTTCGGGGTGTACCCCGCGCTGCGCACGATGTCGTCCAAGCGCGTGTCCTTGAAGTACTTCTTCCCCACCGCCGCGCGCTTCCCGGACTTGCGCTCGAACTCGTCCACGGTCATCAGGCGGAACGAAGGGGGCGATCTTCCGAAGTCATTCGCGTCGCTCATCGCCTGGGAGAGGCCGCCGGCGTTTTGGCCGGCGTCGGCGTCGACGCGGACGAAAAATTTTTTCGCGTTGCTCGCCGCCGCAAGCATTTTGTCCGGGGGCGGACCCAGGGTCTCGCATATCCGCGTCAGCAGGTTATGCTCCGAGGCGCCCGGGAAGAGGGGCAGACCCAAGAACAGCTCCGCGACGACACAACCCAGGCTCCACATGTCGATGGGCATGCCGTAGGGGGAGCCGAGGACGACCTCGGGGGATCGGTAGAATCGGCTCTGGATGTACTGGTACACCGTGCGGTTCTGGAAGCACGCGCTGCCGAAATCGATGAGCTTGATCTCCCCGGTATCCAAGCTCTTGACCAAGATGTTTTCCGGTTTCAAGTCGCAGTGAATGACGTCCGCCTGGCGCAACACTCTCAGCGCGCGCAGGAGCTGCTTGACGAACGTGCGCACGAGCTTCACGCTCAATCCGCGAAAGTTGTTTTGCCGCAACAGCTCGTACAGGTTGACGTTCAGAACCTCAAACACGATGCACAGGTGCGAGCGGTGGACGAAGTGGTCCAGCATGCGCACGATGTGGTGCTCGTCCCGCTCGTCGCACTTGGTGTTGAGCATGTGCAGGATCCCGATCTCGACGTGCGCCTGGTGGAAGTACGCCGGGTGGTTCTTGATCACCTTCACCGCCGCCTGCCGCCCCGTGCCCTTCTGTCGACACCGAACCACCTGCCCGAACGTGCCACTGCCGAGAACGTCCCTGACCTCGAACTCGCCGCTCTTACCGTCATCCGCGGACAAAACGTCGCTCACGCTGATGATCAGGTCCTGGTTCTCGTTGTCCCACCCGCCGTTCCCGCCGGGCTCCGCGGGCTTTGTCAGACGTCTGCGCGGGTTGAGGTGGCTCGTGTACCCGAACTGCGGGTTACACCGCTTGTACGAGTCCGTGAGGTACACCGAAGCCGCCGCGATCACGCGCGATCCCCCGGGGCTCGTGCCCGGGGAGAAAGCGCCCTGGGCGCTCGAGGACGCGGACGCGCTCGCGCTCGCGCCCGAGCCCGCGCGCCGGCGAGATTCCTGGAAGCTGACGAACGCACCCGAGCGAACCGGCGCGTCGGACGAGTTCCCCATCGTCGCGTCCATCGCGTCGTCCCGGCGAATCGCGCGACGGAGACGCTAACGGAGTCCTCCCGTGACACTTACGCGACGGCCCTCCCCTCCCGCCTCGCCGGATCCGCGCGCGCACCACCCTCCGCGGGAGCGAGCGCCTAGCTAGGATGCTCGAGAAAACCGAGCGCGGACGCGGACAGAGCAGACCTGCCTGAAAGAAATGGTCTCCCCCGCAGACCACGCGGCGACGCCACGGGGTCGCCCTGCGTCCGAGCCAAGTCCGCGTCGCCTCAGGAGGGATAAGTGAAGAGCCCGCCGTCGGTGCGCGCGTCCGCGTGTCGCGATGTGCGTCGAGCGCGGGACGAGCGCGCACGACCCCTCCCGTCGGCGACTGTCTGCGACGCGACCGCGAAGGTTTCGCGGGAACGCGGGCTCTGATTCGTCGGCGACGTTTGTGAAGCGGAGGGGTCGCCGGGTGTAAAAATGGCACTCTTTGTCCACTTGGGAGCAGTCACGGTCTTTAAACCAAAGATTCTGAACCGATTCTTTGTCGTTCCGTCCGACCGACCGCGCACTTGTCGTGCCCTGCTCAGGTCTCTGCCACATCGCGCCCTGGGCGGCGGAAGACGCTCGGCACCTCGCCACGACACACCATTCAGTCACGCCCTTCAACCTCCAGACGCGGACGGTGCGGTGCCAGCGCGGTCGGACGTCCGCGGTCGGGCGCGATGCTCGCGCGGTCGACGGCGGACGCGGTTGGATGTTTCGCTCCGAGGCGCGCGCTCGCGCGCTCGCGCGGGCGTCTCTCCCCGCGAGCGTCGGCCGGGACGTCTCGGGACGCAGGGGTGGACGGCGCGTCGTCCCGACGGAAGCTTCGCGTCGCGCTCGCACCGCCTCGGCGCCCCACCGCGAGGCGCGGCGGCGCTCGGCCGCGCCGGTCGTCCGCTCGCGGTGACGTGGAGACGGCGGACCGCCCGCGCGCTCCTCCAGCGACGCGCGAGGTCGAGGTCGTCGCGGTACCGGACGCGTCGCCGAGCGATTCGCCCCAAGGTTCGCACCCCGAGCGCGCCTCGTCGTTTGCTCCGCGCGCGACGCTCCTCCTCGTCCCTCTGCTTTGGGCGACGTACAACCCCGCGCTCAGGTTCATCTACGAGTCCGACGCGCCGCCCTCCCCCGCCGAGCTCACCGCCGTGCGCATGCTCGTCTCCCTCGTGCCCTTCTCCTTCGTCCTCGCGGACGTCGCGAGGGACGAGGCGCGCAAGCGCGAAGCCGCCGCGAAGGAGACGTCTCTCGCGGGGGACGAGACGGACCCCACCTCTTCTTCCCTGGACGTCTCGTTGCTTCTCCGAGCGGGCCTCGAGCTCGGCCTCGTGAACGCCGCGGCGACAGCGTTCCAGGCGTACGGCTTGGAGCTCACCTCCGCGACACGCGCGGGGTTCCTCCTCTCCACGATCAACGTCGCCGTGCCCCTCGGCGCCGCCGCCGCCGGCCAGCGCGTGTCCAAGGTCACCTGGATCGCCGTCGCGCTCGCAGCCGTCGGCGTGGCTGTCACCGAAGGCGCGTTCACGCCCGACGCGCTCGACGCCGCCGCGTCGGTTCCCGCCACCGGCGCGTCTTCCCTCGGCGACGCGTGCTGCCTCGCGGCGGCGGCGCTCTACTCCGCCTTCACCGTCCGTCTCGGCGTGCACGCCAGGCGGTGCGACGCCGCCGAGCTGAGCGCGTGCAAGGCGGCGGCGATGGCGGCGGCGTGCGTGGGGTGGTGGGTGGTGGAGTCAACGGGGGGGTCGGGGGCGTCCAGCGCGGACCCCAGCGTTCTGTTCGATTCCGCGCGGGGGGGGTTCGGGGTGGTGTGGGGCGCGGTGGTATACAGCGCGATCGCGCCCGGGGCGCTGGCGAACGTCATCCAGACTAAAGGACAAGCCGCCGTGCCCGCAGCGGAGGCGCAGCTCGTGTTCGCCACCACGCCCGTGTTCAACGCCGCGTTGGCGACCGCATTTCTGGGGGAGCGCCCGACGATCGAGACGCTCGTGGGGGGGTTGATCATCATCGCAGCGAGCGTCGCGCCGAGCCTCTTCGAGGGAAGTGGCACGGAGGACGGCGCGACGACGGAATAGGATATATGATAGCGCCGGCGGGGCTCCTCTCTCTAGCTACGAGTAGCTCGCCGTGTAGACCAAACGTAGTCACAACAACAGTCCCATAACGCGATTCGCGTTTTGCCGCTTCTCATCACGCCCGTCGGCGCCTCTTCTCGTCCCGAGCCTCTTCCGGCTCGGGGTCAACCGGTACGCCCTCGGCGTCTCTCGCGAGGGCATCCAACTTTTTATCCAACGCCAAACGCGCGTCTCGGATCGCCTCGCGCTCCCTCTCCGCGGCATCAGTGGCGGCGCGGAGCGCGGTGGAGGCCACCTCGATGATAGCCCCGACCTGAACGAGCTGTGCGGCGCGCGCGCCCGCGCCGGCGGAGACTCGGAAGAGCGCCGAGAGCTCAGCCGCGAATCGACCAAACGCGTCCCTTGAGAGACCGTCGTCGCCGCCGCCGCCGCCGCCGCCTTCGTTCGCGCCCCCGCGCGGATCGTCCTCCGCGCCCTCACCCGCTCGCCTTCGCGCACGTTCCGCGTGTTCCTTCCCGCGGCGCGCGAGTTGCACGAGCGCCCTCGCGTCCACGCGCGCTTCGGGCTCGACGCCGTGTGCGAGTCTCTCGAGGGTCACCTTCGGGTGCAACCTCGCGTCTCGCTCCGCCCCAGCGCGCCCTCGGATCTCGCGAAGGAGCACCGCGGCGTCCGCGGCTTGCCTCTCGAGGTCCGCGAGCTTATGCGCGATGACCTTCGCCTGCAGCCCTAGCCGCTCGGACGTCGTCGTCTCCTCCGCGGGGGGCGCGGGTTTCGGATGCCACCACGGGGGGGGCACCTCCGGGAGCGACTCTTGGTTTCCCTTTGCGCCCTTCAGGAGGTGGTCGTTGTGCACTACCAAACGCGCGGCGTAGCACTGCAGCCGGTCGATCTCCGCGCGGAGCGTCTCGCACTCCGCCGCGTGCATTTCCTCGAGCGCCTGCATCGCGAGGCGAGCGTGGAGGAAGTGTGACGGACGCGAGCGACGAGGGACCCCCGAGTGTCCGAGTTTCTCGGAGGAGCCGAAAGTTTACAAGTATCTCCCATAAGGTTACAAATACTGCCTACGCAATATTGATACTCCCTTGAATCCCGCTCGACCGTAGCCTCCGTTATCTCGGGCGCGGAGATTCCCCTTCATGTCTGGGGATTGCTCTCCTCGCGCCGTCACAAACATGTTGTTGTCTCCGCCGGACAATGTCCGTCCGTGCGGGGACAATCGCGGAGGCGGTGTTGGGGGCGCCGGAAAGACGACCGTCAGCTCGTCTTCTTAGCACCTCGATCAGCACGTCCCCTTCGGTTTTCCCAGCTTCAAGCGCCCGAGCGGCGGCACCAGCATCTGCGATCCGGATGCGGGCGGCGTTTGCGCCGGGGCGCTCACTGGCGTCTGAACCGGGACGCTCGATGTTTCCGCCGGTTTCGACGCCTCCGCCGCTGTCGCCTCGCCGCGCTCGGCCATCTCGACGGTGAGCGGCGCCGACTCCCTTTGTTTCGGCGTCATCGCGAGGAGTGTCTCTCCGCGATTTTTCTCCTTCGTTTGCTTCTCGTCCTCGGTCCCAGCGAGGACGGTCATGCCGTTGAGGATGACGACCATGGCCATTCCGACGTCCGCGGCGACGGCTTCCCACAAACCGGTGATCCCCGCCAGCGAGAGCGCCAAGACCGCGCCCTTGGCGATGAGAGAGAAGGCGATATTCTCGCGAATTTTCTTCAGACACAAGCGCCCGATGGCGATTGTCTCGGCGATCTTCGTGAGGTCGTTCATGAGCAGGGCGACGTCCGCGGTCTCCATCGCCGCCGCCGACCCGGCGACGCCCATGGCGACGCCGACGTCCGCCGCGCCCAAGGCGGGGGCATCGTTCACGCCGTCCCCCACCATCGCGAGCGTGCCTCTGCCGAAGAACCGCGCGCGCATCGCGCCCGCGGTTTGAGCGGTTCGCTCCAGGCACTTGACGCGCCGAACGACGTCCTCCATCTTCGCCGCGGGCGTCAGCCCCGCCTTCACGTCACTCTCCGGCACGTCGCACGCCGCAGCGACGCGCCGCGCGGACCCGGCGTTGTCCCCCGTGAGAATCACAACCTCCGCGCCCATCGCTCGAAGGCGATCGACCGCGTCTTTGGCGGTGATCCTGATCGCGTCTTCGCACCGAAGCGCCCCGCTCGCCTCGCCGTCCACGCCAACCCAGATCACGGTCGCGCCCCCAGCCTCCCACCGCGCGGCGACAGACGCCAAAGCCGGGACTTTCGTCTCCCATCCCCGGCGCTTCGCCAGTGCGGGTCCGCCCACCTCCACCAGCCGCCCGTCCACGTTCGCGCTGGCGCCCTCCCCTGGCAAGGTCTGGAAATCGCTCACTTCACACTGTTGCGCGGCGACGCGAATGGCAGACCCAGACCCCGCAAGGATCGCGCTCGCGACCGGGTGTGAGGCCCGGGACTCGATCGCGCACGCCCACCGGAGCATCGCGCCGACGCCGAGCGCCGGCCGCGGCTTGGCCTCCCCCCCGCCCTTCGCCGTCGCCAGCCGCGCGTCCGCGAGCGCAAATCGCCCCTCCGTCAGCGTCCCCGTCTTATCCACGCACACCGTCTTCAAGCGCCCGAGCCGCTCCAGGTGCGCGGAGCCCTTCACCAGCATCCCGCGCTTCGCCGCGCGCGTCAGGCCGCACACCGCGACGACGGGGGTGGACAGCACCAGGGCGCACGGGCACGCGACGACGAGCAGAACGCACGCGGTGTACGCGTACTTGGCGTCGGTTTCGCCGGCCATGTACGGCACGGTGGCGAGTAGCAACGCGGCGACGATCACGAGGGGGGTGTAGTGCTTCGCGAACGTCTCGACCGCGCGCTCGACGTTGCTCCTGGCCGCCTGCGCCTCCTCGACCATGCGGACCAGGCGCGCGACGGCAGAATCCGCAGCGGGGGCGGTGACCCGCACCTCCAGCACCCCGCCCTGGTTCACCGTCCCGCCGAACACCTCGCTCCCGACACTCTTCGGCACGGGGACGCTCTCGCCCGTGAGCGCGGCTTCGTCAACCGCGCTGCCCCCGCCGACGACGAACCCGTCCAGAGGGACTTTCTCTCCGGGGCGGACCAGCACAGTCTCGCCCACGCCGATGGTGTCCGCGGGCACCGTCTGCTCCGGGTCGTCGAGGCGCCGCGCGAACTCGGGTCGGAGCGCTAAGACGGCGCCCATCGCGCTCGACGCGCGGCCCATCGCCCTCGTCTCGAGCCACTCGGAGATCCCGAACAGCGCGACGACAGCGGCGGCCTCGCCAAACTCACCCAGAGCGACCGCGCCGCACACGGCGACGGTCATCAGCGCGTTGATGTCGACGACGCCGTTGCGGACACTCGCGACCGCCTTGGTGGCGATTTTCGGGAGGCCGATGGCGACCGCACCGAGCGCGACCCAGCGGAGGTGGTGCCAGTGTCCACCGACGTAGTGGAAGAGGGAGATGACGAGAAGCACGCAAGACGCGGTCACGGTCACGGGCGGGCGGCGTGAGACGACATCGTCGTCGTCGTCGGGGTCGCCGAAGCAGCACGAGTACGCGTCTTCGAAAAACCCGCCCTTCCCGGGTTCCGCGTTTCCTTTACGAGCGGAAGACCTCTCCGTTTTCGCCCCGCCGGTGCTGAGCGAGGCCTGCAGCTTCGCGGCGTTCAGGGCATCCACGAGCGACGCGGGCGTGGCGATCGAGGCGGCGTGCTCGACGATGACCGTCTTGGTGGGGACGATCACTTTCACCGAACGCACCCCGGGCCGCTTCTCCAGGACGCCGCGAATCAGCGGCTCCTCGCTCGAGCAGCAGATCCCGAGAACCTTCATGCGCGTGTGCGCGGAGGCCTCGTCCCCACCCGTGCGCTCGTCCTCCATGGCCACGCGCACGTCGTCCGCGGTGACGAGTCCGAGCGGGCGCCGGTCAATCGAGTTTCGATCAAGCGCTCCTTCCGCCGCGCCGCGAGACAATCTCCTCGCGTTGACGATGGGCGAGTACAGACCGCCGCCGAAGCCGACAGCGCTGGGGTCCGTCGCGCCCACGAGCGTTCGCACCTCGCCCGTGATCGCGCACGGCGCCAAAGCTTGCGGCGGGGTCCCCGAGGCAGAGACGTTCGCGCCGTTTGCGCCGACCCTGCGCCTCGACACGATCAACGAGCCGTGATCAGACACGCACGACTCGCCTTCGGCGGCGCCGCAGTCGTCCCCGCAAGCCTCGCGATCCTCCTCGGTCGCCACGTGCAAGAGGCGGTCGCCGACGACGAAGTCCACGTGGTTACCGTGGCGCACAGTCTCCGCGGTGTTGTCGATCAGAAATTGGCGCAAGGACGCAGGGGAGGCGGGGAGACCCAGCGCGGTGAGCTCGTCGGTCCGAACCGCCCTGGGAGGCGTGCGAGGCGGGGAAGATGTGCCGGGGTTCGCGTCGTTCGACAGCGACACGGGAGTCCATTCACCCTCCGCCGCCCCAGGGATTACGAGCTGACCCTCGATGAGGAACGCGTCCGTGGACCCGCGGCGCGCGACCCCCGCGGAGGGCTCCGCGGCGGACGAGGAACCCTCTCCAGATCTCGAAAAGTTATTATTCGACGCGGCCACCTCATCGGCGCTGAGGTGAATCACCGTGGGGTCGAGGCATATGCCCTGGTCCACGCACGGAGAGACCGTGCCGCACGCGGAGCACTCCTCCCCACCGTCGCCGGGAGAGGGCGTCATCTCGACGCGTAGTGCCGTGCGCGCCCGAGCGCCTGACTCTGACGACACCACACTACTTGGGATAGATATGACTAGCCTCGCGCAAACCGTTTTGAACCGCGCGTGCTTCGCGCGATCGAACCTGATGAGAATTTTGCCTGGGCGGGTCGGTCGGACACTGTACTGCTGGTCGGACTACGGTGCTGGGTTGCCGTCTCATCAACCCACTGCCGTCCGAACAATGGCTACTTCATAGCTCCTGCCCGCGCCGCCTTCCCTCCTCGCCCTGGGTCGCGATGGGCGGCCCGATGAGCGGGAGCAAGGCGCCCTTAGCGCCGGAGAAGGGCGTTTTCCCGCTCGACCACTTCGGGGAGTGTAAGCGCGTGATGCGCGCGTACCTCGGGTGCCTCAAGTCGCGCGGCGACGACGCGGCGAGGTGCCGCGATCTCTCGAAGAAGTACCTCGAGTGCCGAATGGAGCGCGAGCTCATGGCAAAGCAGCCGCTCGAGGAGCTGGGTTTCTCGGATACGTCCAAGGGTGTGGGCGTGGGCGCGAAACCCGCGAGAGAGGGTGCTCGTGGCGGCGGCGAAGACGCGAGACGGAAGCCCGCGGAGGGCTTCGTCGGGGGCGTTCGATCGGCGAAAGCGTTCAGTGCGAGTCGATCGTGACGTGAGGCGAGGTCGTCCACTTAGTCTCTAGCTTGTCTACACCGCTCTAGTCACGCGCGCCGAGGGATCGATCACCCGAGAAACCCCGCGTTTCCTCCTTCTGCGAACCCCGCGTTGTCCCCCACTCCGAAGCCCACGTCGCCCCCCGCTCCGAAGCCCGCGCCCGCCGCGGGAAACTCCGGGAAACTTTGCGGCGGCACCGGCTCGATCGTGAGCGTCGTCTTCGCCGAGTATTCCGGCGCATCGCCGATCATACCCCCGAAGTCGATGGAGCCCACGGGCATGGGCGCCATCATGGGAGCCGCGTCGAGCGCGAGATGACCGACACCCCCGGTCACCGCGGCGGGACCTCCGAGGTTGTGCACTCCCATCCCCCCGCGCGCCGCCGCCGCCGCCGAGTCGCCGCGCTCTCCCCCTCGCTCAGCCTCCCTCGCCTCCTTCTCCATGAGGCCCGCCGCGAGCTGCGTGGCCTTCTCGAGGTCCCCCCTGAACGCCTGCACGAACGATTCGCTCGCCGCGCCCATGGGCTTGAACGCGTTCGGAGGGACGAAGCACACCTTGGCGCACTGCTCGAGCGCCGCGTGGTGTCGCCCCGCGACCTCCGCGAGCGCGGCGAGGGGCCACCGCGAGGGGTCCGCGCCGTTTTCGCGGCGCATCGCGTCGAACCGGCTCGCCGCGCGGTAGAGATGGTCCAGCGTCACGACCGCGAGCTCGAGCTCGCGTTCGCACCCGGGCGGGCCGCAAGCGGCGCGGTCGTCGAGCCGTTCCGCGCGCCGGACGCCGCACAGCGCGGCGTAGCACTCGAGGCGGAACGGCTCGCCGCTCCGGACGCCCACGGTGACGAGCGCCGCAATCGCTGCGCGCCGCGTCGCCCACCGCGCGGACGCGCACAGGCATCGAACGAGCGTCGCGATCGTGGACGATAACGCGGGGTTCCGCCCCGAGTCGAGCGCGGCGCACGAGCCTAACGACGCGCCGGACGAGAGGCCCCCCGATGGAGAGGTTTCGTCCATCAAGTCTCTCGCGCGTTCGTCCGACGAGCCGTCGTCGTCTTCGTTCCACGCAAACTCGCCCGCGAGGAAGTTGGCGTTTTCCCCCAGGTACCACGTCAGCGCTGACTCCAACGCCGGCGCGGCGCTGTTCGTCCGCGCCACGCGCATGAGCTTCACGGCGGCGAAGAGCGCGGTTTTCCGTTCCGTTTCGGAGAAGTTCCGGCCTTTCGGTGGCGCTTTCTGCGCCGCGCGAAGGCACGCGAGGACGTCCTCGGCGAGGCCCGCCGAGGCGCCCGCCGAGCCCGCCGCGGGTCGCAGCGTCGTCTCGCAAAACGTGCGCGCGTCCTCCAACGAGTCTTCGAGCCACGCGAGCCTGTTTGCGTCGTCCGTCATGCCGCGGCTCAGCGCGATTCGCGCCGCGATCGCGCGAAGGATCCGCGAGGCCGCGCCGGGACCGACCCGGGACGAATCGAACAGCGCCGCGAACCCGACGCCCTCGGCGCCGTCCGAGAGCCATGTCGCCGCCCTGAGCGCCTCCGCGCGGACCCCTCGCGACGCGTCCGACGTCGCGGCCGATCGAATTAGGTTCGCGAGCGGGTCCAGGTGGACACGTTCCCGCGCGTCGAACTCGCCCGCCGACGCGAACGCCGCATGTGCGAAACGCGCCTCCCCGACGGCGGCGGCGACTCGGCACGCCGCGGCGCGCTCGGCGGGGGGGCCGCGCTCGAGCGCGGCGTTCGCGACGGCGACGACGGAGGCGAGGGTGTCCCCCCTCGCCCCACGCCCCGGGCGCAGGAGCGACCACGCCGCCGCACGCGCGACCGCGCCCGCGACGCCCGCCCTCGCGTCCGCCGCGACGAGACCGAGCGCCGCCGAAAGCGCCGCTCTTCGCGACTGGGACGGTTTAGAGGAACCCGTCGTTCCCGACGACGCGCGAGGGGAAGGGGGCTTATGCGCCTCCGGCCCCGCCGACCCTTTCCCTTTCGGGTCCTCGAACGACGCGCGAGGCGACGAGTTCGGAGACGATGAGCTCTGACCACCGCCCAAACCGAACCCTTCGTCGGCACCGAGCCCTTCGTCGGCGTCGCGGGTGAGGAGCGAGACGAGGACGCGACCGAACGTCCTCGTCTCGACGGTTTCTTCGCCCGCGCGCGTCTTCGCCGCCAGCCGCGCCCGCCCCGCCCCGAGCGCGCGCGCGGCGCGAGAGGCGACGCCATCGTCCCCGACGTCCGGCGCCTTCGCAGCCTCCGCTCGCCCCGCGTCCTTCAGCCGTTTCGCCGCGGCCTTCACGCTCGCGCCTTTCACTTTCGCGTCTTGCCCCGGGGTTGACCTCGCGCGGCGGAGCTCCTCGGCGGCGTCCCGCTTGGCGTCCAAAGCGTCAGCGAGCGCCTCGAGGCTCGGCCGAAGAGCCGCCGCGAGGGAAACCGCGTCCTCGTCGGACCCGTCGCGGAACGCCTCGAGGGCCAAAGACCACGCGTGGCTCGCGGCGATCGCGTCCGACGAGCGCGCCGCCGTGGCGATAGCGAGGGGGGGCAAGGGGAGGGAGAAGACGCCGCGGCCGCCGGAGGAGGAAGAGGAGGAGGGCTCGCCTCCGCCGCGCGGGGACGGGGGAGGGTCGCGCGCGTTCGCTCGTTCGCTCTCGAGCCGCAACCGCGCACCGAGCGCCGCGCGCGCGGCGGCGTCCGTGCCGATTGCGGCGGCGGCGGACTTGGAGGAGAAGACGGAGCGTCGGGACGCGCCGGAAAGGGCGCCGCGAGTCGGCGGGTCTCCTTTGGCGAGCGACGACTCGGCGGCGGCGACGGCGGCGACGAGCGCGGCGGAAGCGTCGGCGTCGCCCGCGCGCGACGCCGCACACAGCGCGCGCGTGGCGAGGACGCGCCGCGCGCCCTTGCCATCCTTAGCATCTTTCGCCAGCGCGGCGATCGCGGCGACCAAGCCGGGGGAGGGTCGCGCGGCGTCGGCGCCGGGACCGCGGGGGACGCCGCCGCCGCGCTCCAGTGCTCGCTGGATGAGGTAGTATGCGTAGCGCACCACGTACCGCTCGGGGACGGCGCCGTCCGCGAGGAGGCCCGCGAGGTTGGCGAGGGCGTCCGGGCCGGGGGCGACGTAAGCGGCGAGCCTGGGGAGGATGCGCGAGCAGAGCTCCTTCCCGGCCGTCTTCGGCGCGTCGGGGCCCACGCACGACGCCAGGTCCGCCTCGAGCTGCTCGACCGAGCGGGGGGCGGGGGCAGGGAGGGCGGAGGTGGATTTGGCGGATCGGTCGCCCTCGCCCTTGGCCAACCACGAGCGGACGTACGCCGAGGGAGGGGGGGGGCGGCCGGGGGCGGCCATGCCGCCGCGATTCCAAGCGTGGCCCCGGGCACGAACGCCCAACGCGCCGCGCGAGCGCGCGGGAGTGTTCTGGAGGTGCCCGCGCGTTTCAAACGCATTCGTCGGACGACACGACGCAGATCCGTGACTGTTTTTCGTTTCGGGAACTCTCCGAGCGGGCCGAATTGACCCTGGTCTCGACCCGAGGTCCCGATGAACATTTGTTCATCGCACCGATCGGACCGATCGACCCGAATAATTCTCGGACGGCACGTCCTCTCCTCTCCAATCCACAACTACCCGTCTCGACATCCTCTCTCGCGCGCGGCTCGTACTCGCGACACCGCTCATCGCGATGGGGCTCTTCACCCCACGTGGAAGCAAGAAAAACAAGGTGGCGATCGAGGAAGGGGAGAAGGCGTCGCTGCTCGGCGGTTACGGTGCGCGCCCGCGTGCCCCTCGGACTCTTCGCCTCGCGTGGTGGTTACGACGTCACACGACGGCGCATTCCTCTCGGTTCGATCGGACGCTGACCCTCCCCCTCCCGCATCCGCAGGCGCCGACGGTCGCGACGCGTACCTGGACAACTGCAAGTTCGCGCTCCTCCTCCTCATCGCTATCGGGCACGCCCTGCAGTGGCTGCTCGCCGTGGAGGACGGCCGCACCGGCCGAGGCTGGTGCGAGTCGGACCCCAGCTCGAGCTCAGTCGCGGTTCTTCCCCTCCGCGCGCTGTACACCTGGTCCAACTATGTCGCCATCCCGATGTTCTGCATCATCTCCGGGCGCCTCTCGCAGCCCCTCGCGAGCGCGTGCGCCGCCGGCGAGGACGAAAAAAAATCGGCGGCGGCGTCCGTCCCGAGACGACTTCGACGCAGCTACGAGTCGCTCTTGGCGCCGTTTCTCTATTTCCAGGTCATCGCGTGTGCGGTCGAGTTCGCGGTTCCCGATCTGCGCTCGGCGCTCGCCCCAGGTGGGCCCGGGTCTGTAACCCCTGGTGACTCGGCGACCGATCCGGCGGCGATCGAGTCCGCCTCCACGTTGCCTTTTTGGCAGCCGCACATCAGCTGGTACCTCTTCGCGCTTGCGCTCTGGCGCGGCTTCATGCCCGCGTTTGCGAAGATGCGCCAGACGGCGCTGATCTGTTTCGCCATTGTCGTGGGCACGTTCGTCGGGTTCACGGACGTCGGCACGAGCGACGCGTACTTCCTCAAGTGGGGCACGGTTTTGGGGAACTTCCCGTATTTCGTCATCGGGCTCTTGTTTTTCACGGACGAAGCGTACGCGTTTCTCAGAGATCAATGCAACAACGCGACCGTGAGGGTCGGGTCCGCGCTCTGTACGCTCCTTTGGGCTCTCGGCGTTTTGATCGTGGGGTTGGCGCCCCCCGGTGAGATGGGTTCGCTCGGCGGGTTCGTTTGTTTCGACGCGTGGCAGTGGGAGGCGTGGAAGAGCGCGCCGTACGCGCACTACGCGGGGGGAGGTTTCTTTTACAACGCGGGCAGACCGGGGGGAGGCGATGACGGGAACGGAGACGCGAACGGGGACGGTGGCCGCGTGGATCTCGGCGGCACCACGGCGAGTTTCGCGTCGCATTTTTGGGCGGCGTTTTTCCGCGCTGTGACCTACGGCGAGGCGCTGTTGTTTGGGGCGCTCTTTCTCTTAACACTGCCTCGCGAGGAGACCTTTCTGGCCACCGCGGGCGGGTCGCGAACGATGTACGGGTACTTACTCCACGCTCCAGCGATCCTGGGCGCGATGGCCCTGTGCGGCGTTTTCACGCGCGCGGGCGAAGGCTTGGGGCTGGACGCGTGGGAGTGGGTGATTTGCGGGGTGGTGGCGCCCGCCGCGATCGCCACGGCGTGCATGACCGCGCCGGCGAAGACGGCGTTTCAATGGCTCTGCGAACCGAAACTGCAGGTGTGGAAGGAAGAGTAGTCATTGTACCACGATAGCCTCTGACGTACTGTGTATGGGAGAAGAACATTCTACTTGTATCGAGCTGACCTCGCGCATCGCCGAACACCCGCAACTCATCTGCGAGGCGCCGCGCGTCACTCAGCACCCGGGCACCCGTGCTCGATCAAGTACGGGCGGCAAAGGGGGTGTGCACAGGTCCACGTCCCCTCGTCCCACGGGCACCCGTTCTGACGCAACCACTTCAACACCTTCAGGCACGCTCCATCCGCCGCGCCCGCGCACGTCCTCTCGTCCCACGGGCACCCGTTCTGACGCGCCCACTTCAACACCTCCAGGTGGCCTCCCCACGCCGCCCTCTCGCACGTCGTCTCCTTCCACGGGCACCCGTTCTGACGCGCCCACTTCAACACCTCCAGGTGGCCTCCCTCCGCCGCGCCCGCGCACGTCCTCTCCTCCCACGGGCACCCGTTCTGACGAGCCCACTGCAGCACTTCCAGATGCCCTCGCCGCGCCGCCTCCAAGCACGTCTCCTCGTCCCACGGGCACCCGTTCTGACGCGCCCACTGCAGCACTACCAGATGCCCATTCTCCGCCGCGCCCGAACACGTGTACTCGTCCCACGGGCACCCGTTCTGACGCAACCACTTCAACACCTCCAGGTGCCCTCCCTCCGCCGCGTAAAAGCACGTCGTCTCCTCCCACGGGCACCCGTTCTGACGAGCCCACTTCAACACCTCCAGGTGGCCTCCCAAAGCCGGGTTACAGCACGTGTCCTCCTCCCACGGGCACCCGTTCTGACGCGCCCACTTCAACACCTCCAGGTGCCCTCCCTCCGCCGCGTAAAAGCACGTCGTCTCCTCCCACGGGCACCCGTTCTGACGCGCCCACTTCAACACCTCCAGGTGGCCTCCCTCCGCCGCG
>MDSW01156633.1_pt1 | contig 29884 bp, 27 predicted proteins | sample 811171 | NCBI WGS metagenome assembly MDSW01 (sample SAMN05326641, study PRJNA326480) | marine metagenome | isolation source: seawater | place: Atlantic Ocean: North West | collected 2012 | reverse complement strand
CGAAACGCCGTGGCAATGCGTGCAAACGGCGTACGCACGCCGGCCACGATGGCGATACGCCCACCCGGGCCTTTCATCGCCTGGAAATCCGACCGACCCGCACCTCGGGTCTTCGCGCTCTCTGCCGCCATGAGACTGTCCTGTTCGAATCTTGAACCATGTGACGTAACACGATTTACACTTGCTGCATCGCACTAAGGCGACGCGCTTTCGCGTATTGATAGTCTTTGTCATCGCCTGATGTCAACAATTGTGGAAAACAATATTTTCTTTATTACTGTAGTGTAATTCGATGTACACGCAGATAATGCCCGTCTCATGAGCGATTCAACGATTCCATACCGGCCGGCGACCACGACTGCCGCCGCGGCTGCACGCGAACGAATCGAGGCCGCAGCGCTCGATCTGTTCGCCGAGCGCGCCTTCCACGAAGTCCGGCTGGATGAAATCGCGCGCGCCGCCCGCGCCTCGTTGCAGACCATCTATCGCCATTACGGCGACAAACAGGCCCTGCTCGATGCCTGCGTGCTCAACTGGGCGAACGCGCTCGCCGCGCGCATGACCGATCACCTCATAGGCATCGAGACCTACAAGGACCGGCTACGAAAGGTGTTCTGGGTCGTGCTCGACTTCTTCGAGCAGCACCCCAAGGTCGCGCGCATGATCCTCGGCTCGGTCTACCCCGGCGCGATGCGCTACGACGTGACGGCCGAACAGCGGCGGCTGACCAATCTGTTCATGGAAGTGCTGGCCGAGGGCCGCGAACGCGGCATTCTCAACGACCAGGTGAGCGAAGCGATCCTGCTCGACTACTTCTACGGCGTGCTCGCGCGGCTGATTCAAATGCAGAACCTGCGCCAGCAGGAACCGCCGCTGTCGCAACAGGTCAACGTGCTGTTCGAAATGCTCTGGCGGGCGATCGCAAAACCCGACGCGAAGGATGATTAATTATTATCGCTAACACGCTTGGCGGCTCGACTAGCGTGTGCCGCCATTGGCCGGCCGATCTCATCCCAGTATCTTGGTGACCAGACGCCAGACATTGAAAACCGTCTACCGTCTCACCTGCCTACCGAAGACGGCACAGCTACAACCTAGCCTTAAAACTTCCGGAAAATTGCCGATATCTAATACCAGAGCTGCTTTTACGAAGCGGCCGACATTATTGCCGGGGGAGTCGGATGCAAATACGTTTTGGCCGCATGGCCTTTATTATAATAATGACGGTCCAGCTTTCTGGCTGTGCCACCATCGTCAGCGATACGACACAGACTGTATCGTTCGAATCCGAGCCGAGCGGCGCGACAGTCAAAGTCGATGGCCTTACCATCGGTGTGACGCCGGTCAGCGCGCGACTCGATAAAAGAGATAATCAGCTAGTTACCTTTGAACTGACCGGCTACAAAACCGCCAAAAAAGAGTTGGCGACCAAGACAGACCCTTGGTTCTTCGGAAACCTGATAACCGGCGGTCTGTTTGGGTCAACGACAGATTTCGCTTCCGGCGCTGTTTACGAATACAGTCCTGATCAGTATTTCGTTACGCTCACGCCTAAAAACTCCGTCGGTTTATCAAACAGCCGTCAACAGATAAAGCGTTACGTGGTTGTCGTCTACGACGAGCTGCGTTCAGCTGCTGCGAGAGGAGAAGCCACAACCAATAGCACTTTCGTCAGCTTGCTTAACGCACTGTATATTGATCCAAAAATGGATACACGGGTTGAAGCGCTAGTGCAATTAATTATGTCTCATCCCGATCCAATGGCAGGCGCCAACGCGATTGCAGAACGATACTACTGATGGCCAATTTATAGCCTTGTCGCCGTTCTACTGATATTGACCGAAAGTCAATTGAAATGTGAACTATCGCAGTCATCGAGATGGCCAGGCCATCAGCTATAGTTCGGCAGATGTCGCACCGACAGTGAAGTCATAAACTACTAGGCGCTAAATACTAGACGCTGATTTACGCCCCGACGCGGCGAAAATGACTGCACTGCTCGGGCTTCATCATTCACTAATAGTTTTAGAGAACAAAGGCTTGTAACGTCGGGCCTGATAGTCCTCGTGGACGAAGTGCGCCATCTGCTTCTTGTACTGGGTGGCGAAACCCGGATACATGGTGGCGTTGAAGCCGTTCTCGGTGAGATACCAGCTCGAACAGCCAGAGTTCCAGTTGGTCCTGGCCAGGCGCTTTTGCAACGCGGCGTTGTGTTTGGCCTGGGCGTCTTCGCGAACGTCGAGCGCGCGCAGGTCATATTCCAGAATGGTGCCGATGCCGCGCACGATTTATTCGCAAGCCGAAACGCGAGCGCGATCGGGCGTGTCGTTGGCGGCAAACCGATTGATGAAACCCGCGCCCTTCGTATACCCGGCCGGCAGCAGACGCTTGAGACGCCATACCAGACGCGCGTCGAACTGCGGCAACACGTAAAGCTGACCGCGATCGAGACCGGCCAGCGCGCTCTTGACCACCGTGTCGGCCGGGACACCCGTCCAGCGCATGAGGTTGTCGGTAATCTTCGACGACGACGCGCTGATGCGTCCGGCTTTCATGATGTTGGTCTGCACGAAGGTGGGACACAGCGCGGTGACGCGGATGGGTGTGTCCGCCAGTTCCGCGGCGAGCGTTTCCGTGATGGCCAGCACGGCCGCCTTGCTGGCGTTGTAGGCGCCCATACGCGGCGCCGCCGCAAAGCTCGCCGTCGAGGCGACATTGATGATGCCGCCGCGCCCTGCTTCGCGCAGCCTGGGCGCGAAGACGTGACAGCCGTGGATCACGCCCCACATGTTGATATCGAGCACCCATCGCCAGTCGGCCAGGGTCATTTCGCCGATCGCGTGGCCGCCGGCACCCACACCGGCGTTGTTGATGACCAGATCCGCGGGCCCGCCAAACCATTGCTCCGCCGTCTCGGCCAGCTTTTCCACGTCGTCGAGTTTCGTCACGTCGCAGACCGTGGCCAGCGCGCAGCCGCCCTCGGCTTCGATACGCGCGACCGTGACTTCGGCCTGCGCCTTGTCGATATCCGAACACACGACGGCGCCGCCACGGGCGGCCAGCTCGATGGCAAAGGCCTGACCGATGCCGCTACCGGCACCGGTGATCACGGCGTTCGCCTGGCGGGAAAGTTTTCTGGAACGAAACATCGCGGCACCCTCGAGATTTTTTGTCTTTTTTTAGTGTGACATTGTTTGATGTCACATTAACGGGCGCCGTCACCGAACGCAATCGCTTTCTGGCGGGGGCGTCGTCGCGACGTTCGCCCCGCCCTGCGCGCCACGGCAAAACCCTCTCGCCGCGGCCGCAGAGCGCGGCACCCAGGTGCATGCACGCCGTAAAGCCAGTCAGTTCAATAACTTCGTGCGATCACGAGGCATGCAGAACCTGGAACTAGCCGCGGCCGCAGCGCCCGACAGCGACAGGGATTCATGCCGATTTGCCCGTCGACATGGAAACCGGCGAGGGTCTTACGTATACTCAAATCCGTTCATCCGGATAGAGAGATAACGTCTATGAGCCGACACCTGTTTACGTCCGAGTCCGTTACCGGCGGGCACCCCGACAAGCTGTCCGACCAGGTTTCGGATGCGATCCTGGACGCCTATCTCCAGCAGGACCCGACCGCCAAGGTCGCCTGCGAGACCGCCACGAAGACCGGATTCGTCATGGTCTTCGGCGAGATCAAGACCGACGAGAGCAAGAATGTGAACGTGCCGGTCGAAAAGATCGTGCGCGACACCGTGCGCGACATCGGCTACACCAGCTCCGACATGGGCTTCGACGCCGACAGCTGCGCGGTGATGAACGTGCTCGGCGAACAGTCGGCCGATATCAACCAGGGTGTGGATCGTGGCGACCCCAAGGAACAGGGCGCCGGCGACCAGGGCCTGATGTTCGGCTATGCCTGTGACGAGACCGACGTGCTGATGCCGGCACCGATCACTTATGCGCATCGCCTCGTGCGTCGTCAGGCCGAGCTGATGAAATCCGGCAAGCTCGAATGGCTGCGCCCGGACGCGAAGTCGCAGGTCACCTTCGAATACGAGAACGGCAAGCCGGCCGCGATCAACGCCGTGGTGCTCTCCACGCAGCATGATCCGAGTATCTCGCAGGCCGATCTGAAGGAAGCCGTTCAGGAAGAGATCATCAAGCCGGTGATCGGCGAATGGCTGACCGACGACCCGACGATCCATATCAACCCGACCGGCAAGTTCGAAGTCGGCGGCCCGCTGGGCGATGCCGGCCTGACCGGGCGCAAGATCATTGTCGATACCTATGGCGGCATGGCCCGCCACGGCGGCGGCGCGTTCTCCGGCAAGGACCCGTCCAAGGTCGACCGCAGTGCCGCCTATGCCGCGCGCTATGTGGCCAAGAACGTGGTCAAGGCCGGGCTCGCCTCGAAGTGCGAAGTCGCCCTGTCCTATGCCATCGGCGTGGCCGAGCCGACCTCGATCTGGGTCGAGACCTTCGGCACCGGCAAGGTCGACGACGAGAAGCTCACCCAGCTGATTCGCGAACATTTCGACCTGCGTCCCTACGGCATCCTCACGATGCTCGATCTGCAGCGTCCGATCTACTACCCGACCGCGGCCTATGGCCATTTCGGTCGCGAAGACGTGGACCTGCCCTGGGAGCGCACCGACAAGGCCAAGGCGCTGGCCGAGGACGCCGGCCTGCAGGCCGCCTGAGGCGCACCACACCCCGACACACGCCCTGCCCCGACAGCGCGCCATGCCGGCGCGGCGGGGCGGGTCGTCCCGAAAGATTCCATCAGGAGTAACCGAATATGAGCACACCTGCCGAGAAGATCGATCAGGATTACGTCGTCGCCGACATCTCGCTGGCCCCGTGGGGTCGTCGCGAGATCGAGATCGCCGAAACCGAGATGCCGGGTCTTGTCGCCCTGCGCGAGGAATTTGGCGACCAGCAGCCGCTCAAGGGCGCACGTATCGCCGGCGCGCTGCACATGACCATCCAGACGGCCGTGCTGATCGAGACGCTGGCCGCACTCGGCGCCGATATCCGCTGGGCGTCCTGCAACGTGTTCTCCACCCAGGACCACGCGGCGGCCGCCATCGCCGACCGCGGTATTCCGGTCTACGCCTACAAGGGCGAGTCGCAGGAGGAGTACTGGGAATACATCCACGCCATCATGGACTGGCATGACGGCGGCCTGCCGAACCTCATCCTGGACGATGGCGGCGACGCCACGACGCTGGCCACCTTCGGCGTCAAGGCCACCGAGGATCCGTCCCTGCTCGACAACCCGGGCTCGAACGAGGAAAAGGCGCTGTTCAAGGTGATGAAGAAGCGCCTGGCGGAGCAGCCGGACTTCTATACCAAGCTCGGCAAGGCCATCACCGGCGTGTCCGAGGAAACGACCACGGGCGTGCATCGCCTGTACCACATGGCCAAGGAAGGCGGCCTGACCTTCCCCGCCATCAACGTCAACGACTCGGTCACCAAGTCCAAGTTCGACAACCTCTACGGCTGTCGCGAGTCGCTGGTCGACGGCATCAAGCGCGCCACCGACGTCATGGTGGCCGGCAAGGTCGCCGTGGTGTGTGGCTACGGTGACGTCGGCAAGGGCTCCGTGCAGTCGCTGCGCGGTCTGGGCGCGACCGTATGCGTGACCGAGATCGACCCGATCAACGCCCTGCAGGCAGCCATGGAAGGCCTGCGCGTCGTGGATCTGGACGACCCGGGCGTGGTCGAGCAGGCGGATATCTTCGTGACCGCCACCGGCAACTACCACGTGATCAACCACGATCATCTCAAGCGGATGAAGAACGAGGCGATCGTGTGCAACATCGGTCACTTCGACAACGAGATCGACGTGGCCTCGCTCGAGCAGTACGAGTGGGAAGAGATCAAACCGCAGGTGGACCACATCACCTTCCCGGACGGCAAGAAGATCATTCTGCTGGCCGAAGGCCGCCTGGTGAACCTGGGCTGTGCCACCGGCCACCCGAGCTATGTGATGTCCAACTCGTTCACCAACCAGGTGCTGGCCCAGATCGAGCTCTGGAACCATCGCGACCGCTACGAGAACAAGGTCTACGTGCTGCCCAAGCATCTCGACGAGAAGGTCGCCAAGCTGCATCTGGCGCGGGTCAACGCCAAGCTGACCAAGATGACGCAGTCGCAGGCGGACTATCTCGGCGTGCCGGTCGACGGCCCGTACAAGCCGGACCACTACCGCTATTAACGGCTGTTCGGCCGCCTGATAGCGCAGGCCATTGCATCGACCCGGCCCGCGCACCGCGTGGGTCGGGTTTTTTTATGCGGCGGGCAGCCACAGCGCCCTGCCCCTGCTCGTGGATGACGACATGACGCATATCTCGCAGAACTCTTTCAGTATCGAATTCTTTCCGCCCAAGGGTCCGAAAGGCGCCGCGCGTCTCGACAAGGCACGCGCGGAACTCGCCACCCTGGGCCCGGATTTCTTTTCGGTGACGTTCGGCGCCGGCGGCACGACCCGCTCGGGTACGCTGGAGACGGTGCAACAAAGCATGGAAAGCACCGGCATCGCCGCGGCACCGCATCTGTCCTGTATCGAAGGCACTTACGAGTCGATCGACGAACTGCTGGACAACTACAAGAGTGCCGGCGTGGATCGCATCGTCGCGCTGCGCGGCGATCTGCCCGAGGGCATGGACAAGCCCGGGGTGTTCAGCTACGCCAACGAACTGGTTGCCTATATCAAGGAACGCCACGGCGACGATTTCCATCTGGAAGTCGGCTGCTACCCGGAATATCACCCGCAGGCGCCCACCCCGGCCGACGACGTGGACAACTTCGTGCGCAAGGTGAACGCGGGTGCCGATTCGGCGATGACCCAGTATTTCTACAACGCCGACGCCTATTTCAACTTCATGGATGAAGTCACGGCCCGGGGCGTGGATATCCCTATCGTGCCCGGCATCATGCCGATCACCGACTTCGGGCAGGTCTCGCGCTTCTCGGCCATGTGCGGGGCGGACATTCCGCGCTGGATCCGCCAGAAGATGGAAGGCTACGGCGACGACAAGGCCTCGGTGCAGGCCTTCGGCCACGAGGTGGTCACGCGCCTGTGCGAACAGCTACTGGCCGGCGGCGCCCCCGGGCTGCATTTCTACAGCCTCAACAAGGCCGCGCCGACCGTTGCGCTCTGGCGCGATCTCGGATTGCCGGTACCGCAAGGCCGCGCCAGCCAGACCGGCTGAGCGGCCATACGCCGCGCCCGCATGTTCGCCGCCGACGTGTGTGGTCGGCGGCGACGCCACGGGCTATAGCGAAGACGATGGGACGTCCTATGAGACGTCGTTGAGTTCCTCGCGCATGGCGTCGTTGAAACGCGCCGTCAGCCGCGCGAACTCCTGGCGCTCCTGCTCGGACCATTCGTCGAACGCCTTCTCCACGCGTTCGAGACGCCGATCACGCACGCGCGCCGCGGCATCGCGTCCGGCATCGGTAATGGTCACGAAACCGCCGCGACGATCGTCGGGATTGTCGAGCTTGTCGACCAGGCCAGCCTGCTTCATCGCCGCCACCTGGCGGGTCACGGTCGATGCGTCCAGATTGACCTGCTCTGCCAATGCGCCCACCGACTGGCGATCCTTGCGCTCGAGCAGGATCAGCAGCAGATAGTGGGCACGCTCGAGACCGAAGTTGAAACGCCGCCGCGCGGCTTCCAGCCGGCGGACCAGAAACGCCAGTTCGTATTCCAGCGCTTCCACAGACGGGCAAGTCGTGGGCAGATGGTTTCCCAGCGACTCGTCGTGTTCTTCTGTCCTGTGGATCATGGTTGATTCGTCAGCCTCGGTTGAATACCCGGAAAATGTCGGATTCCGCCCCCTTTCGGCGAACGCTTGCATCTTACACGATGTACGCGACACATGATTTCACACCGCGGGAAGCCACGTGAGAACACGATGCGACCCTCGATCGGCGCAGCGTTATCGGCACGCCTCGGTTACGATCCGCATTGTATATCGAAATTAGGGAGTTGCGATGCAAGGCTGTTTTCTGGATGCCGGTTCGATGGGCGACGGCCTCGTCTGGTCGTGTCTGGAGTCCAGCGTCGAGGACTGGCGCTGGTACCACAACACCACCGGCGAGACCGTCGTCGAGCGCCTGCAGGGCGTGGATATTGCGGTCACGAACAAGGTGGTGCTCGATGCCGACACGATCGCCGCCGCCGATCGTCTCAAGCTGATCTGTGTGGCGGCCACCGGCTTCAACAATGTCGATACCGCCGCCGCCGCGGCGCACGGCATACCGGTCGTCAACGTCACCGGCTACGCGACGCCGGCAGTCTCCCAGCACGTGCTCGCGCTCATGCTCGCCCACGCCACGCGCTGGGCCAGCTACGACGCCGCGGTCAAGCGCGGCGACTGGGCAGCCGGCGAATTCTTCTGCCTTCTCGACTACCCGATCGAGGAGCTCGACGGCCAGACCCTCGGTCTCGTCGGCCACGGTGAACTCGGCCAGGCAGTGGCCCGTCTCGCCGAGGCCTTCGGCATGCAGGTGCTGGTGGCGGAACGCCCGGGCGCGCGCAGTGTTCGCGACGGCCGCGTGGCCATCGAAGACGTTCTCGAACGTGCCGACATGATCAGCCTGCACTGTCCGCTCACCGAAGACACCCGGCATCTCATCGACGCCGATGCCCTGGCGCGAATGAAAGACAGCGCGTTTCTCGTCAACACCGCCCGCGGCGCGATCGTGGACAGCGACGCGCTCATCCAGGCGCTGCGCGACGGCACCATCGCCGGCGCGGCGCTGGACGTGCTCGACGAGGAACCGCCGCCCGCCGATCATCCGCTCACCGATGCCACGATTCCGAACCTGATCGTCACCCCGCACAGCGCCTGGGGCAGCCGCGGCGCGCGGCAACGCATGCTGGAGGGCGTGGCCGCCAATATCGACGCCTTCCGCAACGGCGAGTCCCGCAACCGGGTGAACTGACCCCGGTCATGGCAAGGCCTTAGACGTCGCGCTTGCGCCAGACCAGCAGGCGGTTGTCGCTCGGCATGGCGATATCGTCGACACGGGTCAGCGCGCCATGCGCGGCGAGCGTATCCAGGGCCTCGATCTCGCGCAGGCCCATGGCCGGGTCGCGAGCTCGCAATGCGGCATCGAACGCCGCGTTGCCGGGCTCGGGCGCGACGCCTGCGCGCAGGAACGGGCCATAGAGACACAGCAAACCGGCCGGCGCCAGTGTTCGCGCCGCGCCGGCGAACAATGCCTCGACGGCGACCCAATCCATGATGTGCGCGACGTTGGCCCCGTAGACCGCGTCGAAGGGGCCGTCGGGCCAGCGGCCGCGCACGTCCAGCGCCAGCGGTGCCGGCAGATGGCGTTCCTGGCGATCCGCCAGCGCCGCGACCAGCCGACGGTGATGGCCCGGCGCTTCGCTCGTCTGCCAGACGGTCTCCGGCAGCCGCTGCCGGGCATAGCGTGCATGGGTCGCGTCACCCGCGCCGACCTCGAGCACGCAACGCGTATCACGCAGCCACGGCAGCAACGCATCGAAGATCGGACGCTTGTTGCGTTCGGCCGCGCTGTTGTCGCCGATCTGCACACTCATCGCTTGCGCGCCAGCGTGAGGCCGTCGCCGATCGGCACCAGACTCAGGTCGATACGTTCGTCGCCGTGCAGATAGCGGTTGAAGTCGCGGATCGCTTGGGTATCGGTACTGCGATCGTCGGGGTCGATGACCCGACCGTGCCAGAGCGTGTTGTCGGCAATGATCAGACCGCCTGCGTGCACGAGTGCGAGCGCGCGCTCGTAGTAGTCGATATATCCGGCCTTGTCGGCGTCGATGAACACGAAGTCGTACTGGCCCGCCATGCCGGCCGCGATCTCGTTGTCGAGCGTGGCCAGCGCCGGCCCGAGCCGCAGCTCGATACGATCAGCCAACCCGGCCGCCGCCCAGTCGCGCTGGGCACGCTGGGTGATCTCGGCGTCGATATCGCAGGCCAGCAGCCGACCGCTGGCCGGCAAGCCCTGCGCAATCCACAGACTCGAATAGCCGGCATAGACGCCGATCTCGATGCCGCGACGCGCGCCCATGAGCTGGACCAACAGAGCAATCAGCTGGCCCTGCTCCGGATCGACCTGCAGGTTGGCATCGTCCCGAGCCGCGGTGACGCGCCGATTTTCGACCATGACGTCGGTTTCGCGCAGGCTCGCGTGGCGTAGATAGGTGAGCAGTTCGCTGTCGAACATGAATCTCTCCGCAAGGCCGGACGGCCGGGTCGGCGCCCGTTCCATGAGGTGTCTTCATGGCAGCATACCCCCATGCCAACACCGGGTTAACCACGCATGCCGCCCTCTCTCCGACTCGTCCACCTCACCGACTTTCACCTGCTCGGCGAGGCCGACGCCCGGCTGCACGGCTGGCACGTGCAGCGCGCCCTCGAGCTCGTGCTCGACGATATCTGCCATGCGGTCCCTGACGCCGCGGCGTTCGTGCTCGGCGGCGACCTGGTCGACGACGAGACCGCCGCGGGCTATGCGCGGCTCGATGATCGTCTCGCCGCACTCGGGCGTCCGGTGCTCGCCATGGCCGGCAATCATGACGACCCGGCGCGCATGGCCGCCTACCTGCGCCACGCCCGCGTGCACATGCGGCTGGAAATCGGCGGCTGGCAGCTTTTTGCCCTGAACAGCCATCTGGACTCGAGCGAGGCAGGACGTGTCGGCGCCCGACAACTGCATGACCTGGACGCGCAGCTCGGCCGGCACCCGAACCCGGCACTGGTGTTCGTTCATCACCCGCCCTGCTCGGTGGGCAGCGCCTGGATCGACACCATCGGTCTGCAGGATCGCGACGCACTTGCCACGGTGATCGAGCGGCACCCGCATGTGCGTGCGATCGTCTGTGGCCACGCCCACCAGCAGGCGGCGCTCGCGTTCGCGGGCCGGCCCTGTCTCGTCACGCCTGCGACCATGCGTCAGTTCCTGCCGCAGTCGCACGGTTTCGCCGAAGACGCGCAGCGCGCACCGGGCTATCGCGTGCTCACGCTGACACCCGACGGCGACATGACATCGCGCGTGCGGCGCGTTGAAGCCGCACGGCTGGCCTGTGGATAAAACTGGGGACGAATTGCAGACGCGCGAGCCGGACCCGACCGGCCCGAGCTCGAAGGGGCCGCAATCCGGGCATTCGAATATTATTTTTATTTATTTTCAGAATTTTACGAACAAACACAATGTGACGCTAAGCGTCATATCAGACCTTTTCGCCAACGGCAACCGTGTTGACACTGTGCATACCCCGCCTCTCGGCGCAGACACTCGATGAGCAAAACGAGCTAAACGGTTGAGCTCAAACGCTAAAGAACAGAAATACACAGAAGCTGTGGATAAGTGTGTGGAAACTGTTCGGACGAGTGCCGTTAAACGGCATGTTCTCAGTAATTTCCCCGAAGCGGCGATTTTGTAACCAGCTCGACACACGCATTTATTTTCAGATACTTGTGATATTTCAGAAGACGAGTACGCCGGCGCCTGAAAAATTTTCACCGCGCCCCGACGACGCTCTTTTTCTACTGTGTATAAGCCCGCCGCCGGCGGGCGCCGATGATAGACTCGGCGCCCATGAAACGTCCCAATATTCTGGTCATTGCGGGCCACGATCCCAGCGGCGGCGCCGGTATTCAGGCCGACATCGAAGCCGCTGCGGCGAACGGCGCCCATGCAGCCACCGTGATCACCCTGCTGACCTGTCAGGACACCACCAACGTCCATGGCGTCGAAGCGGTGGCGGCGGATTTTTTCGACCGCTGCCTCGAGACCGCGCTGGCCGATATGGACTTCGCCGTTATCAAGGTCGGCGTCATTGCCAACGCCGAACAGGTGATGCGCATCGTCGACCTGGCCGAACGCCTGCCGGACGTGCCGCTGGTGGTGGATCCCGTGTTGCGCGCGGCCGGCGGCGGCACGCTCGCCGACGACAGCGTCGGTCAGGCGCTGCGCGACCACCTGTTCGCGCACGCCGATGTCGTCACGCCCAATGCCGGCGAAGCCCGCCTACTATGTGACGGCGAGGCCGATATCGACCGCTGCGGTGCGCGCCTCAGCGCCAACGGCCGCTGCGCCTTGATTACCGGCGGCGACGAAGGCGACGGCGAAGTCATCAATCGCGAGTATGTCGCCGGCGAACCGCGCGAAATGCATCGCTGGCCGCGCCTGCCCGGCGTGTTCCACGGCTCGGGCTGCACCCTGGCCAGCGCCCTCGCCGCCCAGCTTGCCCACGGGCACGATCGTGCAACCGCAGTGCGCCTAGCCCAGGCCTATGTCTGGCGCACGCTCGACAACGCTTTCGCAGCCGGCAGCGGCCAGCGCATTCCGGCACGCATCCAGCCCGCGCGCGACTCATGAGCGCACGCGGGCTCTACGCCATCTACGATCGCACCACGCTGGACGACGACCACCTGGCGCGGGTGGATGCCGTGCTCGCCGCGGGCGCGGTCTGGCTGCAGTATCGCGACAAGCGCCCCCACGCGCCCGACCGCACACTGCTCCAGGTCTTGCGTGAACGCACCCGGGCTGCAGGCACGGCACTCATCGTCAACGACGACTGGCGGCTCGCGCGCGCCATCGGCGCCGACGGCGTACATCTGGGCCAGAGCGACGGCAGCGTCGCCGAGGCGAGAGCTGCGCTGGGCCCGGATGCCATCATCGGCGTGAGCTGCTCGGCCCGTATCCAGCGGGCACGCGACGGTATCGCGGCCGGTGCGAGCTATGTCAGCTTCGGACGCTTTTTCGACTCGCGCACCAAGCCGGACGCGCTGCCGGCCGATCTGTCGGTGCTCGGCGAGGCACGCGCGCTCGGCGTACCGGTGGTCGCCATCGGCGGCATCGATACGCACAATGCGGCCGACGTGATCGCCGCCGGCGCCGACCTGATCGCGGTGTCCGGCGCGCTGTTTCAGGCCCCGGACAGCGGCGCGGCCGCACGCCGGCTAGGCGCGCTGTTCGACCGGACAGCGGCGAGCCCAGTTACAGCACATGATTGTTCAGGAGATCTTCGATGACCCAGACCGCGAACGCCCAGTGGCAGCGCCCCGGCCCCCGCTCGGCCGAATTGTTCGAACGCGCCGCCCGCGTGACCCCCGGCGGCGTGAACTCGCCGGTTCGCGCCTTTTCCGGCGTGGGCGGCACCCCGGCCTTCATCGATCGCGCCCAGGGCGCCTATATTCACGATGTCGACGGCAACGAGTACGTTGACTATGTCGGCTCCTTCGGGCCGATGATTCTCGGCCATGCCCACCCGGCGGTGGTCGAGGCGGTGCAGACACAGGCGGCCAAGGGCCTGTCCTTCGGCGCGCCGACCGGGCTCGAGACCGAGCTCGCCGAACTGGTCTGTTCGATGGTCGACTCGATCGAGTCGGTACGCATGGTCAATTCGGGCACCGAAGCGGCGATGACCGCTCTGCGGCTCGCGCGCGGCCACACCGGCCGCAAGAAGGTCATCAAATTCGCCGGCAACTACCATGGCCACGTGGATGCGTTGCTGGTCAACGCCGGCTCCGGCGCGCTCACGCTCGGTATCCCCGGCTCACCGGGCGTACCCGAAGCGGTGGTACAGGACACCCTGGTGGCCACTTATAACGATCTCGACTCGGTCGCCGAGGCCTTCAAGGCGCACGGCGACGACGTGGCCTGCGTGATGGTCGAACCCGTGGCCGGCAACATGAACTGCGTGCCCCCGGAAGACGGCTTCCTGCAAGGCCTTCGCGACCTGTGCGATCAGTACGGTGCGCTGCTGGTGTTCGACGAGGTGATGACCGGCTTTCGCGTGCATCCCGGCTGCGCCCAGGCCCATTTCGGCGTGACGCCGGACGTCACCGCGCTCGGCAAGATCGTCGGCGGCGGCATGCCTGTCGGCGCGGTCGGCGGGCCCAGCCAGGTGATGGAAACGCTGGCGCCGACCGGGCCGGTTTACCAGGCCGGCACCCTGTCGGGCCATCCGCTGGGCATGGCCGCCGGTATCGCCACGCTGTCGCGGCTCAAGGACGGCAGCGTGCACGAGGCCATCGCGCCTAAACTGGACAGCCTGCTGGCCGGCCTGCAGGCGCGCGCCGACAAACACGGGGTGGCGTTTGTCACCCAGCGGGTCGGCGCGATGTTCGGCCTGTTCTTGACCGACGCCGCGCGCGTGAGCCGTTTCGACGACGTGGCGGCCTGCGACACCGACAAGTTCGCTGTCTTCTTCCACACCATGCTCGATCACGGTGTCTATCTGGCGCCATCGGCCTTCGAGGCGGCGTTTATCTCGCAGGCCCATGACGACGCCGCGATCGCGCGTACGCTGGAGGCTGCCGACGCGGCGTTCGCCGCCGTCGCGCAAGCGTAGCGCCGCCCACGACCCGGATGGGGCACGACCTGTTCGCGGCCTTGCTGGCCTGGGTCAGCGCACACCCCTGGGCGGCGCTGGCCCTGGTCTTCGCGATCGCGCTCGGCGAATCGCTGTTCGTGTTCGGCCTGCTGGTGCCGGGCGCACTGTTCATGTTCGCGTTCGGTGCGCTCATCGGGGCCAACCTGCTGCCGCTGGGCGCCACCTTCGCGTTCGCCATTGCCGGCACCCTCGCCGGTGACGGCCTCAGCTATGCCCTGGGGCGGCGTTATGTCGGGCGGCTGACCGCCCTGCCGGGGTTTGCGCGCGCCCCGGTGCTTGTCGCCCGCGGTGAACGTTTTCTCGGCGATCACGGCGGCAAGGCCATCATCCTTGGCCGCCTGATCGGCGCGCTGCGGCCGATCATGCCGACCGTGGCTGGCGCGGCCGGCCTGTCGGTGAGCCGTTTTATCGCCATGGATCTCGTGGCGACCGCGATCTGGGCCCCCTGCTATATCCTGCCCGGCGTCGTGTTCGGCGCGTCGCTGGATATCGCGGCCCAGGTCGCCACCCGTCTCGCGGTTCTGCTGCTCGCGGTGGTGGCGATTCTCTGGGCCACCACCGTGGGGGTACGCTTTCTGCTGGCGGGCGGGCGTGTGGTCACCCGCCGCTATGCCGTGCGTCTGATGGCGTGGAGTCGTCGCCATCGCCGTCTGGGTCTGCTCGGCCCGGCACTGGCCGATCCGCGCCAGCCGGAAATACCCGCCCTCGCGGTGGGCGCCGGCCTGCTCATGCTCGCGACCGGGCTGGCCTACCTGCTCATGTGGGGCTGGCAACGGCCGGTTTTTCCCGGGCGCTTCGACGCACTGGCGTTCTATATCGTCCAGAGTCTGCAGACACCGATCTCGGACCAGATCGCCTTCGCCATCGCCCAGATGGGCTCGCCGCTGATCTACCTGCCATTCGCGGCGGTGCTGGCCGGCGTGCTTGCGCTGATCGGCAACATGCGGGCCGCCGGGCACTGGATCGTTGCGCTGGGCTTCTCGGCGCTGGTCGCGCTGATCCTGCGCTGGTGGCTGGCGATTCCCGCACCGACGGGCTATTTTCACGGGGGTGTGACCGACCCGCTGTTTCTGGCCGGCGGCGGCCAGGATCTGTTGCTGTGCGCCACGGTCTACGGCCTCGCCGGCATCATGATCGCGGCCGGGCGGCCACCGACCGAGCGCCCCTATTACCACTCGATCACCGTCGCGGGCGTGGTGCTCATCGCGCTCGCGCGGCTGTATCTCGGCCTCGACTGGGCCAGCGACCTGCTCATCGGCCTGGCCATCGCTTTCGTGTGGCTGAACATGCTGGTGATCAGCTACCGGCGTCAGCGCCCGAGCCCGGTACGCGGCGGGCCCGTGCTCGGCGTGCTGGCCGGTTTCGCGGTGGTTGCCGTCGTTGCCGGTATTCTGCCGGACACCACCTATCGCGCCTGGGCCCGGGCCGAAGCCGCGCGCACGCCGCCGCTGGTACACGACTGGCCGGACACCGGCTATGCCGGTCTCGATCAACGCATCAAGGACATCGCAGGGCGCGAGAGCGCGCCGCTGAACGTGCAGGCGGTCGGCAGCCTGGCCGAGGTGCGTGCCGCGCTCGGGCGCGCCGGCTGGCTCGCCGCCCCGAATCTCGGCGTGAGCCAGCCGTTGCGCTGGCTGGTGGCAGATGCGGGTATCGACGAACTCGCCGTGCTGCCGCGAATTCACGACGGGCGCCAGCCGGGCGTCACGCTCGTACACGAGATACTCGCACCGGGCGACGCCGGCGCAGACCGCACGCGCCGGCGGGTGCTGCGACTGTGGCGCACCGATCGGCGGCGCGCCGAGGACGACCGGCCGCTCTGGGTCGGCAGTACCGACATGCAGCGCGTGGAGCAGCGCCTGCAGCTGTTTGCCACCGCGACCGACCAGCGCCGCTATGGCGGGGCCCTGCAAGCGCTGGCCGGCGATCTCGACGAGGCCGGCGTAATACATCGCCGGCGCGGCAAGCCCGAGGAGCCCGTGCTTTTGATCGATGCGCTAGAGACCGAGGTCGATGCTAAAGTAGCGCCCGATCAGCGCCGCCTGCCCGCGCCGTGAATCCACGGCCGTGCCGGGCCGTTCGTTTCATTCAAATCCATCGCAGCCGACGCAGACTCAATGGCCAACGATCCGCAGCCGCGCAAGACTTCGAAGCTCAAGCAGCCCGGCTTCTTCACCCGTATGCGAGCCAGCCTGAACAAGGGCGACTCGTGGCTGACCTATGACCTGCGCAACCTGCTGCCCGGCGAAACCGTCGACCAGGACGCGCTGGACGAACTCGAGACTCAGCTGCTGCTTGCCGATGTCGGCGTCGAAGCCACGGGCCAGGTGATGGCGCGCCTTCAGACGCTGTACGACGGCGGTCGCCTGCGCACCGGCAAGGATCTCGGCAAGTCGCTGCGCGAGCATCTGGGCGCGATCCTGACACCCTGCGAGGAACCGCTCGAGATCCCTGCGCATACCCGCCCCTATGTCATTCTCATGGTCGGCGTGAACGGTGTCGGCAAGACGACCACGATCGGCAAGCTGGCGAAGAAATTCCAGGATGCCGGCCAATCGGTGATGCTCGCCGCGGGCGATACCTTCCGTGCCGCCGCGGTCGAACAACTACAGGGCTGGGGCGAGCGCAACCATGTGCCCGTTGTCGCCCAGGGCAGCGGCTCCGACTCGGCGTCGGTGGTCTTCGACGCGTTCTCGAAAGCCAAGGCGCGCGGCATCGACGTGCTCATCGCGGATACCGCGGGCCGCCTGCATACGCAGGGCCATCTCATGGACGAACTCAAGAAGATCAAGCGCGTGCTGGGCAAGCAGGACGAGTACGCGCCGCATGAAGTCATGCTCGTGGTGGATGCCACCACCGGCGGCAATGCGCTGCAGCAGGCCGTGGCCTTTCACGAGGCCGTCGGCCTGACCGGCATCACCATCACCAAGCTCGACGGGACCGCGTCGGGCGGCATCGTGTTCGCGATCGCCAAGCGGCTCGGCCTGCCGTTGCGCTTCATCGGCATCGGCGAGAAGGTCGAGGATCTGGGCGTGTTCGAGTCCGAGCACTTCATGGACGCCCTGTTCGATCGCAAGCAATAACCGGCCAGCCGCACGCCCATGACCGATATCGTCGCCTTCAAGAACGTGATCAAGCGCTATCCCGGCGGCAAGGTCGCGCTGGACGGCGTATCGCTGCATCTGCGGCGTGGCGAGATGGCCTTTCTGACGGGGCATTCCGGGGCCGGCAAATCGACCCTGATGAAACTGATCGGGCTGATCGAGCGCCCCACCCGCGGTCAGGTGGTGATCAACGGCACCAACCTCGGCGCGGTCAAGCGCAGCCAGATTCCCCGTTATCGCCAGCGGCTCGGGCTGATCTTTCAGAACTACAACCTGCTGTTCGATCGCACGGTGTTCGACAACGTCGCCCTGCCGCTGGTGATCCGCGGGCTCGGCCATGCGGACATCGCGCGCCGGGTACGCGCGGCGCTGGACACCGTCGGCCTGCTCACCCACGAGCGCAAGTTTCCGGTCACGCTGTCCGGCGGCGAGCAGCAGCGGGTCGGCATCGCCCGCGCGGTGGTCGATCGGCCGTATCTCATACTCGCCGATGAGCCCACCGGCAATCTCGACCCGGCGCTCTCGGCCGATATCATGCGCCTGTTCACGCGCCTGAACGAAGCCGGCACCAGCATCATGATCGCCACGCACGCCATCGATCTGGTCGAGCGGCTGGGCTACCGCCGTATCCGGCTCGATCACGGCCATCTGGAAAACGGCTGACGCCATGGCCCGCCGTAGTCAATCCCCGCAACGTGCCGCGGTGAATACCAGCCGCCGGCGCATCACGCCCAGCACCCTCGCCGCGCCGGCCCAGGGCTGGGCCAGCGCCCATGCGCGATGCCTGATCGAAAGCCTGGGTCGGCTGCACCGGCGCTGGGTGGCGAGCCTGCTCACGACTTTTGTCATCGGTATCGCACTGGCACTGCCGGCCGGCTTGTACGTGCTGATGACCAATCTGGACACCCTGTCGCAGAGCTGGCATCGCGCCGTCCAGGCGTCGCTTTATCTCGAAGACAGCGTCGATACCGCACGCGGCGAAGCGCTGGCCGAAAAGATCGCCGGCCGCGACAGCGTCGCCGAGACGCGGTTCATATCTGCCCAGGCGGGCCTCGAACAGTTTCGCGAGTCCTCCGGATTCGGGGCTGCGCTCGACGCACTCGAAGACAACCCGCTACCGGCCGTCATCGTGGTCACGCCCCGGCCCGAGATGCCGCGCGCCGAAGTCGGCGAACTGCTGGTGGATCTGGAGTCGCAGTCGGGGGTCGCGCGTGCGGAACTGGATCAGGCCTGGCTGGCCCGGCTTTATGCCATCCTGTCAGTGATCGAACGTTCGGCCTGGGTGATCGGGCTGCTGCTGTCGGTAGCGGTGCTGTTCATCGTCGGCAACACCATCCGGCTGGACATCGAGAATCGTCGCGAGGAGATCGAGGTAATGAAGCTGCTCGGGGCGTCCGACGCATTCATTCGCCGGCCGTTTCTCTACAGTGGTTTCTGGTACGGACTCGTGGGGGCGATCCTGGCGCTCCTTCTGCTGGGGGCGTGCTTCATCGCGCTGGCGGAGCCGCTCGGCGCGCTGACGCGATCCTACGATGGCGCGCTCGCCCTGCATGGTCTGAGCTTCAAGGGCGTACTGGTCATGCTCGGCACGGGCGTCGGCCTCGGCTGGGCCGGCTGTGCACTGACCGTGAACCGGCGCCTAGCCGCGATTGAACCACGATAGGCGGAACCTAACGGCAACGTTGCGGTCATACCGTTGCGCCTATAATCGATCCCTCGTAAGCCGCGATTTTTTGTTAGACTGGATGCAACTAGCAAAAGTCCCAAGGAGGCTTTGCACATGGCTAACGATATTTCTCTTTCGCCGTCCAAGATGAACCTGCCGACGCTTGCCTCGGGCAGCATCGACTCTTATCTGCAGGCGGTGTCGAATATCCCGGTTCTCGATGTCGACGACGAGCAGAAGCTCGCGCGCCAGTTGCGTGACGACGGCGATATCCAGGCGGCTCAGAAACTGATTCTGTCCAACCTGCGTTTCGTGGTGCACGTCGCGCGCGGCTATTCAGGCTATGGCCTGCCGCTGGCCGATCTGGTCCAGGAAGGCAACATCGGCCTGATGAAGGCCGTCAAGCGCTTCGACCCTGACGTGGGCGTGCGCCTGATCTCGTTTGCGGTGCACTGGATTCGTGCCGAAATCCACGAGTTCATCCTGCGCAACTGGCGGATCGTGAAGGTCGCGACCACCAAGGCGCAGCGCAAGCTGTTCTTCAACCTGCGCAGCTCCAAGAAGCGCCTGGGCTGGATGAACGATAAAGAAGTCAACGCCGTGGCCGGCGATCTCGGCGTCAAGCCCGAGACCGTACTGCAGATGGAACGGCGCCTGTCCGGCGGCGACACCTCGTACAACGCCCTGCCCGGCGCCTCCGACGAGGAAAGCTATGCGCCGGAGGACTATCTGTCCGCCGACGATAGTTATGACCCGGCCTCGGATATCGAGAACGGCGACTGGGAAACCTACCAGCACGCGAATCTGGCGCGCGCCATGACCCAGCTCGACGAGCGCAGCCGCGATATTCTCGAAAGCCGCTGGCTACGCGAAGACGGCAAGATCGGCCTGCAGGAGCTCGGCGACAAGTATCAGGTTTCCGCCGAGCGTATCCGCCAGCTTGAGGTCGCCGCGATCAAAAAGCTGCGCGGCGCCATGGTGCCTGCCTAGCCGATAGCCACTCGGCCTGACGGCCGGCGCCTATGGAAACAGACCTCGGTAGACGACGCCTGCTTGTGTCCACGACGGCACTTGCAGGCGTTTCTGCGTTGGGCGGCTGGAGCCGGCTCGCGCACGCGGCGCGCCCCGGCGATGGCCAGCCGTTCAGTTTCGACGCCCTCGTCGCCCATGCGCGTACGCTGGCCGGGCAACCCTATACGCCGCCACCCGACCACTACGAGAAACTGCTCGACGATCTGGGGTATGAATCCTTCATGGGGATCGATACCCGCAAGGAGGCCGCCCTCTGGTCGGATTCCGATACGCCGGTACGGGTCGAGTTCTTCCATCTCGACCAGAACGCGCGCGAACCCGTCGATATTCATGTCGTGGAAGACGGGCGCAGCCGGCATATTGCCTACGACGCCGACCTGTTCAGCTACGAGGACCCGGAACTCGCCGAACGGCTGCCGGACGATCTCGGCTTCGCCGGTTTTCGGCTCGTGGATCGCAGTGGTGACGAGCTGGAATGGCTGGCGTTCAAGGGCGCGAGTTATTTCCGCAGTCCTGGCGGGCTCAACCAGTACGGTCTGTCCGCGCGCGGAATATCGGTGGATACCGGCTACGGCGAACAGGAAGCGTTTCCGCGCTTTTCTGCCTACTGGCTGATCAAGCCTGCCCCGGGGGATCGTGAAATCAAGATCTGTGCGCTGCTGGAGGGCGAAGCGCTGACCGGCGCCTATCGCCTGCGCGTGCGCCGCCCGGGCAACGTGATCATGGATATCGAGTCGCGGCTTTTCCAGCGCGATGCCGTCCAGCGTCTGGGCATCGCCCCGCTGACCAGCATGTTCTGGTTCTCCGAGACGAACGCGCGCCGCGGCGTGGACTGGCGCCCCGAAATCCACGACAGCGACGGCCTGGCCATGACCACAGGCAAGGGCGAACGCCTCTGGCGCGCACTCAGCAACCCGCCGCGGGTACAGTACAGCGCCTTTCAGGATCAGGATCCGAAAGGCTTCGGCCTGCTCCAGCGCGATCGTGCATTCGACCACTATCAGGACCCGGAAGTCGGGTTCGAGAAGCGCCCCAGCCTCTGGGTCGAGCCGCGCGGCGGCTGGGGCGCCGGCCATGTCGGTCTGCTCGAGCTGCCGACCGATGAAGAGGTCTACGACAACATCAACGTGTTCTGGGTCCCGCAGGACAAGGCGGTCGCCGGGCAGGAATGGCGGTTCGATTATCGCCTGCACTGGTGCGGCGAAGAACCCTACCCGCCCGAACTGGCACGCGTGGTTTCGACACGCACCGGCCGTGCCGGCGGGCCCGGCACCTACGAGGATCAATCGGTCCTTGCGCGCAAGTTCGTGATCGATTTCGCCGGCGATGCACTGAGCGGCCTCACGGCGGACGACGAACCCGAACCCGACGTCACCACCACCCACGGGCGAATCGGCAACCCCTACGTGCAGCACGTGGAAGATACCGGCCGCTGGCGCGTGATCTTCGACTGGAAAGGCGAACTCCCGCCTGACGATACGCCCGTCGAACTGCGCGCCACGCTCGGCCACGAGGGCCGCATACTCACCGAAACCTGGCTGTACGCCTACTATCCGCAGGCGCTACCGCGCCGGCTCACCGCCGACGAAGACGACGGCAAAGCATAGCACGATGCCCGCGGCGCGAATGCGCTTCTAGCGGGCCGGCGACGGCGTCGACGAGCCCTCGCCCGCATCGTCCTGCGCGCCGCGCGCGTTTCGCTTCGCACCCAGCACCTCGCCGAACGACTCGTCGATCGAGCGCAGGTGGAGATCCTGCTGCGGAAACGACACCACCACGTCGTTGGCCCTGAACGCCGCGTGCATGCGCTTGTAGATGGCGTGCTGCAACGGCAGCAGGTTATACAGATCGTGATAGAAGATACGCGCCTCGTAGATCAGCGCGCTGTCGTCGTAGCCGACGAAAAACACGGTCGGCGCCGGGTTGTCGAGCGCCACCGGCTCGTCGCGGATCACGTCCATGATCAGTTTTTCGGCGAGCTCGGTATCCGTGTCCAGCGCCAGATGCACGCGGATGATCAGGCGCGTGATGTCGTCGGTGAGCGTCCAGTTGATCACCGTTTCGGTAATGAACGTCTTGTTCGGGATCACCACTTCCTTGTTGTCCCAGTCGGTGACCGTGGTCGCGCGGATACGGATGCGCGACACCGTACCGGTGAGCGTGCCGACCGTGACCGTATCGCCCACGCGCACGGGGCGCTCGAACAGGATCACGATGCCGGAGACGAAATTGGCGAAGATCTCCTGCAGGCCGAAACCCAGACCCACGCCAACCGCTGCCACCAGCCACTGGATCGAGGACCAGCGAAAGCCGATCAGGGCCACCGCGCCCAACAGACCGATGATCACGATGGCGTACTGGAACAGCGTGGCCATGGCGTAACGACTGCCCGCGTCCATCGAGAAACGCCGCAACACCGTGATCTCGAGAAAGCCCGGCAAGTTGCGCCCGGCCAGTGCCGTGACCACGCCGAGCGCGAGCGCCAGAAGCAACGCGCCAAGGGTCACGCGCGTGAGCTGGGACTTGCCGTCGATCTCGGTCGCGTACTGCCAGAGCGTGACGTTGTCCAGCAGCTGCAGGGCCGGCAGCGTATCGGACCAGATGATCCACAACACCGCGACGGTGATCAGCGCGATCACGACCTTGATCAGCCCGCGCGTCTGCTCGCTGATCTGCATGAGATCGATCTCGAGCGTATCGAGATTTTCCGGCGTGCTCTCGCCCGCGGCGGCGGCCGCATCACGCGTTGCGCGCGCCTCGCGTGCCTCCTCGCGCTTGCGCAGCGCGCGGGTGAGCGCCAGGCGGCGCTCGGCAACCGTCAGCCAGCGCACGATCAGCGCGTATAGCACGAAACAGCCGCCCAGCAGACCGGCGGAATAGAAGAAACGGCTCTGCAGCTGCAGCGCGGTGTAGTAATACCCCCAGCCGGCCAGCCCGAACAGCAATAGCGGCACGCCGACCGCAATCGGCAGCCAGAGATAACCCAGCCGCCAGTGCGACTCGTCCTCGGCGTTGATCACGCCGGCAAGCTCGCCGCGCACCGGGTGCAGCAATCGCCACGAAAACACCGCGATTACCAGCGATCCGAACATGAACGCGCCGCGGCCGATGGTTTCGCGCTTGGCGTCGTCGTCGAACGCTTCCGTGAAGGTCACGAGAATCGTGGGTATGACGAGCATTGCGAGCAGCCAGCGCAGCATACGGTGCAGACCGTGGCGCGCCTCGTCGCTCCACAGAAAATGGCTGTGCGCCAGGCCAAACTTGCGACAGACTTGCGCAAACGGCTCCAGAAACAGCGCCAGAATGGCGAGCTGGACAAAGACCTGGGACACGGCCTGGGTAAATACCCCGGCATCGCCCGGCGCGCGCGCCAGATAGCCAGCCAGCAGCAGCACGGCAACGATGGGAATGAACAGCAGCACGGTGATCAGTGCTGCGCGCAGGGTCAGCCACGCCGTGTCGCGGCGCACGTTGCCCACCGGCTCCGCCAGCTGACGCAGACGATGGCGCAGCGGCCGCCGCACGCCAAGCAACGCGGCAATGAACAGCAGCACCACCGAGGCCACGATCGGGCGCGTGCGCGCGCCTTCGACCATGCTCAGGAACGCCTTCTCCCAGGACTGGGGCTCGAAGGCCCAGGGCAGATCCTGACCGGTACGCGCAAACCAGTCGAGCTGCATGGGGTTGAACGACGGCAGCCAGAACAGTCTTTCGTCGAGCAGGCGGTTGAACGAGTCGACGGTCTCTTCATGCTGCTGCGAAAGCCCGCGCAGATCACGGCCGATCTCGATGAAGCGGCCCTCGGCATCGATCAGCAGATCGAGAATATCGCGCCGCTGCTCGAGCAGCGCCCGCAGCGAGTCGATCTGGCCCGGCTCAAGCGTCTGCTCGGCCGCGTCGCGGATATCGCTGACGCGCCGGGAGATATCCTCGAGTTCCACCCGCTGCTGCTGCAGCTGAAACCGCATCAGCTCGGCCGAGGCGATCTCCGGTTCCTCGGCACTCGATTCGCTGCGTGTTTCGAACAGCCTGGGTTTGGCCAGATCGCGCCGCTGCGCGCGCAGCACGTCACCCAGCGCAACCGACGAGCCACCGATCTCGAGCTGGCGCTGCACCAGATTCAGCCGTCGCTGGATATCCTCGACGCGCTTGCGCTCGCGCACCTGCCGGGTCGCCAGCGCTTCGCTTTCGCGGGTGACATCGGTGAGCTGATTGGCCAGTTCGACGTTGCGCTGCGCGGTCGAGGCGATCGGTTCGACCGCAGTGCGCAGCTCGCTAAGCTTGGCTTGGCTGGCGCTGCGCAGCTCGATCGCGGTTTCGTTCTGACGCTCGCCGAGGGCACGCTGCAGCGCGGCCAGAAGTTCGGTGTCGTGCGCCAGCCGTGCCTCGGCCAGCGCGCGACGCGCTTCCAGTTCACGCTGCCTCGGATCCTGGCTGCCGAGCTCCTGTTGCAGCTTTTCGATCTCGGCCGTGAGCGCCTCGCGGCGTGCCAGGTTCTGCGTGCGCTGGGCCTCCAACAGCAGTGACGACTGCCCGGTATCGTCTGCCGACGCCGTATCCAGGGCCTGCAGCGCGGTACGCGCATCCGCGAGTTCCTGGCGCGCGGCTTCCGGGCGCTGTGCCAGGCGCGTGAGCTGATCGCGCAGATCGGCAAGGCTGGATTGACTGTCCGCCAGCCTGGAACTGGTTGTATCCACCCGCGATGCCAGCGTGCCGCCAGACAGGGCACGCAGTTCGTCGATCGGCGGCGGCGCCTCGATCCCGGCAAGTTCGGCCTTGAGCTCGCGAATGCGGGACGGCGCCTCACCGGCCTGTTCACGCAATTCACGCGTGCGCTGGCGTGCGTTGCGCGCCGCCTCGAGGGATGCGATGGCTTGCTGGTAGGTGTTGCGTACGCGCTCGCGTACCGCAGACTCGACATCGTCGCGCGCGCCAAGCGCATCCACACGCTTGCGCAGATCCGAGATCTGCTCCTCGGCGTCGCCGTTCGACAGCTGGGCGTGGGCTGTCGCCGCCACCGCGACGAGCAGCACGACCAGAGCCCAGGCCATGCTTCGACGTATGAAATCGGCTACCGCCATGCGCGCCCTAGTCGGCTGGATGCACAGCGATTCTACGCGCTCACGCAGGGTGACGGCGAGCGTCAGTCGCGCTTGTCGGGGTCAACGTCCTTGTCTACCGCGCGGCGCGCCCGCGCATCGTCGATGATCTCGAACACATCGGTGCCGAATTCGCCGATCTCGCGGTTCACGCCGCGCAGCACGTCGTAGATGGTGCTGTCCGCGTTTTGCGCAGGGCTATCGACTTTCGTCGGCGCGTCCGCCCTGGACCGCCCGCGCAGCTTGCGCGCCTGGCTGCCGACATAACCGCTGATCAGGCGATGCACGTTCTCCACGCGCGAAGCGGCCGAGTCGACGGTCGACTCGGCCGAATCCTTGAGGGTTTCAAGCAGCTTCAGCATAGACCGGGGCATCCGTGGATGTCTCAGAGGTCAGCGTATTGGGTTTACGCCGATGCGGCAACGACATGCGCAGGATGCGCTTGACCACGCCGCCGAACTGCTTGGAGAGCGGGCCGGTGTTGTAGTTCAGGCCATAGCGCTCGCAAATCTCCTGAATCTTCGGCGCCACTTCCCGATACCGGTGCGACGGCATGTCCGGGAACAGATGATGCTCGATCTGATAACTCAGATGGCCCGACAGGATATGGAACGGCACGCTGCCGGTCAGGTTCGACGAACCCAACAACTGGCGCAGATACCACTCGCCGCGCGTCTCGTCGGCGGTTTCCGATTCGTCGAACATCTCCACTTCGTCGGTGAAGTGGCCGCAGAAGATGATCAGAAACGACCACAGGTTGCGGTTGAGATTGGCGCTGAAGTTGCCGGCCAGCACGGGCGCGAACATCGGGCCGGCCAGGGCCGGGAACAGCAGATAGTCCTTGAGCACCTGCTTGCGCGCCTTGCCCCATATGTCGCGCAGCTGCACCGCTGCTTCCTTGAAGGTCTTGTCCTTGCCCAGGCGTTCGACCTCGAGGTCGTGCAGCGCCACACCCCACTGGAAGAACGCCGCCAGCGTGGCCGCCGTGAGCGGCTGGGCCAGATGCTGCGGACGCCAGTCCTGGTCCTCGCTCATGCGCAGGATGCCGTAGCCCACATCGCGATCGAGATCCACGATGTTGGTGAAGGTGTGGTGCATGTAGTTGTGCGAATGCTTCCACTGGTGCGCGGGGCAGGTGTTGTCCCACTCGTAGGTGGACGAGTCCAGCGCCGGATCGTTCATCCAGTCCCACTGCCCGTGCATGACGTTGTGTCCGATCTCCATGTTCTCGAGGATCTTGGACAACGACAGCAGACCGGTACCGGCCAGCCAGGCCGGCGGCAGAAAGCCGGCCATGAGCAGCGCCCGGCCCGCGACTTCGCTGTAGCGCTGCGTCTTGAGCACGTTGCGGATATAGCGCGCATCGCTCTCGCCGAGGTCGTTCATGACCTCGTCACGGATGGCGTCGAGTTCGCGGCCGAATTCGGCAATGTCGGCCTTGCTCAGATGTGTGGGCTTACCCATGTCTTCTACTCCCGGACGCCGCTGGGCGTCTGTGATGAATTTCGTTGATCGACCGGCTCGAGAACTGCGTCTAGAGCTCGACCGCCACGTCGCCTGCGGCGGCGTGGATACAAAGCTGGATGTCGGTATCGCGCACATCGCGGACCCGGTTGGTGCGCAGATCGCGCACACTGCCCTCGGCGACCCGACACTTGCAGGCATGGCAGATGCCCATGCGACAGCCGTAGTTCGGCTTCAGGCCGGCGCCCTCGGCGACTTCGAGCAGCGAACCGCTCTCGCCCGAGGCCGCGACGTCGCTGTTGAGAAAACGCACGGCGCCTTCACCGTGGGCGGCTTCGCGACGTGTGGCGGCGAACTGCTCGCGGTGCAGGGTCTCGTTGCTGCGCGCGGCAATCAGCGGTTCGGCCGCGTCCATGAAGCCGGCCGGGCCACACAGCCACGTCGGCCGCTGCGCGAGATCCGGAACCAGCACGTCGAGCGTGGCATCGTCCAGACGACGACCGCCATCCGCGGTAAACACGGTCTCGACGCGCAGCCCGTCGTGGCGCTGGGCCATCGCTTCGAGTTCGGCGGCATAGATCATGTCGTCACGGGTGCGCGCATAGTGAACGAACACCACGTCGGCGACCTCGTCCCGAGCGATCCAGTGCCGCAACACGCTCATCACCGGGGTGATGCCGCTGCCCGCGCTGAGCAGCAGCGCCTTGCGCGGCGCCTCGGCATGCGGGTAGAAGTCGCCTTCGGCCGGGCTCAGGTGCACGAGCTGACCGCGCTCGGCGTGATCGACCAGGAAATTGCTGACCCGACCATCGCCGTTGCGTTTGATCGTGACCTCGATCATCGGCTCGTTGGGCGCGCTGACCACGGAAAAGCAGCGGCTGTGACGTACGCCGTCGAGGTCCACGCCCAGCAGCACGTGCTGACCCGGCCGGTGGCCTTGCCAGTTGTCGTTGGGCTCGATTTCCAGCGTGACGCTGTCCGGCGTCTGGCGCACGACGTGGGTGACACGCCCGCGCGGTTCGCTCAGCGACAGGCGGCTGTCGATCAGCGACAAATAATCATCCACCGACAGCGGGCTGGCGAGCGCGCCGACAAAGGAGCTACCGAGCAGTTTCTTCACGACTGGCTTCATCGCCGCTTCCTCATGAATGTGAACACGTGTACACTTTAGGGGCATCGCAACGCCCAAGTCAACACTTGTTCACAAAGAATGTCTCGGCGCGTTGTGGGCGCAATGTGCGGCCGGCGGCCGCGCCACGTATTTTCTTCCGGCACACAAGCGGCTAAGGTCGCTACCCATGCCCGTGACACCTGAATGGCAGCACCCTCCACGCCCATGAGTTCTCGCGAGAGCAAGACGCGCTCCACACAGCGGCGCGGCGCCCCACGGCGCGGCGAAGCACGCGAGGCCCTCATGCAGGCCGCGCTCGAGCTCGTGGCCAGCGAGGCGAATTTCTCCGCCATATCGCTGCGCCGCATCGCGCGCCAGGCCGGCGTGGTGCCGACCGCGTTCTATCGCCATTTCGAGGATCTGGACGCGCTGGGCCTGACGCTCATCGAGAACACGTTTCGCTCGCTGCGCCAGATTCTGAGCGATGCCTCGCTATCCGCGCTGCCGCTCAAGGGCCTGGTCCGCTATTCCGTGGAACTGTTCGCCCACTACGTGCGCGACAACCGGCTGCTGTTTCAGTTCGTGGTCAAGGAACGCTTTTCGGGCACGGTGGCCATGCGCGAGGCGATTCATAACGAGATCCTGCTCGTGACCGACGCCCTGGCGGCGGACCTCGCCCGTTTCGACGAGTTCTCGCACATCTCGCATGACGACCTGCGCACCATCTCGGATCTGGTGGTCAACACCGTCATCACGCTCTCCGAGCGCATTCTGGACGTGGACCCGGATAACGCCGAGGACGACGCGCTCATGCTGCGCGCGGAGAAACAGCTGCGCCTGATCTTTATGGGTGTGGGGCGCTGGGAAAGCCGCCCCGCAGATGCCGATACGACGGCATAGACCGGTCTCTAGATCGACCGCGAGCGAAATACGCCGCTAGGGCGCCGCGTTCGATCAAGCCCACCGCAGGTTCATTGCCCGGGTGACAGGCCCAAGCACGACAGGACCTGGGAAAGCCCGAGGGTCGGGGTGATGGCGCGCTAGTTCGTCGCGTTGAGACGTGTCTGCACCCGCTCCATGATCTCGGGCACGAGCGACAGCCCCCATTCGCGCCCGAGTGCGAGTGACTCGGTCAGCAGTTCCGGCGACACCCGCACCAGCTTCTGGCCGACCGGCGACTGGTAGAACTCGACCAGCTGGTTGAGCTCGAAGATGTTGAAGTGCTTCTCGTAGACGGGATAGAGCACCGAGTACAACGCATCGCCGGACTCGATCCGCTCACGGATCACGGACGTGGCTTCCTGGCGGATCACGCGCATGGTCTGCGGATCGAGATCGGGCCGAAACAGCGCCACGGCATTGGCCACACGATCGATGAACTGACGCGAGAAGATCGCCTCCAGCTGTTCCGCGTCGGTGAGCGCGATCAACTCGCGAATCACGTCGTCCTTGCGCGCGGCGTTCGCGTTCGCCTGACGCGTAGCCGCCGTGCCCTGCTCCGCGGCGGGCGTGGCCTGGGTCTGGCCGCGCGGCGACCAGATCAGCAATGACAAGGCCAGCAGCGCGAGGCCCAACCCCGCGCCGTATCTATTCAGGCGATCAAGCCGCTTCGGGCGAACCGACGTTTTCATGGAAGTATCGTCCTTCGGTGGTTTCGGCAATGATACCGGCCCGAATGACGAAATCGCCGAACGGTTCACTCTTGTTCCGCTCGGCCGCGTACTGCTCGATGATCGGCGTGAGTTCGGCCAGGATCTCTTCCTCGCCGATGTTCTCGCGATAGAGCTTGTTCAGCCGCGCCCCGTCGAAACCGGCGCCCAGATACAGGTTGTACTTGCCCGGCGCCTTGCCAACGAACCCGATCTCGCCCAGGAACGGCCGCGCGCACCCGTTCGGGCAGCCGGTCATACGGATCACGATCGGCTGGTCCTCGATGCCGGCGTCGGTGACGATCTTCTCGATCTTGGTCACCAGCTCCGGCAGATAGCGCTCGGACTCGGCCATCGCCAGCCCGCAGGT